>ERZ1026874.1326-NODE-1326-length-13399-cov-43.053357_pt1 | contig 13399 bp, 10 predicted proteins | sample MGYA00380167_ERZ1026874 | MGnify/ENA primary metagenome ERZ1026874 (study PRJEB33269, sample SAMEA4719803) | human gut metagenome | biome: human-associated habitat; feature: organic feature; material: feces | place: Cameroon | collected 2013-10 ...
TTATTCACATTCGCCCCCTTCGGGGACGGTAGAATGCTACTTGCGAAACTTCAGTATAAACAATTAAAAAATAGGAGGTATAACATGATGCTAGGAATGAATGCACCAAAGGCTGTGGCCAAAGGTGAATACGCAAAAGCCATCCGTAAAGCCGTACATGACTCTATCGAAGCTATCAAGAACGGAAAGGTTCCTGAGAAAAAAATCAAAAGTTCAATTTTGAATGGAGGGTATAGATATGGCTTGTAAACAAAAGGTGCATTGCAAGTCTTTCACTAGTGATATTTCTCTCCCCATACCTTTTCTTTTCCCTCTTTTTGAAAGAAAATCCCTGAATTTCTTGGCAGTTTCAATAAAAAAGTGTATCTTCGCAGCAGATTATAGAATCTAAAACAAAAAATTATGGGTAGATATATCAATCCCTTTACCGATTGGGGCTTCAAGCGTCTCTTCGGTCAAGAGTTCAGCAAAGACTTGCTGATTAATTTTTTGAACGATTTGTTTGAAGGCGAATTTCAAATCAAGGACGTAACATTCAAGGATAAGGAACTGCCTGGGGATACTGATGATCTCCGTGGCTGCATCTTTGATATCTATTGTGTTACCGACGATGACAAGCATTTCATCGTCGAGATGCAGAACAGATGGGTACCCTTCTTTGTGAATCGTTCCATCTATTATGCTAGTAAGGCTTTTGTTGCCCAGCGCAAGAAGTTTGATGAAGCTGGTGTCCGCACTGCTGTTTTATACAAGTTTGTGCCGGTTTATGTGGTTTGCATCATGAATTTTATGCCAAAGGAGCATGAGGTGACAAAGTTTAGGACAGACGTTGCTTTGAGGGAGAAGTCTAGCGACTCCATGTTTTCTGATAAGCTTCGTTTCATCTATCTTTCTCTTCCCTTCTTTGATAAGAGTGAGGAAGAATGCGAGACTGGTTTTGAAAAATGGATTTATGTATTGAAGTATATGGAAGTATTGGAAAGATTGCCGTTTACGGCGCAGAAGAAGATATTCGATCATCTTGCAAAATTGGCAGATGTTCGTTGCTTGAGTAGTGAGGAGCAGGAAAAATACGATGAAAGTATTAAGGCTGTTGACGATTACTACTCCGGTCTTTATGGCTCGTATATTGAAGGAGAGGAAAAGGGAATAGCTAAAGGAATGGTTGAAGGTATAGCTAAAGGTGAACTGTCTAAAAGTTTGGCAATAGCCCGTAACTTATTAGCAATGGGGATGTCTTGGTCTCAAATCATGCAAGCAACTGGATTGACAGAAGAACAGTTGAAGCAGCTTCAGTCGTAGCTAGTTTTGCCTAATATAAAAAGAGGTGCATCGCAAGAAGTCTTTCTCTTGCAATGCACCTTTATTTTTTTAACCTATAATGATGCTATTTTCTACAGATGGAAATCAATTTCCTTGAGCCATGCCTTGGTATCAAAGCAAGGACACTCCTTCTTGACACCAGGCAAATCGCGATGGCCCAGGATGGTGGCATCCGGATAATCCTGAGCCAGAGAATACAGCAGCTCCTCCAGCGTAATCTTCTGCGCCTCGGTGCGCGTATCCGCAGGATGACCATTCTTGTCCAAACCACCCTCGTAGCAAATGCCAATGCTATGCTGGTTGTAGTGACGGGCATGAGCACCCACCTTGTCCTCATGACGGCCAGGAAACAGAGTGCCGTCCTTGGTGATGTAATAGTGGTAACCAATCTCTGCGAAGCCACGAGCCTTGTGGCACGCCTCCAGATCCTCAATGCTGAAGTTCTGGTTCACACGGGTAGCGCTGCAGTGCACTACAATCAAATTGATAGTTCTTTTACATTTCATTTTCTTCTTCTTTTTTTTAATGGTTCAACTTAGTGTTCTTTTTCTCTCAAGCCTTTCACTCAAGGCCCTTCTCAAGCCATCTCACATCATTTACAGGCCCTTGCAACTCTGTACACAGAAGGCGCTGAGGATGGCAGTCAATACCGTGATGGTAAAATTAATCACTTTCTTAATAGTCTCTCTCTTCATTTGTTCACGCTTTTAATGGTTAATTATCCTTTTCCTACAATCCCTTTCCCGTAACCCGTAACCCTTTCCCCTTTAGAGGATTAGATTACAACGTCTGTAGAATCGCCGTCAGATCCGCCGCCGCCAGTGGTGCCCGAATCGCCCTTGCCAGTGCCTCCTGAAGTGTTATCCCCCGTTGAGGAACCTCCCGATGGATTGCTGCCGCCGCCGTTCGTTCCACCACCATCAGTTACTCCACCAGTAACAGTCACTCCCTTATCCACTCTCTTGATAGTGGCATCAAGGTTCAGACTGGCAGAAATCAAGTTACCCGTGGCGCGGGCTCTCGACTTCACTCCGGCAATGTTCTTGGCTGCCGACCACTCGCCAATGCTCTTGGCACCCATCTTGTTCTTGATGCCCAAGCTGAAGATCGCCAGGTCGTTGATCTTCACGGCAATGCCCTGCAAATTCAACTCTCTGATGCAATTCACGGCATCGGTAAGCATGCCCTTGATGGCACCTTTTGAGAAGGGGGTGTTGTGTGACGACATGTGCTCTGCCAACTTGTCGAGATCATAAGTCTCGTTAACCACTGGATATGCGTAGTACAAACCATACGCATTCGGCATCTTCTTGTTCTTGTTCTGTTTCAATACTACCTGAATCATACTTTTTCCTTTCGCGTTAAAATTGTTAGTTAATTTAGTTTTAGTAACTCTCCAGTTGATGCATCTCCTTCTGAATTACGATGCAAAGATACGGTTTTTTTTCGACTCACTCTGAACTTTCGTGAACTTTCGCAAAAAAAAATCTAAAAAAACATGAAAAAAGTTGGGGAACCCTTACGGATCCCCCAAATATTCAAAAATCAACTCCTTTTGCCTCGGAGTAAACAACTTGTTGCAACTCTTGTAACCTTCTGCCTGAAGCAGTTCCATGAGTCCCTTGCATTGCTTGATCCAAATCATCAAGTGCTTTTCGGCACTCCTTGGTTTGGCATCAGGAAAGTAGAGACGAGCGATGGCTCTCTTGCTATATTGATTTGGCATACTCTCTAACTTGTTTCGGGTTCAGAAATGACTAAGATAGAAATCTCAGTGACTTAGATAGAATCCCCAGTGACTAAGATAAAAATCCCAGTGACTTAGATAGAATCACGGGTTAGGGTAGTTCGGATTGTAGTTCGAATACTGCGCCACTTCCGCACCGCTCTTTTCCACCACGAGCCAAAAATTTCCCGTACGTCGGTGCTCACTCTTGAAACCAAGCCTCGCCATGATGCTGCCGATGCTCTGGTTCGACATGTTCTGGCGCAAGGCAGGGTTGGTGCAGATCTTTTCCATGATCTCTGCTGTGGTAACCGACTTGATGAACCTGGGCTCTGTTGATTCATCCGGGATACGAAAAAAACGCAATATCTGCTCCTCTGCAAAGTTGGAAACCATGAAGAGGCGATTGTGCTTACGCATCTTCTCCACATCCTCGAAAGTCTGCCAATATACCCAGCCATCCTCTCGGGTGCCCTTCGATACACTCTGACCCAGAGCCAAAGCCTGAGAGTAGAGACCCTCGTAGTTGATAGCCTTCTCTCTAGGGCTCACAATCTTGGTAACAATCCATGGCGAGAAACGGCGGTTCTCCACATCGGTGATGATGTGCTGCTGGTTGCTCGTTCCGCAGAGCGAAGCACGGTGCTCCAGCTCAGATCGGTACTTGTCGTAAGGGCGACGGAAGGAGAACACCTCCTTGGTCATGTTGCTCTTGAAGGCACTCAGGTTTCTGCCGAATATCGCCTCAAACTCATCCAGGTTCACACTAGCCTTGGTAGCCTGAGCCTCCATGGCATCCTTGTCCAGATAGTTGCTGGTACTGTCGTTCAGATAGTAAGTCTTGAGGCATGGAGGGAGCAGGGCACCCAGAATGGTGGTCTTGTAGATGCCGCCCTTGCCCACCAGAATCAGCATCGACTGGTTAACGAAGTGAGGATTCACCCATGCCACCACCATCGACACGAACCACTTTCGGAAATATTCCACAAACTCCTCCTGGGTGTGGCAATACTCGGGGCGGTCTTCCACCGTGATTCGCATGGCAAACTCCCTGATGTAATCCGTCTTGCCATCCCACTTCGGCAGACTGCGCAGATAGTGATCCAGCGGATTGAAAGGCTGGCTGTAGTCGCTGGTCACGATATCCCCCAGTTTCTGCACACTGGTATGGATGCCCTTCAGGTCCATCTCCATCCAGATGGAGTGCAGGATGTCGTCGCTCACATCGGTATACTTCAGATACTTGGCATCCTTCACCATGCGGCTCACCACCTGATACTTGCCGGTAACCATGTTGTGAACGAACTCGTAGTTCTGGTCGAGCCACTGTCTGATGAGCTTCAGCGTAGCCTGAACCGGATAGTCCTCGCCCTTGGCGTAGAAGTGCCATTTGCCGGCAAGTTCGCCATGGTTCTTGTACACACTTCTCACCACGCTTGCCGTGTCGGCATACTGCTGCGAGAACTCGGAGGTGGCATACTGCAGTGCCTTCTCCTCCTCGATGCCGTATTTCAGGCAGCAGTAGGCAAAGCTGGTAACATACTCGTTGTGCTGATGCTCCTCGAATCTTCTGCCCCAGCTCTCAATCATCACCTTGATGTGGGGAGCCGCCTCCTCGATGCTAGGGGTGTAGCCGGCTTTCTTCTTGCGGGTCTTGCTGCTCTTAGGTCTGCCGCCCTTGTTTTTCTTCTTCTCGTTCTTGATGCGTTCCTGGGTATCCTTCAGTTCGCCGGGAGTGAGCTTCAGGGGGATAGCATTCCAGTTGAAGTAGGCAGCAGGGTCGTGGGCAAGGCCGCAGAGTCTGCCGATGTCGGTGGCCTGCTGGTCGGCCTCCCAGTTGAGCAGGGTGTTGTAGAAGCTGATGGCCTTCTTGATCATGGCATTGAAGAGTTCCACGATGGTGAGGTCGCAGTTCTCGGCTCTGTCGTATCCCACGATGATGCGGATACCCTGTCCGCTGATGGTGTGATAGACGGCTAGGGCATAGGCCGACTGGCATGCGGCATTGAACATGCTCTCAATCTGCTCAGCCGAGGCATCATGGATGTCGTAGTCCAGGGCAATCATTCGGGTCTCAGCCTTCACGTTGTCGAGGCTTCTGCCTCTGCCGTCATACTGCAGTGAGGCAGAGATGGCAGGGCCTAGAGGCTTGAGCTCATCTGCATAGCTCTTGCTGATGGACATTCTCTTGCGATAGGCCATGGTCAATGAACTTACCAGGGAGTCTTTTGTGATAAGTTGCTCCAAGGCTTCTCTACTTGCGAGAGGCATGCTCTCGGTGCTCTTGAGTGATGCGAATAGTGACGGCATCACGGCGTCATTTGTTTTTTTGTTCATTGGTTTGATTTTTTTGTTTGTCAATTATTTAGTAGTCGGCTGGAGATTTTAGCCTCTTCGGTCGGCCATTTTTTCTGTGAATGCAAGGCTGTGATGTGAAGGCTTGGTCTCAAAAAACTAGTTTTTCGATACTAAAAACCTCTATGTAAAACCCTGATATTCATTTCATTTACCTTTATAACACGCTGTATATACAAAAGTTCTGGACCCTAGGGTTCACATCACACTCTCGAATCAGCGGTCACTCGGGTAGGATTTCGGTTGCAAATGTAGGAAAATCCGGCGGGTTTCACAATAGTTCCATGCTGTCCACTTGACCAAACTGGTCAAAAAATGCTATGTTTTAAGAAAAATTAAGTTCCGTTTATAGTTGTTTGGAAAATAATAGATTTTAAAAATGTCCATATTTTGGTAGGGAAAGAGTACCTTTGTACGTAGATAATAAACAGAAGAGCAATGATAAGTACTTCTGCCCTTTCGGGGCGTGTGGAATTTACTTACTAAACTTGAATAAAAAGATTTTTTTATATAAACAAAATTAAATATTTTAAATTATGGCAACAAATCAAAACGAAGGAAATGGACCGATGGTTAAAGTGGGTAATTTTTTCAATGATTTTTTTGATGAGAAAGTTAAAGGTAAAAAGCGTCTCACTGGCGCTACTTTGAAGCGTGACTATGGTATTACAAAATATTGTCTTAGCAACCTTAAGAATGGTCATGAAATGTTGAGCGGTAACATGAATAAGATAGGTCGTGCCTATCTCGAGCAGTTTCCTACGCAAAGAGAGCGATTCCGGCAGGTTATCAAGCTGTTGGATGTGCAGCGTGAGCAGGATATTGAGAACTATGGACCAGATGGTTCTCCTTTCACTGCCACCTTCAAGGATATTCTTGATTCATATATTCTTGAAGAGGCAGAGAAACTGGCAGAGGTTTACGATCATAAGGAGCTGATGGAGAAACTACATCAGCAGCTGATTAAAAAAGGTCTGTTGCTGGATTGATATTCTGATTGAGTTCTTTGTACAAAAAAATCTGCCCCTCTGCTTCGCAGCAGAAGGGCAGAAAAATTGTGTTTACTAGCATCGCGTTTATAAACCTTGCGTTTACAAAAGAAGCAAATTTATTTTCGCTATTTTTTAAACTTTATCTTACTTACTAACTAATCAATATATCATTAACCATCAACGTCCATTATAGATAAACACTGATGATCCTGGCAGATTCAATGTCAGAGGAGTATCAATGTCGATAGGCTTGTTGATTGGCATACCCTGCAATTCAGCCTGGCTGAAGGCATGGGTCAAAGTAATCTTTCCACGAACATAAGAAGGTATCTCCAACGCCTCTCTCAGGGTCGTGGTGAAGCTCTGTGCACTGGCAGAAGGGTTACGCAAGGTAAGCACACTCTTCTTGCCGTTCCATGCAGCCCAGCCATATACATTTGCCTTCTTGCCATCCCAAGGATTGCCACCAACCCAGTGAGCATCAGGCAATACATCTGCCTGTTCCTGCTGCCACTTGATGCACTCTGCCAAGTCTTTCCACAAAGCACCTGCGTTGCCCTGGTTGTCCTTGATTTCGTCCATCAGCTTGTAGTCGTTGTACAGCTCAACCATACCTGAACCACAGGCAAAGGCACAGCGCATCTCACGAACGATTCCGTCGTAATCCATATTCTTGGAAACGGCACCCCAACGGCTCAGGATGAATCCGTGAGTCATCAATGTGTTGATAGGACACACTGGTGATCTCTGTATGAAGTTCTGATATACCAGGCGGTCGCGATAGGTAATCCAGCGCTCACGATCGGTGCCCTGGTCACCTGCCTCGCCGTAATCACCCTCCTGGCGCCATACTGCATCTGTGAAGTGGAACCAGAATGGAGAAGCCCATGTTCCTACAGTGGTGTTGAGGAAGATGTCAGGACGCTTCTGGCGTACGGCACGCTCGATGCTGATGATGGCCTCGGCATTCTCCTCGCCTCTGGTTCCTTCGTCAGGACCGATGGCTGAAGCCTGTGCACTGATACCATCAAACTTGAAGAAGCGGAAGTCGTAACGGTCAATCATGTTGGTGCAGCAACGGATGAAGAAGTTGTAGTAATCCTCATTGCTCAGCTGCATGCCACCCTTAGAACGCCAGTAAGCACGGCGATATTCGCCAGACTGACCATAGCCGCCCACAGGACCCAGCCAGGCACCGATACCTGTGCCCATCTGCTTAGCCTCGTTGGCTGGCTCGTCGAATCCGTTAGGGAAGTTAGGGTTGAAGGTCCAGGTTCCATACTGGTCCCAACCATCGTCCCATACGAAGGCCTTTGGAGCCATCTGATATTTATCATAGAAATGTGTCTTCCAGTGACTTACCACGTCGGCACACTGTTCTACGGTCATGTTTCCTTTGTAAGAAGGAGCTGGTGCATTGTTGCGGTCGATGTTCAACTCATACCATGAAATATATACAGGGTAAGGTCGCCATGCCACAGCTCTTTCACGCTCGCTGTAAGCCAGGAAAGAGCGGCGCAACTGGTTAGGCGCAACCAAGCCCACTACGGAACTGATGTTCCAGGTTTTTCCAGCCTTTAAAGTGGTATTTCTTCTCCATAAGCCTTCTATGTGGGTAGCATTGCCTTCGTCCTTGCAGGAATTCAGACCCATTGGGGTTTCCAGTCCGGCAAAGATATGGTTGCTTGCCAGGATGGCACCACGGGTATTACCCACCACTTCTGGAGCGGTGTAGGCACTGTTCTTGGCTACCAGGTAGTTCATGGCCACGATACCTTTCATAGATAGGTCTCGGGCAGCCTTGATATCCATTTCTGTGCGTAGGTAGTGAGAGCCGTCCCTCAATACGGCACGCCATGTGATAGAGAGGTCGCCGTAGGTAAAACGGGCTTCCAGAGCCTTGCCTGCATAACGGAGAGAAGCAGTTGCTGCAGATGGGTCCTCTCCGAGGGTAACTATCTTTACATCTTCCAGTTTCATCCCCGATGCGGCCACGGTGCTGCCGTCGCCCAGAAGAACCTTAAACAACTCTGTGTCAGGTTGCAGTCCCAGTTCGGAACAGCCGTTGAAGTAGAGCTTGCCCCCTGTGTTGATGAAAGAGGCTTTCAATACCTTGTTGGCCAGCTGGTAGCTGTTTGATTTCTGGGTGATTTTAGCTACACCCGGTTGCTTTTTCTGGGGAAAGATGACAGCTTGTGCCCAACTCCCCATACACATAGATAGTGGCATTATAAAAGTAAGTGCCAGCTTTAATAAATTGTTTTTATTCATACTGATAGTAAGTTGAAGCCCATTGAAAAAAGGGGACACACCATCCGCTCATGGTGGCCCCCTTTTAGTGACTTAAATTATTTTGTTAATGTACATGTAATGGTCCACACATTGGTCTCTCCATTGGCAGCTTTTACTGCATACTTGTGTGGAGTTGTCCAGTCGGCTGGAACACCCAACTTTGGAGAACCTTCAACAGGTAATTAAACTTTATCTTACAAAACTAATCTGCATAGTCAGTTTCTTACTTCTCATCCCAACCTGGGTTCTGCTTCAGGTTCTTATTCAGTGCCAACTGATCGATTGGCAATGGATACAACCAGCGGCGGTCGTTTTCCGTCCACTTGCGACCTGCTGCATCGTCATAGCTCTCAGCGTAGATGCGGAGGTATGTCTTGCCCTTGTACTCTCTAGTGTTGCTGCTATCGAAGGCGTAGATTTCGTTATACTGCTGCTTCACCTTGTCGGTAACACGGATACCCAGAGTAGTAAGCGGATTCTCCAATAACTTCATCGCATTCCAGCGCTTCAAGTCGTCCATACGGAAGCCTTCGCCAACCAACTCGATACGACGCTCACGGCGAATCTCGTAGAGCAGGTTAGAAAGCTCATAACCATAGTTGATAGGCTTCTGGTCAGCAACAGGGTTCACTGTGAGGTGAGCCATGCCTACACGGTCGCGAAGCTGGTTGATGGTCTTGTCAAGAACAGCCTGAGTGCAAGTACCCAACTCGGCATTAGCCTCGGCATTGATGAGCAATACCTCTGCATAACGGTAGATAAACCAGTCGTAAGAGGTGTTGCGAGCCTGCCACTGAGTCTCGTCGGCAGAGTGGAACTTGGTACATGGATAACCTGTTACACCACCAGAAACAGAGCAGTCTGGCATCTTGTTCTGCACCTGCTTGTTGTTGCGGAGCCAGAATGGCTTGTGGTCGTTGTCGATGAGCTGATAGAGGCGTGGGTCGCGGTTGGCAATCTCTGTCTCCAACTCTTCGTCACCCTGGTAGTTAGAACCCTCGTTGTAGATAGGAGTACCATCCTTCATCAGGAACGACTCGATGAAGTCTTTGCTCAAGCCCATACCGTTGCCACCAGCCTGACGGCCAGTCTCGTGGGTAAGGATACCAGTCTCGTAGAAGCGGACCATGATAGCCTCCTTGTTGTCAGCAAGGTCTTCCTGAACAAACTGGTTGGCATAGCTGAGTGGATAACCCTCGTAAGCCTTGGTGCCGGCACCTGCGTCAGTACCCTTTACGATGGCATATTTGCCGCTGTTGATGATTTCATCGGTCAGCTCCTTAGCCTTTGTAATGAGGCTTTCTGCAGTCAAGCCCTCAGAACCTGTCTCCTTGTGATACTTCATGTAAGTACCGTAGTAGAGGCATACACGAGCCAACTGGGTGCGGGCTGCATCCTTGTGCAGACGGCCCTTCTCGGCCATGGTCTTCTCTGGGAGCCACTGGATAGCGAACTCCAAATCCTCGATAATCTTCTTCAATACGAAGTTGCGTGGATCACGACCCTTGAAGAGCTCTGCGTCATCGCCAGTCTGGAGGTCACTCTCATACCAAGGCACATCACCGAAATTACGGATCTTGCTATAGTAATCCTGTGCTCTGAAGAAACGAATCTCAGCCACATACTTGTTGATGTCGGCCTCAGAGCCAGAAGCTGTATGATAGCGCTTCAGGAAATAGTTGCAGCTGCGCACGTTGCCCCAGTCCCAGCCACCGCCTGATGTAGGAACGGTGTAATTGTTGAACAGATAACCACTAGGGCTATTGGTTACAAAGTTATCACTCTCGCCATCAAGAGTAGATGAAGGACCTGCCAGCATGTTGCTGTAGATACCATTGGCGTACATCTTGAGGTCGTTGGCGCTCTTCCAGTATGATTTATCTGTAAATGAGTCTTGTGGGCTCAAGTCGGTATAGTTGCAAGATGCAAGTGTCATACCAGCCATCATACTCAAAATGAATATATTTTTAATTTTCATTGTCTGTCTATTTAAGTATTAATAATACACACTTTACGATTCTCGAACATTAGAATGATAAGTTCATACCTACAGAGATCTTCTTGTTGATAGGGTAAGTCATGTTACCAAGTGTCTCTGGGTCAGCGAACTTCACCTTCATAGGAGTGAATGTAAGGAGGTTTTCACCCTGTACAAATACTCTGAGGCGAGCAATGCCCACCTGCTTCAGCAAGTGTGAAGGGATAGAGTAACCTAATGTTACATTCTTCAAACGCAGGTATGCCGCATTGAGCATGTAGCGAGAAGAGGTATTGTGGTTAGCACCATTTACACTGTAGTGATGGAGTTTTGGGAAGTAAGCATCACGGTTGTCCTCTGTCCAGTAGTCGAGAGAGGTAGTCTGTGGAGTACACCACTCATCTGTGAAGCCCCAGAACTGGGCACCACCCCAACCACCGAAGTAGTCGCGCTTACCAATACCCTGCCAGAACATCTCAAAGTCGAAGCCCTTGTAGTCGGCACCTGCTGTGATACCGTATGCATAGCGAGGAGTTGAGTTACCGAGAATCTTGCGGTCGCCTGGCTTATCTACTGTACCTTCACCCCAGGTTACCTTCTTGTCACCATCGAGGTCTTCAAACTTCACGTCACCTGCACTCCAGTGGCCGCCGTCGATAGCCTTCTGATCCCAGCTGGCTGCTTCCTCGTCGCTCTGGAAGAGTCCGTTAGATACAAAACCCCAGATTTCGCCCAGCTTCTCGCCCACGTAGTGGTCGCCCAGGAGGCGTGCGTCGTTAGAATACTTGGTGATTTCAGACTGGTAGTCAGACAATACACCCTTGATGTGGTAGCCCAAACCGCACTTCAATCGGTCGCTCCACTCTACAGAGATTTCCCAACCAGTGGTCTTCATGTTGGCTGCGTTGCTTCTTGGCACGCCTGTACCGAGCACTGAAGGCAGGGTAGCACCCCTGGTCAACATATCCTTGGTGTCACGGCGATACCAGTCGAAAGATGCACTCAGTCGGTTGTTGAGCCATGTACCATCGATACCGAGGTCGAGCTGGTTAACAGTCTCCCATGTAAATGAGCTACTTACCAAGCCAGGAGCGTAAACTGCTACAGGGCGTGTGCCGCCGAGCAATACGCCAGCCTTGGTGCTTACACCGTAGGTAGCCAGGTAAGGGAAGTTACCAGATACGTTCTGGTTACCGAGAGAACCGTAAGATCCGCGGATCTTCAGGTTGTCCCACCAGCTGCGCAATGGCTCGAAGAACTTCTCCTCTGATACACGCCAAGCTACAGAGCCTGAAGGGAAGAACGCATAGCGGTTGCCCTTGGCAAATTTAGAAGAACCATCCTCACGGCCGTTGAACTCGAAGAGGTACTTGCCCATGTAGTCGTAGTTCAAGCGGAAGAAGAGACCGTTGGTTGACCACATGCTCTCGCTACCGCTGGTAGAGATATCACCGTAAGCGAGGTTGATCTGTGGAGTATCGTTGTCGATGAGGTTCTTGCGGCCCACCCAGTGATACTTGTTGTGCTTCTTCTCCTGGTTGTAACCCACGAGTACCTTGAAGTTATGCTTCTCTGCCAATGACAGTGAGTACTCTGCGAAGGCATTGAATGCCTGATAGTAGTCATCGTAGTTAGATACGGTGATACTGCTTGGGTTGGTCCAAGGATAGTAGTTCTCTGTACCAGGAACGGCTGTATAGTCGTAGAAGTTACGTACGTGCTCGTTAGCGTTTCTGCCGTAGAAGTTCCATGTATAGTCAGCATTGATCACGAGACCCTTGATAGGGGTGATGCGTACTGCACCAGTCATCCACAAGTCGTTCTGGCGATACTTGGCGTTACCACCCTGCTCCATGATAGCGATAGGGTTGGTGTAGCTACCCTGACCTGCATAGTGTCCATCAGGATGCTTTACTGGCATCAATGGGCTCAAGTCGTTCTTCATCATACCTGAGTATGCGCTCAAACCTGAGTAAGCAGTAGGGTTCATCGCTGTAGTACCACCGGTAGGGTGAAGCTCTGATGTATAGGTATGAGTAATCTTGGCGCTTACATTCAACCACTTGGTAATGTTAGAAGAGATGTTTACGTTAGCGTTGTACTTCTTGTACTTATCGTCGCCAGCGGTCAAGATACCCTTCTGGTCGTTCATACCGAGAGATGCATAGTAGGTAGTACGGTCGTTACCGCCGCTGATGCTGGCATTGTAAATCTGAGAGAATGATGTCTTGTAAAGCTCATTCCACCAGTCGGTATTGCCGCAGTATCCATACTTAGCCTTGTCGTATGCCTCGTCGAAGAATACAGGATCCTTACGGGTTCCGTTGAAGTATTCCTCTGTATATTTATAAACCTGATCCTTGAAGTATCGGCCTGAACCACCGTCATTCTTGTTAGCCTCATCCATCATCTTGAGGTACTGCATGGAATTAACGTTGTGGTATGACTTGGCAGGGCTCTGCCAGTAACCTGTGGCGTTGAAAGAGATGTTAGGCTTGTCGCTCTTGCGACCCTTCTTGGTAGTAATGAGGATTACACCGTATGCTGCACGCGCACCATAGATGGCTGCAGAAGAGGCGTCTTTCAATACAGAGATAGACTCCACGTCGTCTGGATTCACGAGGTTGGCATCCATCTGCACGTTATCAACCAATACCAATGGGCTACCGCCGTTCAACGACGTGTTACCACGGATATTGTAGCTAGAGCTGGCACCAGGAGCACCACCACTGT
>ERZ1026874.1327-NODE-1327-length-13391-cov-9.020171_pt1 | contig 13391 bp, 10 predicted proteins | sample MGYA00380167_ERZ1026874 | MGnify/ENA primary metagenome ERZ1026874 (study PRJEB33269, sample SAMEA4719803) | human gut metagenome | biome: human-associated habitat; feature: organic feature; material: feces | place: Cameroon | collected 2013-10 ...
CTTCGTCGTGTCCGTCCTTACGTTCTATATAGTCCTGCTTCAGCTCGTAAGTGCTGTCGGCATTGATAGTGAGAACAGTCTTTATTCCCGGACAGTCGGCAGCAGGCAATGTGCCTTCGTATGTGCCGGCTACTGCAGCAAGGTCTACATTCTCGCCTGCAACTGTTGTATCAGTTACACTTGTTGAATCGTTGTTTGCGTCATTCTGTGCAGTCTTCTTACCATTGCAAGAAACCATAATTGCTGCAGACATCACTGCAACATAAATAAAAATTCTTTTCATACTTATTAGTGTTTTGTTGTTATTATCCTTTATTCCTCTTTACTTATAGCTTATTTCTTGTTTTCTACAGCAGCCGGAGTCCAGTTGTTGAAGAATCTTAGCACCTTCTTTTCGCTGTAGCTCTTTTCCTCCTCAAGAAAACTTGAGTCTTGTGTGTGCAGCACCTTACCGTTGGCATCAAGCACAACGAATACGGGGAAACCGAATCGGGCTGGATTGTCAAGACGTTGCATAAGCTTAGCAGCCTTATTTGCTGCTTCTTCGCCACCAGCCTTGCGTGGATTATAGTTTACGTGTATGTAAACAAAGTTGTCATTAATAACTTTGTTTACTGCTTGGTTCTTTTCGGCAAAGTCGGCAAATCGCAGACACCATGGACACCAGTTGCCACCTACTTGGCATACTACATATTTGCCTTCGGCCTTAGCATTGACAAGAGCCTTGTCAATCTGTTCCATTGGGTCGATGTTCTCATTATATACCTTCTTCAATGCGGTCTGAGCCGTGATAGTCATCACGGTCGTTACCATGAGAATCGCTGTTATTAATAATCTCTTCATTTGTTTTCTATTTATATTTCTTCTACAATCTCCTCCATTGCCTTGCGCTTTTTCTCTGCGTGTGGGCAATCCTCGGCTATGTGTCCAATGGGGATTATGGCAACTGTTTCAAAGTCGTCGCTATGGAATTGTTTACTCATAACATTAGTGTCGTAGTTGCATACCCAGCAAGTACCCAGTCCACGTTCGGTAGCAGCAAGGCACAGGTGTTCTACAGCTATAGCAACATCTATATCGCCATGAGGTTTGTCGTCGTAACGGCGTGTCCAACATTCCTTATTATTCTTCATGCACACGATATATAGTGGGGCTGTGCGAAACCATTCACGGTCGTATGCAAGCCACAGCTTCTTTCTTGCTTCCTCGCTGCTTACAATTACAAACTTCCATGGCTGGCGGTTTACAGCTGATGGTGCAAGACGTACACATTCGAGTATATAGTCTAAGTCGGCTTGGCTTACAGACTCGGCTGTATATTTGCGTGCCGAGAATCGCTGTTGTGATAGTTCTAGAATATTCATTTTTATATATTGTTACGAAATAATATAGTTGAGCATTATCTTCAAACTCTTGTCATATCTTTTTCTGTCTTCTACGCTCAATGCTGATATATCCCCAGTCCGAGAATGGGTTGATGAATCTTGGCATATGCTTTTTTGTTTTTTGCAAATTTAGATAAAAGAATTCGGTTAAGCAAATAATTGTAGAGTTTTAATTGTTGCTATATTTAAGCCAGTTGCCCACTACCTCCGCATAGGCTCCTATACATCCGTAGCCTCCGTGTACGTTTGTGTATGTGGAATAGGCAAAGGCCAGTCCGTATTTGCCAAGGTCGTTGTTGCTTATATCGTTTAGCGAGCGCAGCATAGAGTTGTATTCGGTTGACAGGGCAAATAGGTGCGGACGATATATAATGCTCTCGCTAAGCCAAGTCTCCACGTATAGGTGCATTGAGGCTTTGCCGTTGTTGAAGGATGTATTGTCAAAATTGTATATGTTGCGGTAGAAGTAGCTGTCCCAGTCGCTTAGGTCTATGTCGATATTAGACGAGTTGCCCAGCAATGGTTCGGCAGCAACTAATAGTGGCATATAGTTGTTTATGTCGTATGGATTTTCTTTATATTTGCCTTCAATGCGAACTGCATAATATGGTGTCGACATATTGTCTATCATATTCAGACGAACCACAGGATAGTTGCTGCCTTTGAACGACGACGTTTCAAGCCATACGTTTTCTATTGTTGGCTTTTTAGGTATCACGGTACTGCCGTAAGCTTCTTGAAAATCAGTAGCTTTCACCTTTATGTCTATCCGGTCGCCATAGCTGTGAGTGCCTATTGCGGCAAATCGCATAATGGGTATACTGTTGTCTATAATGCTGTCGCCAAGCGGTATTATTCGGTCTGCAATGCCGTTGGTAGTGCAGCTTAGGCTCTGTATATTTATTGTAGGCATCTTTCCACTAATGGGGTAGGTGGCCGATATGGTTATGTCAATGGTGTCGCCTTTGGTAGGAAAGGCGTATACAACCAGCTTGCTGGGGTTGTGGGTCAGCTGGTCAAGGCTCACGTTGTCGCTACAGGCAGTAGCGACAAACGTAATGAGCGTAAGTATGATATTTATTGCTTTTGTCATATACTATTTTTATCTGTGCCGTTATACTTCAGTATCCACAGTTTTTAGAATTTCAGCGTATAGCTTACAGATGGAATAATCGGTATGTAGCCATGGCTCTTAATCTGGAACTTATTGTTATCGTCGAGTCTCACCTTTACATACATGGTGTTAAGGTGGCAATAGGCATTGTACAGACTTACGTTCCATATTCCCTCCTTTCCGTGGCGTGTGGTATGGCGGAAGTTTGCTCCTATGTCCATACGGTGATAAGCAGGTAGGCTGAAGTTGTTAGGACGGTCAAATATATAGTCGTAGCTATACTTGTTGTCGCCTGGAATATTTGGCTGAATAGTGTATCCCACAGGCATTGTAACACGGTTGCCGCTGTGGCAAGTCCATGCGGCGTATAACGATATGCGCTGTGAGAAGTCGTGGCTTAGCGAGATGTTTATCTTGTGACGGTTGTCAAACTGGTCGTCAAACCACGTTGGATATATATCCTTAAACAGTCTCTTGCTCCACGACAGGGTATAAGCCATCGACATTGTAGTGCTGCCAGTGGTATAAGTAGCGTCTACTTCCATGCCATAACTCTTGCCTTTTCCATCTGCCACATCGCGGTTCCACGTAGCTGCCGACGGTTGAAATCCCATCCAATGACGGTATTGCAGCAGATGTGACGAAAGCTTGTAGTAGGCTTCAAGCGATAGCGTGAGGTGTGTAGATGGTTGTGTGTATATGCCGGCAGCTATCTGGTGCGACATAGTTGGCTTTATCTCATTGGTTGTGGGCACCCAAAAGTCGGTGGGCAATTCCAGAAAACTACTTGCCATACGGTGTATGCTCTGCGACATGTGTGTGTATGACATCTTGAAGGATGTGCTGTTTGCAAGTTGCCATTTAAATGCAAAACGCGGGTCGAGCATCAGGTATGTGCGTCCGTTCACCATATTGGCGGTAAAACTTGTGCCTATGTTGGCAGACAGATACTTGTTTATCCTCATCTCGTCTTCGGCATACACTACAGCCTCATGCGACACTATGTTTACACGCGAGCGTATATCTGTAGTGTCGCATCCCTCTTGCGGGTCGCCGTAATAGAATGCTTGCCGCTTGGTTTGTGGACGAAACTGGTGGCGTGTAAATGCTATGCCGAAGTGGATGTGCTGCCTGTCTGTAGGTTGCCAACTGAAGTTGGCGTGTGCCGCAACGTCTATCATCTCTGTGCTGTTTAGACGTGTGTCGAGATAGTTGCGAAGATGTCCGCCCTTATCTACTATTTCATAGTCCTCCTCACTATACTTCTGTCGTGAGTGGCTGTATGTTGCGGTTAGCATTGAGGCCATAGACATAGTGGGCGACAGCATAAAGTCGCCGCCTATCGTACCGCTCAAGTTGCCCCAAGTCATACGGTTCTCTGTATCGTTTACGTTGTCTCCCCACATACTCTTGTCGTCTACCCGATAGCTATCGTAGCCCGAATACACACTTGTCCAAATTGTGGCCTTGTTGTTTATATGATGTGTAAGCTTGGCATTGAAGTCGTGAAACATATAGTCCAAGGTGTACTTGTCGTCGTTGCCTTTATTGGCTATGGCGCATACAGGGCGTAGCAGCAGGTCTATCCAGCTGCGTCTAAGCGATACATTGAACGATGTGCGGTTCTTACTTATCGGGCCTTCCACCTGTATGCGTCCGTCTAACAAGCCAAGCGAAGCCGTTCCGTGCACTTGTTCCATATTGCCATCGCGTGTGCGTACATCGGTAATAGACGACACGCGACCTGAGTAGCGTGCCGGAAAACCACTCTTATAGAAATCCACATTCTTTATAATGTCCGAGTTGAAAGCCGAGAACAGTCCCAGCGAATGATTGGTTTGGTAGAGTGGGGTACCGTCAAGCAGAAACAGATTCTCGTCGCTTCCTCCACCGTGTACATACATGCCCGACACAAAGTCAACACCAGATGTTACACCCGATATACGCTGTATTGTCTTCACGAGGTCGGGCGATGACAGTAAGGCAAATCCGTTGTTTATGTCTTTGGATGTAAATGTGCGCTTGCCTGTTTGTGTGGTAAGTACGGGCGAGTTCATATCCTCAGTCACCACCACTTCTTTTAGCTCTACGGCTTGCTTAAGCCTGAAGTTGTGCGAAATGTCCGAATGCATATTCACCACAATTGTGTCGGCATCGCATCCTATGCTTGATACGCGCACCACGTGATGTCCTTCGGCAAGGTGCATAATATATCTGCCACGACCATCCGATAGTGTGCCGTCCTTGGATGTAAGGTCGAAAACGGTAGCGTTGACAATAGGTTCGCCATGAGTGTCGGTTATGCGTCCGTTTATTGTGAATGTGGTTTTTCTCTCTTTTATTTCTGTTGTTTGCTGTAGAGATGCAGTTGTCTGTCGCAGCATAACGTTGCGGTTGTGCATCTTGTATTCTATACCGATATGTCCGAAAAGTGCATTGAGAGCCTTGTCTATTGGCAAGTGGCTTATGTCTGTACCGGTATACGGCATGTCAAGACGCAATGCCGAATCGTATACAAAGTGAATGCCATGCTGCTTTTGCAAGCGTTGCATCTCTGTAAGGACGGTACGTTTGGCGTTGGAAATCTCTATATGTGTAGGCGCGGCTTTAGATGAGGTAGAGACAACAAACAGAGTAGTCAGAATGAGAAATAGATAGCTGTATGTTTTCATTTTCGCTCAATCTTTATGCCCAACGTTGTTTCGAGCACCTCTATTGCATCCTCCACCTTTGATGCTTCTATTTCTCCAGTCACACTCTTTGTGGTGTCGCTTGCAGAGAGATTGGTGTTATAGTGTCGCGACAATTCGCCAAGCACCTTGTTTATAGGTGTGTGGTCAAATCTGAAAACGTCTGTAGTGTCGCATTCCTCATAACATTCCTCATAAATCTCTATCACATAAGCTGTATCTACAGGTGTAGGCTTTTGTGGCAACATATAGTTGTGATAGCCTATTATTCCGGCAGCTACGGCAATGCCTACCGCCAATATTATAGATGCGGCAACGGCTATCTTGCGTCGGTTGCTTGTGTCTACTCCTCTCATCGCCTTGAAGCGCTGCCATGCACGCTTTGTATCTAGACAATTGGGCTTATAGTGTTTTACAACAAAACGCAGTTCATCGTCATTTATATTGTTCATAATTCTCACCTTATTATATATGTGTTTCGTGCTCCTTAATGTTACAATTGTAACAACAGTAGGTATATCGCCTTGGCCCGTCCACGCAATGTGGCGTAAGCCTTGTGCATGTGTGCCTCAACCGTCTTTATGCTTATGCCGAGTGTTGATGCAATGTCGCTGTTGCGTTTGCCGTCGCGCTTGCTCATAAGGAATACGCGGCGGCACATAGTGGGCAGACTGTCTATTTCTGCCCACAGGCGTGCTTCGCGTTCGCTTTGTTCTTGCAGGTCGGTATCGTCTGCGGGCAGGTTGGCAAGCGATATGTCTGTGTATGTAGCATTGTGGTAGGGGTTGCGTTGCACATAATCGATAGAGGAGTTGCGCACCATACTATATAGATAGCTTTTAGGTGCGGCAAACTCTTCGCCGCCATCTGTCTTCTCTGCAAAACGCACAAAGCAGTCCATTACCACATCCTCGGCTGTGTCGATATCGCCTATAAAGTGGACGGCATATAGACATAGGGCGCGATAGTATTGGCGGAATAGTTGTTCAATACTCATATGTTTGTTAGAATGTAACGCCTACACCAAACGACAACGAATGGCGTGTTGAGTTGCTCTTGTAGAATATTGGCATCTGGGTGTCGGCGTTGATGTATCCATAGTATATGTCACGGAAGTCCTTATAATCGTATGCCACCTGGAAGTTCAGCCCAAAGTTCTTTGCCAAGTTAACCGTGTATCCCACACCAAGTTTTCCTGTAAAACCTTTATAGAAGTCGCCAAACGATGGGGCTATGGCATAGCCCAAGTCGGTAAAGGCATATGCTCCCGCAAGTTTCTTTAAAGGCTTGTATCTCAGTGTGGCATATATAGGCATGGTATTGTAGTCGTCGTTGGTATAGCGGTCAAGTCCGATGCCTCCGCCAACCGACCATTTCTCTGCCACATCATAGCGTGCTCCCAGGCGCAGCGAATGACCTCCCATGTCGTAGTCGCTACGTCCGTAGGTATGTCCAAACTTTTTTATAGACAGACCTAAATTGTAATGATAGTCGAGATCTACATGAAACTTCGACTGTGCCATTGTAGGCACCATTGATGCGCCGCTCAATGCTATGCAGAGCGACATCTTGAGCAGGCTGTTACCGATTCTCTTCATTTTCTTGTTCTTGTATAATTTTGTATATGTTTTGCCGTCTGTTTCGTTGACGGTTCACCACTAAGACGCCAATCATGGACAAAACCCTTAGTCGTGATGTAATAAAAATTTGGCCATCGCATAAAAAGGCGCGATATCATACCTATATAAATATGGCCGCAAAGATACAAAAGTAGTGGTGATTAAGAATAAAATCATTGAAAAAATAGAGAAAAAACTTTTGTTCTGCCTTTATGTGCGAGAAAATAAGTAAGTTTGCACATTAATTTCAATATATCGGAATAATGACTTACACTATCGAAAAAGTTACAACTCTTATAGGTTCCCACCGATTTGGCACTGCTGATGCCAACATAGGGTTCCTGCTTACCGACAGCCGCTCTCTCTGCTTTGCCGAGGAGACATTGTTCTTCGCCTTGAAGTCGGGACGTGGTGACGGTCATAATTATATTTCCGACCTCTACCGCCGTGGTGTGCGCAACTTTGTGGTAGAGGATGTTCCTGCCGACTATGCAACCGCATATGCCGACGCCAATTTCCTAAAAGTAGAGAACTCGCTTGTTGCATTGCAGCGACTTGCCGAGCGACATCGCGACGAGTATAATATACCAGTCGTTGGCATAACAGGCTCGAATGGCAAGACCATTGTTAAGGAATGGCTGTACCAGCTTATGTCGCCAGAGATGAATGTAACACGTTCGCCTCGCAGCTATAATTCGCAGATTGGTGTGCCTCTATCGGTATGGCTACTTAACGAACAGAGCCAAGTGGGCGTGTTCGAGGCTGGTATAAGCGAGCCTGGAGAGATGCTTGCGTTGCGCGACATTATACAGCCTACCATTGCTGTGCTTACTTTCATAGGCGATGCTCATCAGAAAAACTTTGCATCGCTCGAGGAGAAATGCCGCGAAAAGATAATTCTATTCCACGATGCCAAGACCATTGTCTACTGCAAGGACGACACTTTGGTAGACAATGTGGTAAAGAGCTTCGACTATAAGGGCGAGAATCTTTCGTGGTCGATGAAGGATCCTGAGGCTGCGCTGTATGTAAAACAGGTGGATAAGAACGGTCTAACATCTACTATACATTATATATATAAGGGTGAGGAGGGCGAGTATGAGCTGCCTTTCATCGACGAGGCTTCTGTGCGCAACTCTGCCACAACGGCTGTAGTGGCGCTGTATTTAGGTCTGTCAAAGGAGCATCTTGCCGAACGTATGAAGAATCTTGAGCCTGTGGCTATGCGCCTTGAGGTAAAGGAGGGTCAGCATGGATGTACACTTATCAACGACTCGTACAACTCGGACATCAACTCGCTTGACATTGCGCTCGACTTTATGAGTCGCCGACCAGACCATAAGGGTCTTGGCCGAACGCTTATATTAAGCGACATCTATCAAACAGGCGAGCCTTTGGAGCAGCTTTATACCAGCGTTTCAAACCTCTCGCTAAAGCGTGGAGTGAATAAGATTATAGGCATAGGTCCGCAGATTATGGCTCATGCCGACATTATAAAGGTGCCAGAGAAGTTCTTCTTCCACGACGTAACGTCGTTTATACACAGCACGGTGTTCGAGAATCTTAGGGACGAGGTTATTCTGATTAAGGGCGCACGCCGTTTTGGTTTCGACAACATCACAGAGCTGTTGGTAAAGAAGGTACATGAGACGATACTTGAGGTTAACCTATCCAACGTGGTTAAGAACCTAAACTTCTATCGCTCGTTTATGAAACCCGAGACCAGGCTGGTATGTATGATTAAGGCAGACGCTTATGGAGCCGGAGCGGTAGAGATAGCAAAGACGCTGCAAGACCATCGTGTGGACTATCTTGCCGTGGCTGTGGCAGACGAGGGCGTAACCTTAAGAAAGAATGGTATAACATCCAACATAATGATAATGAATCCAGAGATGTCGGCGTTCAAGACTATGTTCGACTATGACCTGGAACCTGAGGTGTACTCATTCCGCTTACTCGACGCTCTGGTGCGTGAGGCTCAGAAGAATGGTATAAGCAACTTCCCTGTGCATATCAAGCTCGATACCGGTATGCACCGCCTTGGCTTCGACCCGTTGAAGGATATGCCAGAGCTTATTGACCGACTAAAACATCAGTCGGCCGTTATTCCACGCTCGGTGTTCTCGCATTTCGTAGGCAGCGACAGCGATTCGTTCGACGAGTTCTCTGCTCATCAGTTCGAACTCTTTGATAAGGGCAGCAAGCAACTGTGTGAGGCTTTCCCACACAAGATATTGCGACATATCGACAATTCGGCTGGCATTGAACACTTCCCTGAACGACAGCTCGATATGTGCCGATTGGGATTGGGACTGTATGGATACGACTCTCGCGACAACTCTATGATAAATAACGTGACAACGCTGAAGACTACAATCCTGCAGATTCATGATATTCCGGCCAACGAGACCATAGGATACAGCCGCCGCGGAACTTTGACACGCGACTCGCGTATTGCTGCTATTCCTATAGGTTATGCCGATGGACTGAACAGACATCTCGGCAACCGCCACTGCTATTGCCTTGTCAACGGCAAGAAAGCCGAGTATGTGGGCAATATCTGCATGGATGTTGCGATGATTGACGTTACTGATATCGACTGCAAAGAGGGCGATCAGGTTGTTCTATTTGGCGAGGAATTGCCAGTTACAGTGCTGTCTGATGCTATCGACACAATACCGTATGAGGTGCTTACTGGCATCAGCAACCGCGTAAAGAGAGTCTATTATCAAGACTAAAATATAGCATTCATAAAAATCTTGAAAGTGAAATGCCCCGAATGGCAGGATGTTCCAACTCCTTACCATTCGGGGCATTATTATGCGGTATTAGTCTCTTTTAAAAGTAATATATATTACTTTGCCATTTAATATAATATACTTTGCCATTTAATATAATATACTTTGCCATTTAATATAATATACTTGCCCATTTAGTATATAGTTCCCACATAACTCACTGAAAACACAGAAGCCTACGGGCTTATTTCTTATCTTCCTTTTTATTCTACCCAGAATATATATCCCAAGCTAACCACGCTTATGCTTATCCACAACATTACGCCTTGCAGCAAAGGTTTCAAGCCAACGCTACGTAGTGTTTCGCGTGTTAGCGAAGCACCTATAAAGAACAGCGATAGTGTGATGAGGTGTTTGGCAAGCTTGTTAACGGCTCCACTGAACATGCTGCCTGCGCTTGCTGCTGTATCGCCTATAAGCGAAGCATTGCTCAAGATGTATGTATTGAATAATATAGCCACAATAAACCATACTATAAAGCGTGGCACACACTTATACCAAGGCTTTGAGCCGCCATCGGTTGATGCAGCCAACGACTTGCGAAAGAAGAAAGGTGTTACCAATGCCAAGACTACTATCCACAGGGCACGCGTAAGCTTGATGGTTGTTGCTACTTCAAGCGCACTTACACCTTGTGACGCAACAAGCTCTGGGTGCATTAGGTCGTAGGCTGCACCGGCACCTACTACAGATGAAGTGTCGTGTATAGCTATAGCTGCCCACATGCCAAACTGTTTCATTGTCATGCCTATGGCGTCGCCTATATAGGGGAATACGAATAAGGCTATGGCATTGAGCACAAATACCACGCCCAGTGCTACCGACATGCTTTCGGCCTTTGCCTTAATTATCGGACCTACTGCTGCTATGGCCGAACCGCCACATATAGCGGTGCCCGACGATAGCAGATAGCTTGTCTGCGAGTCGACACCAAGGAGCTTTCTGCCGAAAAACCAACCTAAAGCCAGTGTGCCAAACACACTTACTATGGTGAAAAGCATACCCTCCGAACCCGAAGCAAGGGCTTTGTCGACATTCATGCCGAAACCAAGACCTATGACAGAGTATTGCAGGAGTTTCTTCGACATTGTCTTGTTGAAGTCGGGAAAAGCCTTGCCAAAGACCAAGGCAAATACAAAACCAATGGCAAGGGCTATTGGCGACGAAACCCAATGGGCTATCCATGCGGCGCTGCCCAAGTTCAAATTAAACACTTCAACGGCGAATCCCAATAACAACGAAACGCCCAATACTGCCACTACCAATATGTAGCAGAGCTCTTTCTTTCTCATTATTTTATCGTTTATGTTATTTGTTTTGGTTTCAGCAAGTTGCACCTATATACAGCTTGTAGTAGTAAAACCAATTGCAAAGGTAAGAAAAAAGTATGAATCATGGGTAATATCAAACGTTTGCACAGCTAAAACAATAGTTTTTATATACTTTTTGCTTACATCTTACGTGGAAGTTGTAAATTTGCAAGTGTAAAAAAAGAAAGTAGTATCGTATTAGTTAATAGAAGGTTTGGTTATAGATTTTGTTAATTACTGAATTAAGGTTTGTTTTATAAGAGAAATTTTGGTAGTTAGTTTTAATGAGGTAAAAAGACTTGTTTGATTGTTGTTAGTTACAACAAAGGAACACTTGAAAAAATCAAGACAAAAGGGTAGGACTTCGTGAGAAATCCCGCCCTTTTTGCATTATAAACTATTGCTTTTAGATATACAAGGTTTGTTGTTTCCACTATTCAAGAAGCCGGTTTCATTGGCTTTCGAGGTTTGCTTCGATGCCATCTGAAACCGGCTTCATTATTTATTATTGTTTTGGATGGAATGTCAATTATTTCAATTTAAATCATTCGCTGTTTCCCGTATTTTATTCGTCTGCCTGCTCTTCAAGCGTGTACTGGCTTGAACCATCGAAGCAGTGGGTGCATACCTGGCACTTTGGAAGACCAATGGCCTTGATTAGTTGCTCTATAGTGTTAAACTTAAGAGAGGTAAGTCCCAACTGGTTGCGAATCTCTTCTACCATACGCTTGTACTGAGGCGAGTCGGTAGTGGCATATTTGTCGAGGTCCTTGTTGGCATCGCCTTCAAATTTCTCGATTATGCGGCGTGTGATAAGCTCCATATCGCTCTTTGACGATGTAAAGCCTATGAATGGACAGCCATATACCAATGGTGGACATGCAATACGCATATGACACTCCTTAAGACCAGCCTGGTCGAACAGAACCTTTACATTGTCGCGTAGCTGGGTGCCGCGTACAATAGAGTCGTCACAGAATAGTACACGCTTGCCTTTAAGCATAGCCTTGTTGGGGATAAGCTTCATCTTGGCAACGAGCGAGCGCATCTCTTGGTTGGCAGGTGTAAATGAGCGTGGCCATGTAGGAGTATACTTTGCTATGCAACGCTGGTAAGGCACACCTTTTCCTGCGGCATAACCCATAGCCATACCAGTACCCGAGTCGGGTATACCCGAGCAGCAGTCTACATCAATATCATCTGTTTGGGCAAGGTTGAATCCATTGGCAAAGCGTGCCTCCTCAACATTTTTGCCCTCGTATGTGGATGTAGGGAATCCATAGTATACCCACAAGAACGAGCAAATCTGCATCTTCTTGTTGGCAGGACGAAGCTGAGTCATGCTGTCGGCAGTAAGCTCAACAATCTCGCCTGGTCCTACGTTGTAGCATTCTTCGTAATCAAGATTAGGGAATGATGTAGACTCGCTCGAAGCAGCATAAGCTCCATCCTTCTTGCCTATAATTATAGGTGTGCGTCCCCATGCGTCTCGGGCGCAGATAATCGAGTTTTCGGTCATAATCATCATGGTGCATGAGCCCTTGATGTTGTGGTATACGTTCTCTATACCCTCCTTGAACGTCTTGCCTTGAATAATGAGCAAGGCCACCAGTTCGGTTTGGTTTGTAGCGCTTTGCGATAGTTCGGCAAAGTGCATATTGTTTTCAAGCTGTTTCTGAGTTAGTTCCTCAAGGTTTGCAATCTTAGCAACTGTGCAGATGGCAAAACGTCCGAGGTGAGAGTTGATTACAAGCGGCTGAGCGTCGGTGTCGCTTATAACGCCGATACCCGCTGTGCAACCTTTAAAACGGTCGAGTGTTGGTTCAAACTTGGAACGGAAGTAAGAACTTTCCAAATTGTGAATCGAACGTACGAACCCCTTTTCCTTACTGTACATCGCCAAACCGCCACGGCGTGTTCCGAGATGTGAGTTGTAGTCAGTGCCATAGAAGACGTCTGCCACGCAGCTCTTCTTGGTAATGGTGCCGAATATGCCTCCCATAAATTCTAATATTATGCTTTCTTATTGAAAATTTGTGCTGCAAAGTTACGTATAATATACGAGAAACGTATGAATTTTTTATAATTATTGTAATCTACTTGATATAAATAAATTGTAAATATATAATATATAATAAGGTGAGAAGTGTTTCGTTTGTACACAAATACGGATGGTTTTGTGTATTTTTCGAGGCTTATATTTGGCTGCGTAACATAAAGTTATTACTTTTGCAACATTGAAACTACAATAATTTATTAACAACATGAGTTTGAAAATTGTTGTACTTGCCAAGCAAGTACCCGACACACGAAATGTCGGCAAGGACGCTATGACAGCCGAAGGTACTGTCAATCGTGCTGCATTGCCGGCTATCTTCAACCCCGAAGATCTTAATGCGTTGGAGCAGGCTCTGCGTCTTAAGGAGCAGAATCCTGGCTCAACAGTAGGTATATTGACCATGGGTCCTCCCCGTG
>ERZ1026874.1328-NODE-1328-length-13389-cov-18.106570_pt1 | contig 13389 bp, 12 predicted proteins | sample MGYA00380167_ERZ1026874 | MGnify/ENA primary metagenome ERZ1026874 (study PRJEB33269, sample SAMEA4719803) | human gut metagenome | biome: human-associated habitat; feature: organic feature; material: feces | place: Cameroon | collected 2013-10 ...
ACAGAAAAACACAAAAAAAGGGTGCGTCACAGACTTATGACACACCCTCTTTTTTTTGAGTATGCATTTTCCAGTATCAAAGGTTTAACCTATATCTTCTGGTACCATCATGGCTACATTTTTCTTATTTGGAAGTTTTCAATAGGGCTGTTGAGTTTCCATATATCGTGGAGCATTCTGATGGCTGACTCACCATATCTTGTAGTGCAATTGCTTGCATGATATGGGTTATTTTAAAAGTCTATAGAAAATATTTTTCTCGCAGACATGTTTTGTCGCTGAGATTTTTTATTTTTGCAGTATTAATTGGAATGTCAAACAATAAAGATAAAAAATATGGATATAAAAGAATTATTAGATCTGTTTACACTCTTTGACCCGGCAAAAGGGCAAAGAGCAGAACTTCCTGCCGTGGAAGGCAATTATATCGTGGTGTTAAAGGCTGGCTGTAATATTCCTGACGTTTTGGGTAATTTCAAATATACAGAAATCACTTTGCACGGAGTGGATTATCGTGTGTTGTATACAGGTATAGCTTCTGATTTGAAAAGACGAATATGGACAAATCATCTGCATGGTAATGGTGGTACTTCTACGTTCAGAAAAACTTTGGGTAGTTTGTTTGGTTATCAGAAGATTCCTCGTGATAAAAATTACCAAATCAATAAAAAAACGAAGTTTGGTGCGGAAGATGAAAATAGCTTGACCGCATGGATGGAGCGTAATTTGCTTTTTGCTTATCTTGCCAATGACAAGAAAGATGAGTTGGAATCTTTTTTAATCGACAGTCTTTTGCCACCTCTTAATGTGGAGGGTAGTAAGGCAGCAACTTTACAAAGAGTGCATGAACTGAGATGTGATAAGTAAAAAGTAAACAGTTCCTGTTATGGCAAGACAAATAGATGGCATTCGTCGAATGTTGCTTATCATCAATAAGATTTATGCAACCAATGGACAGTATGGGGACAGCTGTGTTTCCGTACATGAACTATTGAGTTATATTAATGACCATGTGGATGCTCCTATCTCAGAAAGAACTCTGCAAAGAGACATCAATGACATAGAAATGCTGTTTCATATAGAAATTTCCTTTGATAGGGCAACGAATAGTTATCGCATCAATGAGAGGTTTTCGAGCAGGGAGGATAGGCTTTCTGAAATGCTCCTTAACTTCGAATTGCTCAATGCCGTGGATGAAAGTCCTAACATGAGGTCGTATATCTTGCCAGAGCATCATCGGGCTGTCTTCAGCAAGTATATGCCTCAACTGATATATGCGGTGAGGAATCAGCATACCATCTCTTTCCAGTATGTCCTTTATCGACATGGAGGTGAGGTGATAACGAAAGAGAATATCTTGCCTCATTATATCAAGGAATCTAACCAACTGTGGTATGTTTTGGCTTATGATGCAGATGGATATCAGCTAAAGGCATATGGCATTGATAGAATCCGCAATCTGGTGGTGCATGATACTACCCTGTTTGAACGAAACGTAGATATTGATGTGAATGGGATGTATCGTGATTGTTATGGTATTTGGAATGATGAGAGTTTGCCCGTAGAGGAGGTTATCTTGCAATATGATAATAGGGATGGCTATTTCTTGAAGGCAATGCCGCTGCATCATACTCAGAGGGTTTTAGTGGATGATGGTAAAGTGTTCAAGATTTCTGTGCATGTCAAGATTACCAACGACTTTGTGATGGCATTGTTGTCTCGAAGCCGTTCTTTGGAAGTGATTGCGCCGATGCATCTCAGAAAACGAATGATGGATGTTTATAGGGAGGCTTTGGTAAGAAATTCTGTACCAAATGATATGTTTAATAATAATGTAGAATCGAATAAATAGTATTGTTGCCTATGGTTTACTTTTATGTTGATATAGAAACGGAACTGGGGGAAATGTTGACCTATTATGTCGCGGCAACGGATGAGGCTCAAGCCGAGGATTTTGCTACTGCTGCATTCGAGAATGGGGAAATAGAATGTATGGGGATACAAATCGTAAGCATTTATGCTCATAGGGCATAAATTTGAACATTCGGGTATTTTCCTGCCTCTTATCACAACCAACTGTGATAACCTTCAACCAGATGCAGCCGGTGGAGAGAGACGGCAGAAGCATGAGGTCTTGCCGATGTGGAAAGTGGATATATAAAGAAAATTCGTCCCCGATAGTTCTGTAAGTAGAACTGTCGGGGGCGAAATTGTTAGAAAAAGATATAGAAATGTTAGTTGCCGATATTATCTTATGTATTTAATTTCTTTTTTTGATATCTTTAGCTCAGTGCCATCCATATATTCAATAGTGACACTTGTCATGACAAGTTTTTTTGCTGTCCAATTGTAAATGATGCAGTCCCAACAACCGCCACCTGTTTTTCCAGGTCTAATAGGTCCAGTATCTTTCCCCCAGACCCTATATCAATCACCCAGGGTCTGGGGGATTTTTCTTTTACCAGATAAGCACGGAATTTGTCCGCTTAGGCATCTTTACTGATGTTTTGAAACCGTCTGGGCCGAAAGGCGTTTGCAGATGACAAAGAAATTGGCTATCTTTGTCATACATTCAATAAATGATAAAAAGCCTATGAAAAAGAAAATGACAAGCCTTTTGGCTTTGTTTTGCATGATGTTTTGTGCTGGTGCCTCAGCACAGAGTGCCTATCAGAAAGCCTACGACAAAGCTAAGTCGAAGTCGCTGGTGAATGCTCTTTCGTTCTCGTTGGAGAAGGATAAAGAGCGGTTGCGCAAAGCTGCCTACAAGTATCGTAAAGACATTCCGAAAGAGGTGCTCAAGATGGCAAAGAAAGACAATGCCATCCTGCATGGCACGTGGATACAGGGACAGACGAAGTCGTGGGACTTGTTGGGCAAGCCTTTGCCCATTCCTGAGGAATTGGTGCCCTTGTGCAGGTACAACGACTCCGTGTTTGCCATACGCAATACGACGATGGAAGCGCAGTTCGTCCAGTTGTATAATACGAAAAAAAAAAGGGTTGGTATGCATTCTGGCCAACAGTCTCGACGAAATCGTCTTTCAGCCTTTTCTGAACAGTGTCCTGTCTAATTTCAAAGCCCCTTATGGTTATTCGAACGAATTGACTACCCTCGACGGCAAATACAGCTTTACGAAATCTGACAACAAGCCATTGATTTCTCTGCAGGTTGTCGACTTTTGCCGTAAGGATAGCGCCAAAGCAGAAAGCATGGAGTATGCCGACTATATGGATCGGTGGAAGCATTATTATTACACGAGTAAGGTGTCGGACGACAGAGAACTGTATAAGGATAATGTGTGGGTGCAAGATGCCGAAAGGTATTATGCCTTGGGCGAATACCGTAAGGCTTTGCACTGTATCGAGCAGTTTATGGCATTCGATATTGATGGTATGAACGACCGAAACGGAATGTTCGCTTATGAACTGAAATATATGCAGCTGAAATGTTACAGGGAATTAAAAAAATACAATGATGTGCTCGCTGCTATGGACTATCTGAAGAGGGCCGACTATCTGGCCGACGGCATGTATTTTTCTCCTCAGTCGAAAACTATTGTCGTGTGTGCAGGCGTCTCGGAAGACGTAGAGACTAATTTTAAATCCAAGATGTTGACTTTGTGCAAGGAATGTCAGACCCTGCAGGAAGAGCGCGAACGCAACAATGCAATTTTTGCAGCAGCTCTCTTGGGTGCATTGGGCACCACGGTTTCCAACATCACTGGCAGCAGCAACCAGTCGTCTGGTGCGGCCTATTCGGGCGGTGGAGGTGCAGTCTCGTCGGCAAGTACGGCAGCGGCTGGCAGTTCTGCTTCTACCAAGACTGCTACCAGGTGTACTGCATGCAATGGCAAAGGCGTATGCCAGTCTTGCAAAAACCATCCGGGCAAAGCCACTTCCAACTCCAAGGATCGTACTCCGTGTAAAGTCTGCGGTGGAAAAATCACCTGTCAATACTGTGGTGGCTCTGGATTCAAGAAACTCTGATCTCTCTGAATTCTCTGACTTCTGAACCTGCTAACCCTTCATTTTCCATATAAATGGGGATTGCACAGTGCAGAAAAACTACGTACCTTTGCACCCGAAAACAGAAAACAACGAAAAAAATAATACAAGAAACAAAAGTAAAGGTACATGTCACAAAGAATCATGATGGGCGTTGCCATGATATTGGCAGCTGCAACAGGCAAGGCAGAGAGTATTTCGGTGGATAGCAGTAAGGTGTACGACATAGACGAGGTGATCGTCGTGTCGCAACCCAAGGAGGCTTTCCGCCTGCGTCAGCAACCACTAAGCAGCACTTCTTTCGGAAACTTCGAGATGAACAGGTTGGGAGCCCGCGACCTGCGCGAGCTGTCGTTGTATATCCCCAACTTCGTAATGCCCAACTATGGCAGCCGTCTTTCGTCGGCAGTCTATGTGAGAGGCATAGGCAGCCGTGTGAACAGTCCTGCCATCGGTGTGTATGTGGACGGAATACCCGTGATGAGCAAGTCGGCTTTTAATCTGCATACCTATCAGCTGAGTAGGGTGGACGTGCTGCGAGGTCCGCAGGGCACACTCTACGGACAGAATACCGAGGGCGGACTGGTGAGACTCTATTCGCGCAATGCCTTCGACTATCAGGGCACCGACGTGAGGATAGGCTATGGCAGCCGTCGTTACAGTAATCTTGAGGCTTCGCACTATCAGCGCTTAGGAGAGGACGTAGCCCTGATGGTGGGTGGATTCTACAATGCGCAGACAGGCTTCTTCCGCAATACCACCACGGGCGAGAGGGCTGACGACTACCAGGAGGCTGGCGGAAAGCTGATGCTGACGGGCAGACTGCACTCGGGATGGAAGGTGAATGTGACTGCCGACTATCAGTATGTAGACCAGAGTGCCTTCCCCTATGGATCGCTCGACCTGAATACGGGCAAGGCAGAGCAGCCAGCATCGACCTTCCCAGGCAGCTATCGCCGCAACAATCTCATCACCGGACTCACACTGAGCTACGATGCCAACAACTTCTCGCTGGCATCCACCACGAGCTATCAGTATCTGAAAGACCACATGTATATGGACCAGGACTATCTGGAGGCTGACTATATGCGCATGATGCAGGACCAGTTGCAGAACGCCATGACACAGGAGTTCTCGCTGAAGAGCCGCAAACCCGTAGGAGGCGTGTGGCACTGGGCTGCGGGAGCCTTCTTCTCGGCACAATGGCTGAAGACCAACGGCCCCGTGTTCTTCGACTCTGCCATGACCACTCCCATAGGCAATGCCATACAGCAGCAGATGTATGGCGCCATGTTGCAGTCTATGGCCCAGCGCATGATGCGTCCCGGCATGACCCAGGAACAGGCTCTTGCCTTAGCTGCACAGATGATAGAGCGGGCTGGAGGCGTGAGCATGAACGTGGAGATGGGAGCACCCGGAACCTACCATACACCCCAGTACAACATCGGCTTCTATCATGAGAGCAACATCGACATCACTCCACGACTGGTACTCACCCTCGGTGCCCGCTACGACTATATGCTCACCAAGATACACTATGAGAGCATGGCATACATGAAGATGAATGCCAACGTGATGGGCTCAAAGGCCACGAACACACTGCGCTCGATGCTCGACGGCAAGGCACACGATGGCTTCGAGCAGCTGCTGCCCAAGCTGGGACTGAGCTACCGCTTAGGCTCAAAGGGCAGCAACGTGTATGCCACACTGAGCAAAGGTTATCGCGCAGGAGGCTACAACATACAGATGTTCAGCGATATCCTGCAGACCGAACTCAACGCCAACCGCCAGCAGGCCATGAGAGGAAGCTACGACGTGCCTCATACACCGGAAGACTATGACAACGTGAACCACACCATCGCCTACAAGCCCGAGACCTCGTGGAACTATGAGGCGGGAACGCATCTCAACCTCTTGGACGGCCAGTTGCATGTGGATGTGAGCACCTACTATATGAAGGTGAGAAACCAGCAACTGTCGGTGATGGCGGGCAACTATGGTTTCGGACGCATGATGGTGAATGCCGGCAAGAGCCATACCTGCGGACTGGAGCTGTCGGCCAAGGGACAGGTCGTGGACGGACACTTGGACTGGATGCTGTCGTATGGCTATACCCATGCCGTCTTCGACGAGTATGTGGACGGTGAGGGCGATGAGGCTGTGAGCTACGAGGACAAGTTCGTGCCCTATGTGCCACAGCACACCCTGGCAGCCTCGGCCGACTATCGCTTCGACGTGGAAAAGCCTTGGCTGAGAAGCGTCACCCTCGGTGCCAACGTCAACGCACAGGGCAAGACCTACTGGGACAACGCCAACACCTATGCGCAGAAGTTCTATGCCGTGGCAGGCGCACATATCGATGCCGACATGGGTAAGGTGGTGGTGAGCCTGTGGGGACGCAACCTGAGCAATACCCGCTACAACACCTTCGCCGTGGACAATGCTGCCACAGGCACCAAGCAGTACTTTGCCCAGAGAGGCAATCCCATACAGTGTGGAGTGGATGTAAGAATGCATTTTTAGAAAAAAAGTGCAATAAGAAAGTAACATTTTATACATAAAAATTCCATAATCGCAAATTTTGTATTACCTTTGCACCGGAATTTTGATTCTTACATACATTAACATAAAATTTTATGGGAGGCATTTTCGGGACAATATCCAAGAAAAGCTGTGTCGCAGACCTGTTCTACGGCACCGATTACAATTCACATCTCGGCACACGTCGAGGCGGTTTGGCAACATTCAGCAAGGAGAAGGGATTCGTAAGGTCCATCCACAACCTGGAGAGTTCTTACTTCCGCACCAAGTTTGAGCCATCACTCGACAAGTTCGAAGGCAGCACATCGGGTATCGGAGTCATCAGCGATACTGATGCCCAGCCACTCATCATGAACTCGCATCTTGGCAGATTCGCCATCTGTACGGTGGCCAAGATTCTGAATATAGAGGAACTTACCAAGAACCTGCTCGACAAGAACATGCACTTCGCTGAAATGTCGTCGGGCAAGACCAACCCTACGGAGCTCATTGCCTTGCTCATTATTCAAGGCAAGACTTTCAAAGAGGGTATCGAAAATGTATATCACCACATCAAGGGATCATGCACCATGCTCGTCCTGACCGAGGACGGCATTATCTGTGCACGCGACAGCTGGGGACGCACACCTATTATTATAGGTAAGAAGGAAGGCGCCTATGCGGCTTCGAGCGAGTCGACCTCGTTTCCTAATCTCGACTTCGAGGTGGAGTATAATGTAGGTCCGGGCGAGATTGTCAAGATCAAAGCCGACGGCATGGAGCAGATACGTCCTGCCAACAAGCGCATGCAGGTTTGCTCATTCCTCTGGGTGTACTATGGTTTCCCTACATCTACCTACGAGGGCAGAAACGTGGAGGAAGTGCGCTTCAAGAATGGTTTCAACATGGCTAAGACCGACGGAGTGGAGGTGGACTGCTGCAGCGGTATCCCCGACTCGGGCACAGGTATGGCGATGGGTTATGCTGCCGGCAAGCAAGTGCCTTACCAGCGTTGCATCGCCAAGTACACTCCCACCTGGCCACGTTCGTTCACACCTTCCAACCAGGCCATGCGCTCATTGGTGGCCAAGATGAAACTCATCCCCAACAAGGATATGCTGAAAGGCAAGCGAGTGCTGTTCTGCGACGATAGTATCGTGCGAGGCACCCAGTTGCGCGACAATGTGAAGGTGCTCTTCGAACAGGCAGGACTCAAGGAGTGCCACATGCGTATCGCCTGTCCTCCATTGGTTTACGGTTGTCCGTTCATCAACTTCACCTCCTCCAAGAGCGACATGGAGCTGATCACACGCCGCATCATCGAGAAGTTTGAGGGCGATGCGAATAAGAACCTTGACAAATATGCCACCACAGGCTCACCTGAATATGAGCGAATGGTGGCAGAGATAGCCCGACAGTTGGGATTGACCACATTGAAGTTCAATACCATCGAGCAGCTCATAGAGGCTATCGGACTGCCCAAGTGCCAGGTGTGCACTCATTGTTTTGATGGAAGCAGCAAGCACTCTCTCGAGCAGTTGGCTGACGAAGAGGAAGCTTAACAGAGCAAGAGAAAGAAGTCAGACAGAGCCCCAAGCGAAGGCTTGACAGGCTATGAAATATAAATCGGAGTCGGCTAAGCGAAGGCTTAACTGGCTCCGAATGTTTTTTTACTGTGTGTCAGGCGAAGGCTTGGCAGGCTCTGAAGTGGGAGCTTAGTTGAGAAAACCCAGCAAAGCTCCTGCGGCTACGGCCGAACCGATGACACCCGCCACGTTAGGTCCCATGGCATGCATGAGCAGGAAGTTGTGTCGGTCGTATTCCAAACCCAGGTTGTTGGAGATACGGGCGCTCATAGGTACGGCGCTCACTCCAGCATTTCCTATCAGTGGGTTGATCTTCTTGCCCTTTGGCAAGAACACATTCATCAGTTTGACAAACAGTATTCCGCTGGCTGAGGCGATGATGAACGCCAAGGCTCCGAGGGCAAAGATCTTTACCGTGTTGAGGGTAAGGAACTCTGAGGCCTGGGTGGAGCAGCCTACGGTAAGTCCCAAGAGCATCACTATCACGTCGTTGAGGCTGCTGCCTGCAGTCTTGGCAAGGCGTGTGGTCTTGCCACTCTCTTTCAGCAGATTGCCAAAGAAGAGCATTCCCAACAGCGGCAGACCGCTGGGCACGATGAAGGTGGTGAGCAGCAAGCCGATGATGGGGAAGAGTATCTTCTCGGTCTGACTCACCTGTCGGGCTGGCTTCATCTTGATGACACGCTCGTTCTTCGTGGTGAGCAGTCGCATCAGCGGGGGCTGGATGACAGGTACCAGTGCCATATAGGAATAGGCGCACACGGCGATGGCTCCCATGAGGTTAGGACTGAGCTTGCTCGACAGGAAGATGGCTGTAGGGCCGTCGGCACCTCCGATGATGGCGATGCCTGCTGCCTGGTTGGGCTCGAAGCCTAAAGCCAAGGCTATCATGTAGGCTCCGAAGATGCCAAACTGGGCTGCGGCTCCGATGAGAATCAACTTCGGATTGGAAATTAATGCCGAGAAGTCGGTCATGGCTCCGATGCCGAGGAAGACGAGCGGGGGATACCAGCCTTGTCGCACACCCTGATAGAAGATGTTGAGCACCGAGTTGTCTTCGTAGAGACCTATCTCCAGTCCGGCATCGGTGCGGAAGGGGATGTTGCCCAGGATGATGCCGAGACCTATGGGCACCAGCAGCAGCGGCTCGAAGTCTTTCTTGATGGCGAGCCAGATGCAGACGATTCCCACCAATATCATGATGAGGTTTCCTGCCGTGGCATTGGCAAAGCCTGTATAAGTCAGGAACTCCTGAAAATTCTGTATGATGAAATCCATAATAGTTGTTCGTTAAGTTGGGGTTTTATGTTGATGGATTCTTGGCAAGAGCAATGCTCTCTGGGGTTAAGCAATCGTTACCAAGGTGTCGCCTTCCATGACAGCATCGCCCTTGTTGACATTGATGCTTGCGACGGTGCCCGAAGTCTCAGCCTCGATGTTGTTTTGCATCTTCATGGCTTCGAGAATCACTACGGTATCTCCTGCGCTCACCTTGTCGCCCACCTTTACTATTATGTCGTTGATGGTGCCAGGCAGTGGAGCTACCACAGGCTTGCCACCAGCGCTTGCTGAGGCTTTCTTGCTGGCAGCAGCTTCGGAATTTGCAGAGGAGGCAGAACTGCCTGTTGGGGTAGTCTTGGCACTGTCGGCAGACGAAACTACGCCCTTGTCATCAGTAGCCTCATTCGCTATGCGGAACTTCTGCTTTCCAGCCTTGACAGGTTGCTTCATCTCCACTTCGAAGGGGATGCCGTTGACGGTTACATTGGCGATATTGCCTTCTATATCTTGTATCTCTACTTCGTAGTCTACGCCTTTTACTTTATATTGGTATTTTGCCATAGTTTTATTCTTTAATATTTTTATTTTGTATCAGTAAAGCTGTTGAATTTTTCACTCTTCGTTCTTTACCCTTTGTTCTTCGTTCTTCACTCTTCACTTATTATTGAATCTCGGTTCGTTCCATCTCGTCTGCTTGGGCTTAATGGTGATGATGCCCGGTTCGATGTCGTGCACATCCTCCAAGTATTCTTTGAGAGCCAGCGAGATGACAGCCATATAGATTTCCTTGTCGATGCCCTTGGTGGTTAGGCCTTCCTTCAGCATCACGTTGGTCTTATGACCAATCTCTGTGGTCAGCTCGATGGTCTTCTTGCCCGTCTTATATAATAAGGTGGCGTGTTTCTCTGTGGCACGTGCGATGCGCTGCTTGTGCTTCATATAGGCACCGAAGAGCCAGAAGAAGACGAAGAGCAGGGCCAGACAGGAGAAGACAATGCCCATGGAAAGGGCTGCAATTCCGAAGCCATGAGGGTCGGTCGTCTTGAGAATCTGTGGCTTGCTGAGTCCTGTGTCTTGTGGAAGATAGCCCGGAGTGACATCCTTGGCAGCGCAAACCTTCCAGCTGCTGAGGTCTTTGCTGAGGGCATATGACTGGTCGGCTGCCATCCAGGGAATGCTGACAGAGTCTATTAGGTCGACAGCATTGCCGTCGTAAAGAGCTATCCAGTTGTTCTTCTCGTGGAAAGCATCCGCTATTTCCTTGAGAGGCACCAGTCCGAGTTTCAAATGGAAAGGACCATTGCCCTCGCTCAGCCATCTGAAGTGTCCCTTGCCCTTGGGAAAACAGTCGGGACACATCTTCTCTGAGTCTTCCTGCCAGAGGTATCGGTCGTAGATGATCACGCTTTTCTTGCCAGCAAGGGTTGTGCGCGGCTCATTGTTGGGTAGGGGAGACATGAGTTTGCGACGTTCCTCGGGCGGCATGTTCTTGTCGAGCACACGTCGGTCGGTGGTAAGGAACATGCAACGGATATTATAAGTAGTAAACGAGGTGTTCGACAGTTCCACCCATGCTTTGTGGGCACCATACTCGTCGACGATACTGGCTTGGTTGTTGGGCATCACCTCCGTTATGCGGATGCTTTTAGCTCCTTGTGCCCAAGTGGACAAGGTGGCAGTGACCAACAGGCTTAGTAGGATTCCAAATTTCTTCATAGGCTTTCTCTCTTTTTGAAGGTTGGTGTATCAATAGGTATTCTTACAGCCTCAAAGTTACAAAGATTTTTGGAATAAGCAACAAAAGAGGTGCACATTTTTTCTTAAATGTGCACCTCTTTTATAATTTATAAATTTTCGTTTATAAAAATTCAAATATAGTAAGTGAACTTTCTGCTGTCGGAGAGTCTTTGCTTAGCAAATGATTCGCTATGCTCCGCAGAAGAAAAGTACCACTATCTGGGCTGAGAAGATTCTGAGGAACATACTCAGCGGATAAACGGTAGAGTAACCCACGGCAGGAGCCTCCTTAGAGCAGGAAGCATTGGCATAAGCCAGGGCTGGTGGGTCGGTATAGGTTCCGGCTATCATACCCATGATGGTGAAGTAGTTGAACTTGTACTTCAGTCGGGCTATGGTGCCCACGATAAGGATAGGAATGATGGTGATAAGGAAACCTGTGTACACATACTTGATACCGTCGCCCTGTACCACAGTGTCCCAGAAACCAGCACCAGCCTTGATGCCCACACTCGCAAGGAACAGCACAAGACCTATCTCTCGCAGCATCATGTTGGCAGAGGTGGTGGTATAGGTAACCAGTTTGAAGTGATAACCGAAACGGCCAATAAGGATGGCGATGATCAGCGGACCGCCAGCAATACCCAACTTCAGCGGAACAGGCATTCCTGGAACTGCGAAAGGCAGACTGCCGAAGATGATACCAATCATGATACCTACGAAGATGGTGGCGATGTTAGGCGCATCGAGTCGCTTCACAGAGTTACCCATCATTTCAGCCACACGGTTTACATTCTCCTCGGGACCTACAACGAGAATCTTGTCGCCCACGTGGAAGTGGTGGTTGCGGCCGGCAAAGATGTCCATTCCCTGGCGTGAGATACGGGTGACGTTGACGCCATACACACTCGAGAAGTGCATCTTGCCCAGAGTCTTACCGTTCATCTCAGGACGTGTAACGACAATGCGGCGCGACACGAAGTGCTGAACCTCATCTTTCTCGCGATCCCATTCGGCCTCTATCTCAGGACCGATGAAGGCCTTGATGGCTTCGGCGTCAGCCTCGGCGCATACAACGAGCAGTTCGTCGCCCACCTCGAAGGTAGTCTGGCTGTTAGGAATGCTCACCTCGCCATTGTGGAGCAGTCGTGAGCATACGATGTCGCGGTTCAGGAACTCGGAAACCTGTCGGAGAGTGCGTCCTGCGATATAGGTATTCTCCACACGAAGGTGCATGTTGTGCGCCTTGGCATGTGGGTTGGCTGCGTCTTCTTCGTTTAGTTTCTCCTCCTCATCCGCGGTGTTCACCTTGCAGATGTACTTGATGAGAATGGTGGCACCGATGATGCCTACCACACCGAGTGGATAAGCGCAGGCATAACCGTTGGCAATGCTTGGGGCACCATTGGGGAAGACGCTGAGCAGCGCCTCGTTGGCGGCACCCAGACCTGGCGTATTGGTGACGGCTCCATAGAGTGTACCCACCATCATTGGCAAGTTGTTGGGGTTGCTGGTGTCGAAGAAGAGATAATAGCATGCGAACATCACACATACATTGAGGAATATCGCAGCCGTCGACAACAGGTTGAGCGTCACACCGCCTTTCTTGAAGCTTTCGAAGAAGCCCGGACCTACCTGCAAACCGATCATAAAGACAAAGAGAATGAGTCCGAAGTCTTGTATGAAGGTCAGAATGTCCTTGGGAGCAGTGAAGCCTACATGTCCTGCCAGAATGCCGGCAAAGAGCACGAAGGTAACGCCAAGTGAAATGCCACCAATCTTAATCTTGCCCAGATACACGCCCACTGCTATGACAATGGCATAGAGCAGGGCGATGTGAGCCACCGATTCGGTGTTCGTAAAAAGGTTGATAATCCAATCCATTGATCTGTCTTCTAAATGAAAATATGTTTATTTTAGGATTTTTAGTTGGGGTGAATAAAAATGGAAAAATCGGGGACACGTATAAAGGGTGTCCCCGACTTGAAAGTGTTTGATATATTGTAACCTATTGAATCCAATAAATCAATACTTCGTCACAACAAAACAAGATAGATATTTCTTTGTTCATCCATCAAGAATTGTATGTGTACGAATCTCCATTCTGATGAATTACTTCTCGATAGCAGCTACGCCTGGCAATACCTTGCCCTCGATAGCCTCGAGCAGAGCGCCACCACCTGTAGAGATGTAAGAAACCTGGTCAGCCAAACCGAACTTGTTGATACAAGCTACAGAGTCACCACCACCGATGAGTG
>ERZ1026874.1329-NODE-1329-length-13389-cov-8.770886_pt1 | contig 13389 bp, 11 predicted proteins | sample MGYA00380167_ERZ1026874 | MGnify/ENA primary metagenome ERZ1026874 (study PRJEB33269, sample SAMEA4719803) | human gut metagenome | biome: human-associated habitat; feature: organic feature; material: feces | place: Cameroon | collected 2013-10 ...
TGGGAGAAGGCGGAACGGACGTCAGCAGCGGTACGGTTGCGGTTGTCGGTCAGGCAGTCGACGTAGACAGCGACACCGGCGGGACCGTAGCCCTCGTACACGATGTTCTCGTAGACGGCGGCGTCGGCACCCGAGCCAAAGGCCTTGTCGATAGCGGACTTGATCTTGTCCTTGGGCATGGACTGAGCCTTAGCCTTAGCAACGGCAGCAGCGAGGCTGGCGTTGTTCTCGGGCAGCGGGTCGCCGCCGAGACGGGCAGCAACGGTGATGTTGCGGCTCAGCTTGGAGAAGAGGGCGGAACGCTTGGCGTCCTGCGCGCCCTTACGATGCTTGGTTGTGGCCCACTTAGAGTGTCCGGACATACGTGTCTCCTATCGGTTTCGACCTAAAGCCCAGCGCAGATGCTCGGGCAATATAAACAAACGTCGTTATGATATACCTACTGGCCTGCGAGATAAACCCCAAAATGAAGGCGTCGTGATGATGCAACCCTTTGGTGCAAGATAACCTGACCCCAATGCACCAAGTTAGGACCAGAGGAGGTCGCTGCGGGTGATGGTGGCGCCGATGGCGAAGGGCATGCAGGCGATGACTGGATACAGATAGCGCATGTAGGTCGAGCCGTTGCAGGGACCGATCAGGCACACCGCGAGCACGCCCAGCAGCGGTACCCAAATGGCCAACCCCCGCCACGAATGACGGCGCAGCAAGTAGACCACCACGGCGATCATGATCCACACATAGGTGGCCGAGCTCATGGTAAGCGAGATAAATGGGATGCGCTGTACCGCCACGCGATACAGGTTGATCAGATGGTCGCACCAGTGCACAGCCTTGTTATCGACCGGATGGAAATCGAAGTACTTGAGATTATCGGGGCGTGCCATAATCTCGGCACTGCGCGCCGTGCTGTAGACCCAAGCATCCCGCACGCTCGGATAAAAGTAACCATAGTAGTTATTGATTAGCGCCGAGATATAGCACTCGGGATCCTTTTTGAACATCTGAACCCACACCTCAAAATAGGCCTTGATGTCCTCCTGCGAGGCGTACTCGTTAAAGCAGTTCTTGACGGCATCCGACTTATCGGGGTTGTAACGGCGGCCCAAGTTCTCGTACTTGAGTACCCGATCGATCACGGCGCGCTCCTCGTCAGTCACCAAGCCGTCGCAAGGAGCCTCCACGATGGTGCCGTCCTCCTTAACCGTAGGATTGACACCCGAGTTGAGGCCGTCGTGCTTTTGGACGAAGCGAGCCGTCTGCTGAAACGGAATCGAAAGGATTTCGCGCTTGGAACCAGGCGTGATGTCGTGCGCTGGCATGAAGACCTTGGTGAAGTACATATTAGAGGCAAGGCAGAGCGCAAGCACCGCAAGAACTCCCACCCAGCGGAAACGCGGGGTGACGCCCGAAGGCGCAGCACCAGCCTGCTTGGCCGCACGGCGGGCCGCATGCGCATCCCAGGCGCTAAACGCCGCCGCGATTACGCATGCCGCCAGCGGGAACACCAGGCCGCCGTTGCGCAAAAACGTAGAACCCATGGCACCCAGAGCGAGCAGCAGCCAGTCGTGGCGCGCAAAAAGCACGGGCCTCTGTTCGCCCGCACGCTCGGCATTGGCGTCGCGACGGGGCAGGCCGCAGGCCACGAGCTTCACGGTCTGCACCAACAGCACCAAAAACGCGTCGGCAAAGAGCACGTCTTTGGTGAGCAGTGCCGCGTAGTTGGAGAACATCGGCATAAACGCAAAGAACAGCAAGATAATGCCGCGAACCGGCAGGCTCACGCCCAGCTTGCGCAGCGATGAGATGGAATAGGCCATGCAGGCGGCCGTGATGACGAACTGGGCGCAGGTGTAGATGGCAAGACCTGCGTTGGCGCTGTTGAACAGTGAAAGCCCCAGTTGGACGCACGAACCGATGACAGCCGTGTGTACCACGGGGTGGTGCCCGTTGAGCAACACATTGGGATTGAGCAGACGCAGGTAGTCACTCGTACCGTTGGGGTAGTTGAACCACTGGCGAATCTGCGCACCCGTATCTCCCATGAAAAGGCCGGGCAGCGAAGCGATGAGCGTGGGCGCCCAGGCGATCATAAGCACCAGGAAGGGCCCGGCAAAGGGATGGACCGAGAGCACGGCGTGAGCCACACGCCATACGCGGCCAAAGTGCGCTTCGGAAAAAGGAATGCGCCGAGAGCTCAGCCAATCAAGGCACTCAAAGGCAAGGTAGAAGGCAACGACCGCCAAGAGCATCCAGCCCGCGCCGCCGATCCAGGCGCAGATGATGCGGGCCTTGTCGCCGAGCACGATCTCGGCCGAATCGGCGAGGTCGTAGCTGCGGCCGAACACCATGCAGACGGTAAAGAACAGCGAGGGCAGGATTACCGAGGGGCGCCAAGCGTCGCCGCGACCAAAGAACACGTAGCGAAACGGCAGTGTGAGCAGGCAGGCAAGCGCAAGCAGCATGACTGCGTCGGTATGGCCGGCAAACGAGAGGAGCACCTCGTAGCACACGTACAGCATGCCCGAGGCTTTGGGGTCAATCGCCAAGACTGCGTTGCTCGACACCGGGGCGGGATCGATGGAAAACGCCGTGGTCGCCAACAGCGCGAGCAAAAATGCGATGAGCGTCTGCTTGGCGGGGTAACGCTTAAACCAAACGATGCGAGCGGCATCGCGCGCAGCCGTTGTGGAGAGGTCGGAATCCTTCACAGTCCAAATAACCTTTCTAGAAAACCACCACAAAGGTGCCTGTCCCCTTTGTGGTGGTTTTGGGTTAGGCGTCGAGGTAGATGCGCTGGGGGCGGTTACGGTGTCGGGCGAAGATGATGAGCGCTATGCCTGCGATTACGAGCGGCAAGCTCAGCAGCTGACCCATGGTGATGACGCCGCCCAGCAGATAGCCCAGCTGCGCATCGGGCACGCGCACGAACTCGACGAGGAAGCGGACGATGCCGTAGCCCATCACGAACACGCCCATAAACGTGCCCTGGGGCAGTAGCGGCTTTTTGCGGCTGAGCACCTGCAGGATGCAAAAGAGCACGATGCCCTCGAGAAACGCCTCGTAGAGCTGGGAGGGATGGCGCGGCATATCGCCCGCGGTGCCGCCAAAGACCACACCCCAGGGCAGGTCGGTCGGCTTACCCCACAGCTCGCCGTTGACAAAGTTGGCGCAACGGCCCAGGCACAGGGCAAGCGGGGCGCCGATCACGGCAAGGTCTGCCAGAGTCCACGCATCGAGCTTGTACATGCGGCACACGAGCACGCCGCCGATAATGCCGCCCACCAGACCACCGTGGAAGCTCATGCCGCCCTCGTTGGTAGCAAAGATCTCGAGCGGGTGTGCCCAGTAGTAGCCATCGCCGTAAAAGACGACATAGAACAGGCGGGCGCCGATAATGAGGCCAAAGACTACGCCGACCACGACGCTCGTCAGGTCGTCAATCGTGATGTTAAAGCCCCAACGGCGCTGCGTGCGGTACATGACGACCGCCGTAAGCAGGGCGCCGACCACATAGGCCAGACCATACCAGTAGATCGTGATGGGGCCCGCCGAGATTGCGACGGGATCAAGCATATGGTAGAGGTCGTTGAGCATATCGATCCCCCTGCTCCCTACATACAAATGCGGCCGCGGGCCTTTCGCTCGCAGCCGCATATTTGGGCGTAACGTCTATGCGGAGTTTGCCGTCCGCAGCTTTCGCATCTTAGAACGGCGCGTACTCGTCGTACAGGTCGTCGGTCTCGCCGGAAGCATTGACCTGCTCGACGCGGGTAACGCCGGGCACATGCTCCTTCAGGATGCGCTCGATACCCATGGACAGGGTCAGCGAGCTCATGGGGCAGCCGGCGCAGGCGCCCTGCAGCTCCAGCTTGACGACGCCCTCGTCGTCGACGCCCACATACTCCATATCGCCGCCATCGGCCTGCAGGTTGGGGCGAATCTCTTCAAGAACCTTCTTAAGCAGCTCTTCGTTAACAGCCACAGGGGCTCCTTTCTCACAATAACGCGGGCGCGCCCGCGGACAGAAGCTATGTTACTACAGCCATGTACCCGCTCACGAGCCGTCCATGCGCGCAGACGCGACTTTCACGAGTAGTCAATTTGGGACGGGGCTCTTTGAGCTGCGTTCGTCGTCAGATGGCGACAACGCATATTACTGTCGAGCCTGTCCCCCGGTACCAATCTGGACATCGACGATGACCTGGCGGTAGCTGATGCCACAGGAGTCGAGAATGCGGCGGCTGATGCGTCCGTCATCGGTGTCGGCGTACTTGTTGTCCAGGTAGACGACCTCGCCCACGCCCACCTGAGCCAAAATCTTGGCGCAGTCGTGGCACGGGAACAGCGTGACGTAGACCGTGGAACCCTCGAGATCCTTGAGCGAGCCACGGTAGTTGAGCACGGCGTTGGCCTCGGCATGGACCACGTAGTTGTGCTTGTCCTGCAGCGGGTCGTCGCTCGTACCCCACGGAAAAAAGTCGTCGTTGAGCGCCGAGGGCGTACCGTTGTAGCCCACCGAAAGGATGCGATGGTTGGTGTTGGCGATGCACGCACCCACCTGCGTGTTGGGGTCCTTGCTGCGGCGCTGCGCGGCGATGGCCACGCTCATAAAGAACTCATCCCAGCTAATAACGTCGCGGCGCTTGCCCGACGCGGTTTGATGAAGATCGTCCGACATGGCAGACACCTCCGAAATCGCAATAGTTTGACCCATTGTAGCAGGTGGAAGGTGGAGACGTTTTGTCCCATCGCCCCCATCGCTACGCGCGGCGGGGCTTTTGGTTGATGTGGTAGAGCTCGGCGAGACCCCGCAACGTCAGCGCATCGTCGACCGTCAGGCTATGGCCGACAAGGGCCGCAAGCGCCTCGGCATCGTCGCCGGTAATGACGATGGGCACATCGCCCTCCCCCGCCGCCTTGGTCGCTCGCATCTCGGCAAGCACCATGTCGAGCATGCCGTCGATGCGCGCCACCTCGCCCAAAACCACACCCGAGCGCATGGCCTCGCGCGTGTTGCGGCCGATGACGTGTGTTGGCGCCGAGGGCTCAACCTGGGGCAGGCGCGCTGCTGCCGCCGAAAGCGAGCGGGCGCCGAGGGCCAGGCCCGGCGCGATAACGCCGCCGACAAAGGTACCATGCGCGTCGATGACCTCGATATTGGTCGTGGTGCCCAGGTCAATCACGATGCACGGCGAGCCGTAGACGGCGCGGGCAGCCACGGCGTCGGCGATGCGGTCGGGACCGATCTCGGCCGGGTCATCGTAGTGCACGGGCATGCCGGTCTTAAGTCCCGGCCCCACCGTGAGCACGCGCCCCGTGCAGGTACGGGAAAGTGCCGCCTTCCACGGGCGCTCGAGCGCCGGGACCACGCAGCTCAGCACAGCAGCCGTGGGCACAAGCGCGCCCGGCATGCCCGCATCGGCCGCCAGTGCGGCCATGACCTGCGCGAGACGCATGCGCGCCTCGTCTGCTGTGATGCTCGACGGCGTGGTGATCTCGCACGTCGCAAGCGGACATTCCTGCGCCGCGGCCGAATCCTCTGCAAACAGGCCAAAGCGAATGAACGTGTTGCCCACATCGACCGTCAATATATTTGCGCACCCATTAAGCATCGTCGGCGCTCCTTTCGTCTGCCCAGCAGTATATCGCCTACCTAAACCAGTCATCCCAAAATGACTAGCTTGCGGCTATACTGGTGCGCGGTCGCGCGCGAGCTCACGCGGCGGCCCTTGGTAACCCGACTTCCCGCGCCGTATCCGTAACAGCGCTCCCGGGGGAAGCGGATATACGCAAAGGAGTTCTATATGAGCAATCCCTCGAACCGCGCTTCGATGCGCGGGCAACTCACGCTGCGCGGCGTCGTCATCGGCGTCCTTGGCTGCGTAATCATCACGGCAAGCTCGGCCTACACCGCCCTCAAGATGGGCGCACTCCCCTGGCCGATCGTCTTCGCTGCCGTCATCTCGCTGTTCTTCCTTAAGCTCATGGGCAACGCCAGCCTCAACGAGGCAAACGTCACCCACACCATCATGTCCGCAGGCGCCATGGTCGCCGGCGGTCTGGCGTTTACCATCCCGGGCGCCTGGATGCTGGGCTATGCCGTTCAGATCAGCTGGCTCGACATGTTTATCGTGGCACTCGCCGGCACCATCCTGGGCCTGCTGGCCACGGCGCTCATCCACCGTCACTTTATCGTGGACGCCGCGCTTGAGTTCCCCACCGGCAACGCCGCAGCTCAGACCCTGCGCGCCACCGAGGCCGGCGGCAAGACCGGCAAGCAGCTCTTTGGCTCCATGGCCATCGCGGGCATCTACAGCGTGCTTCGCGACGCCCTGGGCATTGTGCCCAGTATGCTGTGCACGCTCAACATCCCCGGCGTGACCTTTGCCATCTACAACTCGCCCATGCTGCTCTCCGTCGGCTTCCTCGTGGGCTTCGCCCCGGTCGCTTTCTGGTTTGCCGGCGCGCTGCTGGGCAATTTTGGCATCGTCGTTGGCGGCACCGCTGCCGGTCTGTTTGACGTTATGACCGCACAGGGCATCGTCAAGTCCCTGGGTATGGGCCTCATGATGGGCTTTGGCGTCGCCGTCGTCCTCAAGGACATCCTGCCGCAGGTCGCCGGTATCGTCCGCGGCCTCGCCGCCGACAGCTCCACCGACACCGACGAGCAGTCGCTCATCTCGGGCTCCCTTAAGCTCGACGCCGGCATCATCGGCCTGGGCGCCGCCGCCATCGCCGTGATCGTCGCCATCGCGCTCGACCTTGGTCCCGTTCCAGCCGTCATCGTCACGCTGTTCACCTTTGTCACCACCATCATGAGTGCGCAGAGCTGCGGGCAGACGGGTATCGACCCCATGGAGATCTTCGGCCTCATCGTCATGCTCATCGTGGCAGCCTTCGCGCAGCTCGCTCAGGTCAAGCTGTTCTTTATCGCCGGCATCGTGGCCGTAGCGTGCGGCCTTGCGGGCGACGTCATGAACGACTTTAAGGCCGGCGCCGTGCTGGGCACCAACCCGCGCGCACAGTGGGTCGGCCAGGCCATAGGCGGCATCGTGGGCGCCCTGGTCGCCGCCGCTGTCATGGTCGCGCTCGTCACCGCCTATGGTCCGGACGCCTTTGGCCCCGACAAGAGCTTTGTGGCCGCACAGGCAAGCGTGGTCGCCACCATGGTCTCGGGCATCCCGAGCGTGCCGTGGTTCGCTGGCGGCTTTATCGCCGGCATCGTCATGTACTGGCTCGGCATTCCGGCCATGATGATCGGCCTGGGCGTATACCTGCCGTTCTATATGTCGCTCACGGCTTTCCTGGGCTCCTGCGTTAAGCTCGCCTACGACAAGTGGGCCGCACACCGCGATGCCGCCGCCGGTCTTTCGGACGAGGAGAAGGCCGTCAAGGACGCCGCCTTCCAGGAGCAGGGCCTGGTTGTCGCCAGCGGCCTGCTCGGTGGCGAGTCTATCGTCGGCGTTATCCTGGCGTTTGTCTCTGTTGGCCTGAGCCTGCTGGGCTAAACCCAGCAACAACGTAACCGCACAGAGCGCGGGGTCGGCGACTATCCGGCCCCGCGCTTTTTGTCTATTTGACTCTTATGATCCTCACGGCGTTTTTAGTCATGCCGATTGGCCTGACTTCCAGGTCAACAAACCCTGTCTGACACCTCGCTCAACGCGGTGTAGAGTAAAGACGACGGGCGGGATACGCGGCACGTGCCAGAACGAGGTGGACATGGAACTCGATAAACAACAGATCAAGCGACTGCGCGAACGCCATCATCGGCGCCATGGCATCCGCCCCGCCCGCAGCGAGGCCATGGAGAACGCAAGCCGCTTTCTAAAGCAGGCATTCAACATTCGCGAGGGACGTGCGCCCTATCACGTGATTCGCAAGCGCTTTGTAAACGGGGCGCGCCTGACTGGCTCACACTTATGCATCCTGATCATTGCCATGTTGATCGCGAGCATCGGCCTCGATATCGACTCGGACATTGCCATCGTGGGCGCCATGCTCATCTGCCCGCTCATGGGGTCGGTCCTTGCCATGGCATACGGCATCGCCACGCTCGACCGCGAGATTGCCGTCGAGGCCGTCGCCAGTCTCGCGCTTCAGATGGCCTTTTGCCTGGTCACGTCCACGTTGTACTTTAAGCTCTCGCCCCTTGGCACCACCACGGCCGCCATCGTCGACAATTCGACACCAACTGTGTGGGACCTTGCCGTCGCGCTCGCGGGCGGCTTTGCGGGCGGCCTGGGCAACTCGCGCGACCAGGAACCCGCCACGCTCATCGCCGGCGTGGCCGTGGCGACCTCGCTCATGCCGCCCCTGTGCGCGGCGGGCTATGGCATCGCCATCGCAAGCGGATCACTGTTTCTCTCGGCGCTTTATGAGTTTGGCATCAACGTGGTCTTTATCGCACTCGCGGCCGAAGCTGTGCTGCTTCTTTTGCGCGTACCGCTCAAGCGCGACCTGAACGGCGACGGCATTGTAACTGCTGAGGAAAATGCCGAGGTCGACGAGCTATCGCGCAAGGTGCGCCTCCGCATCATCGTGGGCACGGTGATCTTTGCCATCCCCTGCATCGTTATGACCGCGGGGTCGATTGGCTCGGCGCAGGCCGGCGTGCAGGACGGCTACGGTGTCACCGAAACCACGCGCGAGCTTGCGGCGGTGCTACCGGGCTTTAAGGACTACACCGTCGCCGTCGAGACCTCGGCTACCGAAGGCGAGGAAGAGGGCATCGTCGAGCGCGAGATTGTCGCCCATGTGACGACAAGCGAGGCGCTCGGGGCGCACGACCGCCGCGTTGCCCGCAAGCTCATCGACCTCAATGTGCCCGAGCTCGATCGCGTGGAGTTTGACGTAAAGTGATGCGGGGCGGCCCTACAGCTCGTACTTGTACACGCGGTAGATGTACTTTTCGGCTTCCATCTCGTAGGTGGCGATGGGCAGTCCGTAGCGATCGTACTCGGTAAAGGTCTTGGCCTGGCCCGATGCCACGAGCATGCTATTTGAATCGCCGACGCGCTGCGCACTGCTGACGTTGCCCGAGAACGGCACCGCGATCTGGTCTTCGAGCTCGTAGGTGCGGGCCGCCTCGTCCACTGTAAAGATGCGCCCAAACGAATGCGTGCCCTTGTTGTAGTCGGTCACCACCGCGGCGCCCAGCTGGCCCCAGTCGAACTTGGGATAGCTTTCGGCCGCACCAAAGTTGTTGTCGTACAGCAGTACCTGGTAGCGACCGGTCGTTGCCGTGTCAGAACTCGACAGATACGTCACGCTGTGCTGGCCCGCGTTGAGCGAAAAATCGCCCTGGGCTTGCAGCAGCTTGTCCTCAAAGCCCGAGCCGGCCCATTGCCACTCCTTTCTATTTCTGGGTCCATCTTCTCACTGTTGGCAGCCGAAAATGATCCGTTTTCCTCCGTCCCCGAGGGATCATTTTTTAGTACTTGAAGAAGCCCTCGCCCGAGCTTTCGCCCAGCTTACCTTCGTCGAGCATTTTCTTGAGGACGGACGCCATAGCCTTAAAGTTGTAGGGCATCATCATCTTTTTAAGCAGCGGGCTCACCAGGCCCGGGACCTTCTGATACTGCATAACGATGTTGTAGGCCGCCTGGATACCCACGGTGTCGAATACGCGGAATGGGCCCTTGGGAGCGCCAGTGCCGCGCGTCCACGCGAGATCGATGCTCTTGGGGTCACTCACGCCCGAGACATACAGGTCAAGACCCGAAAGCAGCCACGGCACCAGCATGGAATTGAGCAGGTAGCCGTTCTTTTCCTTGTTGACGGGCAGGGCAAGCATGCGGATATCGTTGGCAAAGTCGACAAGCTCGTCGAAGTAGCGCTTGTCGGTTTGGCTCTGGGCCATGACCTCGGTCATGTTGTTCTTCCAGATGGAGTTGGCAAAGTGCAGCGACAGGTACTTCTCGGGGCGACCAGTGTACTTGGCAAAGGTGCTCGGCAGCAGCGTAGAGGAGTTCGTCACGACAACGGTCTTTTGCGGGAGGACCGGGGCGAGCTTCTTGTAGAATTCGATTTTTGCCTGGGTGTCCTCGGCCATAGACTCGATGACCAGGTCGGCGTCGGCCACGGCCTTGGCAAGATCTAACTCCAGCTTGAGCGTAGAGTAGGCACGCTCGACGGCGGCGAGTGCCGTCTCCTTGTCGAAAGGCTGGTCGCTATCGGCGATACCGGCGCACCACTCGCCCGTGCCATCCGCCATGCCCTCGATAGCCGCGATGTACTCCTCGCGCACATGATCGATCTTGGGCTGGGTACGGCCGATGCTGCCCTCGCTGCGCAGCCAAATCGTTACATCAAAGCCGCAGTAGGCAGCCTGAAAGGCAATCTGACTTCCCAACACGCCGCCGCCGGCAACACAAACGGTCTTGTAGCTCATAGGAACAGTCCTCTCTTACGTAATTCCATAGATGTGTATTTATTCAACCGTGATAACGAAACACAGTTGGATAGCGCCCGACCTGCTGGTTTAGGCGCTATCGGTGCCGCTCAACGCGGGTTCGGGCGGGTCGCTCGGGCTGGAAGGGTTGCCCAGCGGTTGCCCGCCCGAGGGTGCCGAGAAAGCGGCATCGAGACGGAGGGCAACGCCCTTGTTCGCATCGGCGTATAAGTGCCCATAGGTTCCGAGGGTCGTTTGCACATCTTCATGACCCAGCCTATCACGGATAGCCAAGGCGTTCTCGCCAAGACTAATCAATAAAGCGGCATGACTGTGACGAAGCGAATGTACCCTGATACGGTGAACGCCAGCCATAGACGCATGGCGGGCGATGATACGCCCAACGGTATGCTTGGTGAGCGGGTCACCGCCCCAAGACAAGACGAACTCGGTACAGACGTTGCGCCGCTGCTCGTCATGCCAGCGTTCGAGATATTCCAGCGTGAGCTTATCGAGGGCGATAACGCGTTTTCCCGCCTTGGTCTTGGGGGGCGTAAGCTCCCACTCGCGTGCGTTGCGGTAGTACATCGAGCAGCCCACCGACAGGGTACCCGCGCCGAAGTCGATAGCCGACCAGCGCAGGGCTTGGGCTTCACCCAGCCGAAGCCCCGTCATATAGAGCAGCCAAAGGCACGTAAACCCATAAAGCCCGTAGTACTCGGACGTGTCGAAGGTAGCCGCCACGCGCTCAAACTCGTCCCGCGTCCAGAAATCGACCTCGCGGCGCGGCTTTCGCACGTTGCCGACCTGCTTGGCAGGGTTGCGCTGCAAAAGCCCCAACCGAACCGCCATGTCCAAGACCATAGAGAAGTAGTTGAACACGAGCCGGACATAGGAGGGCGCGTGACCTTCCAACATCTCATTCTGCCACCGCTTCAGCATCGGCGGGGCAATGTCCCGCAGCCGCACCCGATCGAAAGCGCCGAAGTACTTTCGAGCTACCGAGCAGCGGTCATAGAAAGTGCTCTCACGGACGCGCCCCCTATAGTCAGGCTCCCAATAGGAGCGGTAGAACTCGCCAAACGTCATAGTCGAGTTGACCTTGACGGCAGTTTTCGAGAAATCAGCCATATACGCATCGTAGGCGGCTTTCGCGTCCTTCTGGGTCTTGTAGCCGCGCCCCCAGTGGCGCACGCGCTTACCCTCGGCATCGGTGCCGAGGTTCGCCACGAAATACCATGAGCCGTTGCGGGCATCGCGGTAGACGTTACTTACCTTGGGCATCGTTCGCCCCCACGGGGTCAACACCGATAATGTCGGCAACGGCGGCGGCGGGAACGCGCCCCACCTTTCGGGAGCCGTAGAACCCGAAGCCGCGCGATACCATGAGCCGCTTGGCGGCTCGGATTATGTCGGCAGACTTGGAGGGCGTGAAGCCCAACGCGATTAAATCGGTCTTATCGACCATCGGACAGCCAGTCATAGGCTACCAGTCCTTCCCTATCTTCGTGTACCGAACCTTACGCGGGGCGTATCCACCGCCCTCACCGTAAAGGTCTGGTATCAATTGGTCGTATTCCTTCGTGAAAGCCACCGAATAGCCCTCGAACGAAAGAGGTTCGAGCGTGGTAAAACGCTCTTCCACGGGCTGAATAAGGTTCTGACTGCGGAAAAACTTCTTCTGCTTGTAGGAACCCTCGTCAACGTCCTTGCTGAAATACTTGGAGATATAACGCCCAACGTTCATACGCTGGTCAACGTCAACGCGGTTAATCTTGACGAAACCGTGACCCCACACCTCGCGCAGCTCGGAGAGCCTGATATACGGCAGACCGAACAGGACAACGTGGTAATGGATAGCCCCGCGTTTCTGGGCTTCCCACACAGCCAGATAGCGCACTTTCGTCTTATCCGTTCCATACACTCGGCGGTTAAGGCGCTTGATAAACTTGCGAAACTCGCGGTTGCAATATTTAATATCGGTTACGTTATCTGCGAACGTGAGCGTGAGGAACTTGGTCGAATCATCGAAATTGCAGTCGATAAGGCGGGCTATCTCCCAACGAACGCCCCTGTAGTGCCTCTGCCGCCGTTTCGCGGCATCGTAATAAGCGGCTGCATCGCGGTTGCGCTCGCGTTCGCTTTCATCTTCTGAATCATCGTCACGGCGGGCTTCTGGGTTCATGCGCCCAGCGGGAGCCGAATACTCCCAAACCTCAATCGTGGTGGGCGTCTCGATGGTCTTGACCCATTCGAGCGCCAACTGGTACATACCACCTTCCGCACATCCGCGAAAAAACTTGGGTTCACCAGCGGGAACCGCCCAAAACGGGCGAACTTCCGCGGACAGATGTTGACATATATATCAAGTAAAGTACGGTCGGGCTTCGCCCTCCCCGCCACGGGTTCGGGGTCGCTCCGCTCGGCTGGCGCGTCCCGCGCCGCCGACCCCGCCCCCGTGGCGCTATACCCTATGCGTCTTGAATATCTGCGGGCTTCTCGGCGGTTTCGCCCTCGGGGTTCACGGGAGATACCCCGTTACGGCGTTGAGCGGCGATATAAAGCCGTTTCAGCTCTTTCGGGTAGTCGACCTTCGAGTAGTCTGCAAACGGGGCTTTAAAAGGTCTTGGAGCGTCCCAGCCGTCAAGCATGATATAGCCCGTGCCCTTTTCCTCGATGGGGGCGGCATCGACCGAGCAGCCGAAAGCCATCTGGTAGCCCTCGCGGGACAGCGTGCCGAGGGACACGCGAGCGCCCAAGTTGTCGCGTATGTCGGTCGATATGGTATCGGCGCGGGGCTGCTGCATCGCCAGAATCACGAACACGTTAGCGGCGCGGGCTTTCAGCACCAGCTGGGTCAGGTTGTCCCAGACCTCGGCGAACGTCTTTTTGTCCGCGCCAGCCTTGAACGCCGCGACCTCATCGAATATCAGGAACACGGGGTTAAGCCCGTAGGTAAAGGCGTTGGCACCGAAACGGAAACGCTCGGGGTC
>ERZ1026874.1331-NODE-1331-length-13368-cov-22.865845_pt1 | contig 13368 bp, 8 predicted proteins | sample MGYA00380167_ERZ1026874 | MGnify/ENA primary metagenome ERZ1026874 (study PRJEB33269, sample SAMEA4719803) | human gut metagenome | biome: human-associated habitat; feature: organic feature; material: feces | place: Cameroon | collected 2013-10 ...
GCACAACCACCAGCGGATCGGTTTCGAAGCCGGTTTCGCCGACGAGCGCGTCACCACCGCCGTCAAGGCCGACGCTGTAGTAGCCGCGTTCCTTCAGGCTTTCGATCGCCTTCGTCAGGTTCACCACGCGAGCCACCGGCATATGCGCTGCGGCGCCCGCCGACACCTTCCATGCGGCGGCGGTGACCGAAGCGGAACGACGTTCCGGCAGAATCACGCCGTTCGCGCCGAATGCGGCCGCGGAACGGATGACCGCGCCGAGGTTCTGCGGATCGGTGACACCGTCCAGTGCGATGAACAGCGGACGTGCCGCGATGCGCGCGCTTTCCGAATCGGCTGCTTCCATGGCACGCGCCTTCTTATCGGCGCGGTCCACGAGCTCTGCCAGCGAGGAATACTGGAACGGTTGCGCCTTCAGCACCACGCCCTGATGGTTCGACGAGCGTGCGATACGGTCCATTTCGAGCCTGTCGGCTTCCAGCAGATGCAGTCCGTGGATGCCGGCGAGACGCACGATTTCGCGCGTGCGATCGTCATGCTCGATACGTGCCGCCACATACAGCGTGGTTGCCGGCACGCCACAACGCAGCGCCTCAAGCACCGCGTTACGGCCGATGACCAGATCGTCGGATTCCGAAGTGAACTTCGCCACGCGACGACGTGCCGCCAGTCGCGGATCGGCCATCTTGCGGCGATCCGCCGCCTTCTTCGCCTTGTAAGCCTTGTGATATACGCGATCTTCGGCCTTGGGAGTCGGCCCCTTGCCCTTCAGCGCGTTACGATGCTTTCCGCCCGACCCCTTGGTCGGTCCTTTTTTCATTGCCATAGTTGTCCATTGTCCCAGCACCCCGGGAAAAGGCGGCGGCTTCGCGTCTGCTCGATATTGCTCGATATGATGGCAAGAATGGAGAAGAACAAAGAGATTTTCGGTTTGCCCGTCATGTTCTGGGGCTTGTGGGTCACGCTGCTCATCCTGTGGATGGGCCGTTTCGTCACGTCGTTTCTTTCCATGTACCTCGTCTCCGACATGCATGTGAGCGCGGGCGTGGCCGGCACCATCGTCTCCATGTACGGTTTCGGCGGTATTTTCGGCTGCCTGTACGGTGGTGCGCTGTCTGACCGATTCGGGCGCCCCGCGATGATTGTTATCGGCAATCTCGGTTCCGCGGTGATGCTGGTTTTGTTGGCTTGTATCGGCAATCCTTGGATTATGGCGATTACGTTGCTGATATACGGTGCGATTTCATCTATGCCGACGCCTGCGGTCGCGGCTTACGTTTCCGACGTGGTGCCGTTTCGCAAGCAGAAGCGTGCGTATTCGCTGCAAACATGGGCTGCGAATTTCGGCTTCGCTATCGGCCCGATCATCGCCAACCAGCTTGTCAAAATCTCCTATTCGCTGATGTTCTATGCGGAAGCGGCTGTGTTGGTATTCGCTACGTTGCTGATGATGGCATTCTTCAAAGAGGCCGGGCTGGGCGTGCACGGTGTCGGACGGTCTGTGAAACGCTCCGTGGAACGTTCCGTGGAACAACCTGTGGAACGTTCTGGCACTGCGCAAACGGCTCAATCGCAGCAATCGAAATTCTCCATTTGGCGCAGCTATCGTCGTGCCTGCACCGACAAAGCGCTCATGTCGATGGTGGTGCTGATGTTCCTGTACACGCTGGCGTATTACCAGATCGTCAGCGGACTTCCGATTTCGATGACGCAGATTGGGCTTGGTACGGACGAATATTCCAGCCTGCTGACCATCAACGGAGGCATTCTGTGTTTGCTGCAGATTCCTGCGATCGCGCTGTTCCAGCGGATGAGCAACACCCGTGTGCTGGTGCTGGGCATGTCCATTACCGCGGTTGGCTATGCGTTCCAAATCGGCGCCGATTCGTGGGTGACGTTCGCGATTGCGACCGTGCTGTGGACGCTCGGCGAGCTTGGCACATTCCCGATTGCCGCTACGACGGTGGCGAATATCGCGCCGAAGGATGTACGCGGCACGTATCAGGGCTTGTACAACCTGGTGTGGTCGCTATCCAACGCGTTTTCGCCGCTTGTCGGAGGCTGGATTTTGAACGCGTTCGGCAGTCACGTGCTGTGGACCTGCTGCACGGTGATGTTCGTAATTGTGGCGATCGGCTTCTACGTGACGCGCGGCCCCCGCGAACGCGCCGCAGCCCGCAATCTTGCGATGGAGGAACTGTAGCGGTTGCGCTGCGCAGGTGGCGTGCGGTAGATACGCCACCGAACTTGCCAGACAACTTAACATAACTTAACGGCAACTTCGCATCTGTTAAGTTCGCTGGTAAGTTGCTGTTAAGTTCGTGCGAAGTTGACGGAAAGCGATGTATTGGCGTGATTGTGTGGCACAAATAATGGACATTGCCGGCAAGACAGGGGTGCATGTGCGCGTATGAAAAAGCGGGAGGCCGCGATTCGGTTGGAATCGCGGCCTCCCGCTATGCGATTTAAAAAATCGGAAAGAAGAGAATCGGTGCCGCAGCGTTCGCTGCGGCGGTGCCTTGCCTCACGCGGTCTGTTTCAAAGAGATGGCCTGACGCGGTTCGGCTTGCCTTCCTGCTTGAAGGTCTTACTTGTTGAGGACCTTCTTCATCAGATCAGCGGAAGCCTTGGCAAGTGCGAACTGGCCGAAGCCCGGATCGATGGAAGCGAGGTTGGAGTTGAGGATCTGGTTGAAAGTGTCGTTGTTCTTCATGATGTTTCCTTTCGGACGACCGCCTGGTTTCTTGCTTCTTTTTTTCTTCTCTACATCGTGCGGTGCGTCGCTATTGTGTTGTTTTTCTTGTTCTTCGTTCTTCTGTTGTTTTTCTGTTGTGCCTTTACTATACGCACGTCGGTATGCGTCTGGCATGCCGCAATCGTCATTTCTATTGTAAAATCATCGGGTTATCTTGAAGAAAATGTGATTACTGTGCCCGCATAACAACACAATCGCCGTATCGTACGCTGACACGAGACGGAACATATCCATTCCCATGTCAACGCACGATACGGCGATATCGGCGTAAATCAGCGGAATAATCGTAAATCAGCGGGGCTGACGGAAGTGACGGTCACCGATTGGATCGAACGGCGTGTGCGGTTCAAGCTGGTACCAGTATGCCACCGACGCGACGTCATCCTGCCGCTCGAAATTGCCGGCTTCCTCGGTGCCGATCTGCTGCCAGGTGACGCGCAGGTCAGAATCGAAATAAATCGGATCCGGAATGTGCCAGCGGTACAGGCCGCGCATGACGGGTGTGGCCACATCCCAGTAGTCGCTTTCGCGGTGCGCGGCAAGACGCTGCGAATAGAACGGGAATCCCAGGTACGGTCCGGTGAACGTGTTCTCGCGCATGCGGCCATGCTCGTCGAAGTCGGCGAAGCTCCACGCGCCGCCGAAGTAGTCTTCCGCTCCGGTGCTGCACCACGTCGGGTACTGTTCATCGCCGTCGATGTACATCTTGACTTCGCCTTCGCCCCACCAGAGGCTTTCCAGCGCGGTCAGCGCAAGGTAGGTGCCGATGTACGCGCCATGGCCGTGCACATTGTCGAGAATCGTGTAGTCACGGGCAATTTCGGTGACGCGTTCGCGGCGCCACTGCGCATGGAAGCGCATCGCATCGGCTGGCAGCGCGTCGTATTCCGTGTAGTCGATTTGGTAGAAGAAGGCCGGCACGTCCTCGTTGTGATCGTTGCGCAGCACAATGCGCGCGTGCTCGAACGGCATGGCGAAATAGCAGTTGAAACCTCGATTTGGCACCACCATGATCGGGATGGAATTGATACGGCAGGCCTGTGCGTGACCGCAGCAGAAGAAATCGCCGATCGGGCACTGCACGGACGGCGTCTCCTCGCCATCCCAATAGAATTCGAGGATGAGATTGCGCAGTACGTTCGGACCGGTCGGGGAAGTGCGGTCGGTGACCGTCATCCAAATGTGGCGAATCACGCCCGGGCCATCGACGTCCATCAGCGTGACCGAATCGCCCGCCTTGATCGTCTGGATGCAAGGGCTGCCCTTACGTGACGGGCCGAGCGCGCTGGCAGCGGTGGCTGCAGTGCCCTTGCCGCCGGTCGGGTTTTCGGCGTTGACGCAACGTGTACGGCCGTGGTCCGTCGCGATTGCTAGCGAATCGAGGGCACCGTTGCCGAAACCGGAAGTCGCCATAGTATTCATATTTGTTCTCCTTACTTGGAAATCTGAAAATCTTGGCAATCGGCCGAACGGGGCCGGCCGATGTTGAAACGTTTCGATTATCCGTATGAAATTATGCTGCCGATATTGCTTGGCCTTGCGATTGGTGTCCGACTGCGGTGCTGGCAATCGCAAGAAAATTTATTGTGTGCCGCCGGACCCCGCTTCCGCAACGGATCCGCGGCGCTTCAGCGCGGGTTCGATGAGCTTGACGGAACCGTTGATATCGGCGCGTTCCTCGATGGCGGAAGTCAGCAGATTCACGGCTTCGGCGCACAGTTCCTCCGGCATGACCGGCATTTCGGTGATGGGGAAGCGCGTAGGCTCGCCCTCGAAATACGTGCCGCACGACAGCACCGAAACGTCCTGCGGAATCGTCATTCCATTGTCGTGCAGCTCCACCAACACTTGGCTGAGCACGCCCGCATTCGCCTGGTTGATGATGGCGGATGGGCGGTCGGGCCGCGCGAAAATGGTGCGGACGAACCGCTTCGCATCGAAACTATCTTCCTCGTAATGCTCGGATTCGATGATTGTCATGCTACGCTCCTTCGCGTGCGCCAGCAGGCTTTCGCGGAAGAGGATGACGTAACCGGAACGGCGGTCGTAATCGGATTCGTTGTTGCGCAGGAACGCGACGGTGCGATGCCCCTTTTCGTACAGAAAATCGACGGCCTTGCGGCCCATCAGCGCGAAATCGATGTCCACGCAGGCGCAGCCGGCATGCGATGACGGATAACCAATCGCCACGCACGGCTTGGGGAAGGTCATGGCCGCGGCCGCACGTTCGTCGTCCTGTTCGACGTCAAGCAGGACGACGCCATCGACGAGATTGCTTTGCGTTACGCGACGAATGTCTTTCGTAGCGTCCGGGCCGGTCAGCAACATCACGTCATAGCCAGCGTTCCTTGCGGCCCATGCGGTGTGCAGAAAGTAGGCGTTGTAGCGGGCTTTGTTGATGTCGCCGCGAATCGGGGAGCTCAGCGCGATGAGCTGGTTGCGCATGCCGCGCATCTTGCGGGCGCTGGCGTCCGGAGTGTAGCCGAGCTTGTCTACGGCAGCCATGACTTTTTCGGTGGTTTTCGCGGAAATCGAACGCTTGCCGGACAGCACGTAGGAAACGGTGCTGGCGGATACTCCGGCTTCGCGGGCGACGTCTTTGATGCCTGTCATTCATCTCGCTTTCTGTGGTTGTTCCGTACTGTGCGCGTCTGTGCGTCGAATCGTTTCGTCGAAACGTTTCACCTAGCATAACGCAGCGTTACGATTGCTGTCAATCTTCCGTTGCGTCTTTGGTTTCGTATCGTATTTTGCCGGCGATGCGGGGCGGCATAAAGAAAAAGTCGCACGATTCGGCGTCTGTATCGAAACGCCGAATCGTGCGACAGAAAAAGGCAATGCGACCGGTGGTATGGCCGGCGTTGCGATTGCGGGAAATCAGCCCTTCTTGCCGACCTTGCCAAACGTGAACGCGCGGACGATCGCCACAATGCCAAGTGCAACCAACGCGCATCCGCCAAACAGAATCAGCCAACCGGTGGAGGCCAGCGGGCTGAACAGCATGATGCAGCCGGCCACAATCGAAATCAGCGCGTAAATCACAGCCCATGCGGAACTTGGCATATGCCACGACTCAACCAGCGCCATCACGCCTTCCATCATCCAGCCGAGGCCCACCACCATAGTGACGAGCACTGCCAGCATGGCGCCGGACAGGGTCGCATTCTTCAGCATGACCACGCCACCGACTGTCAGCAACAGGCCGACCAGAATGTCAAGCACGCGCCAGCCTCCCGGCAGACCGAGCTCCACAATTGCGGTGACGATACGGATCACCCCGGAAATCACGAAATACGCGCCCAACGCAACCGCGGCGATCTTCAGCGTCACCCCCGGCCAGATGAGTAGCGCAATGCCGAGCACAATCGCCATCACGCCGAGCACGCCGTATACACCGCGAATGGCATTCTTCGCGCGTTGCGGCAGCCACGATTCCACCAACTTGAACGGGCTTACCGGCTCCCACTCGCCACTGTCGTTGCTATGGCTATTCGGGGCGTAACCATACGGATTACCGTACGGATATCCATACGGATTGCCGTACGGGTTGCCATATGGATTGCCGGAATAGCGAGGGGTCTGCTCGGCATCTGGTCCGCCGCTTTGTGGACCGTCCTGCTGTTGCGATTGCTGCGCTTGCTGGCTCGGTGCATAGGCGCCGTATCCCGGCTGCGGTGGTTGACTGGGGTCGTTGGGATTGCCGGGATTCATATTTGGATAGCTCATGATGCCCTCCTTCAGAAAAACATGCTTTGAGGCGTCGTTTGCTTCAAAGACGTGCTTTCATTTTAGGCACCCTGCCTGTTTTCAGCCATCAACAGAATCGGCCGGCCTGCCTATTGGCAAGTCGGCCGGAATTATGCCGCGAATCGGCGGTTATGCTTGAGGCTGAAGCTGGCTTAGCTTAGAACAGCTTGAGCTGAACGTTGAGGCTGAGCGGCTGGTCGGCGGGCAGCTGGTACTGCTCATGCACCGGCGACATCCACGAATCGTCGCCGCCGACGCCCATTTGCGCGGCCAGCAGACGCAGGAACATGTGACGCGGCTTCGGCAGCTCATCCTGATGCAGCGCCTCTTCCAGCATCGTGCTCGAATACGGCAGTAGGCTCATCGCGAACGGCTTTGCGCCGGCACCGCGCTTCACGCGCACACCGTGGCCGGAATCGTCCGTGATCTCCGCCCAACGCACATCCTCATGATTGCCGGTTTCCTGCGGCAGCAGGTACGGCGCGCAATCATCGCCAGCCGTCGTGCTCCATACACCCAGCTTCGCGTGCCTGCGGTCGGCGTACGTCTCTTCCGGACCGGCGCCGTAGAATCGCAGGTTCGCATATTCCACCGGCAGCGCCCATTCGATACCGAACGCCGGAATCGTTGGCAGATCGCCGTTCTTCTCGCCTGGATACTCGACGTCGAGCGAAACGAGGCCGGCCGTGTCGGCAACGTAACGGACCGTCACTTTCGTGCGCTGCGGAATCGCCAATTCGTACGTATACGTGGCTTCCACGGCATTTTCTCCACGATTTGCGATCGCGCAGTCGACGCAACGCGCATACTTTCCTGCGACCGCCCACGCGGCACGTTCGAAAGCGTGTCCAGCACCGCGATCGTTGTCCGTCAGCGGACGGAACGTGGTGATCGACGGGCGGCGCAGCACGAATTCGCGCTCGCCGAACGTATATGAAACCATACCCCCTTGTGTGCGGGAGAACAGTGCTTCACGACCCTGTCCGCGCACGCCGGCGTTCCAGCGGCCAAGGGTGACGGTGCCGTCGGCCGGAGCTCCGGCCGCGTCAACGGCATCTGCAGTGGTCTTCGCACCTGCCACCACGCACTGGCCGAACGCCAGCTCGTAGCCGGCCGGTGCCCAATCGCAAGCGTTGCCAAGCTGCTGCGATACCTCTAAAACCAGCTCTTCGGCGTTGCTGCGGTAGTCATCAACCGGCCAATCGACTTCGAATGAAGCGCTCTCGCCGGCGGCCACGTCGAAACGGCGCGTAGTCGACCATACCGGCTTGCCGTCGGCCAAAATCCGCAGCACGAAGCGATAATCGCCCGTAGACACGAACAGATTGTCGTTCGTAATACGCGCTTCATCGACCGAAACCACAATTTTCACGTTCGCATACAGCTGCTTGACTTCCTGCGCTTTCGGCGAGGGGGTGCGGTCTGCGAACAGCAGGCCGTCGCCGGAGAATTCGTAATCGCTTGGACGATCGCCGAAATCGCCGCCGTAGCACATGCGTGTCGTGCCGTCGGGCAGCTTGGTCTCGATTGCCTGGTCGATGAAATCCCAAATGAAACCGCCCTGGTACATCGGGTAGCGTTCCAACGCCGTGTATTCGTCCATATTGCCGCACGAATTGCCCATTGCGTGCATGTATTCGCAGGAAATGTACGGCTTCTTTGGACCGTCCGTATGTGCCGGGCTGCCGTCGTTCAGATAGCGTTCGATTTCGTCAGCATGCGCGTACATACGGCTTTCGATGTCCGTCACATCCTCGAATTCGCGCATGTGCACGGAACCCTCGTAATGTACCGGACGATTCGGATCAATCGTGTGCGCGTGGCGATACATCGCACGAAAAACCTCGCCCGCGCTCGACTCGTTGCCAAGCGACCAGATCAGCACGCTCGGATGGTTGTAATCGCGGCGCATCATGCTGTTGATGCGGTCCACGCACGCGCCCTCCCATTCGGGGCGGCTGCCGGGGATGCCGTCTTCAGGACGCTCGACATTGTTTGCCACCCACGTGCCGTGCGTCTCCATATTCGTCTCGTCGATCAGATACAGACCGTACTCGTCGCACAGGTCGTACCAATACTCCTGGTTGGGGTAGTGGGAGGTGCGGATGGCGTTGATGTTGTGCCGCTTGCAGAAAATCACGTCGGAAAGCATGTCCTCGCGGGTGATCGCACGCCCGCGCTTCGCGTCGAATTCGTGGCGGTCCGCGCCCTTGAACACGATGCGCTTGCCATTGAGCGTCATAATGCCGTTTTCGATGCGGAATGTGCGGAAGCCGATCTTCTGCGTCACGGTTTCGATGATGGCGCCGTCATGTCCGACGACGCGTACGGTCAGCGTGTACAGCGTCGGCGATTCCGCGCTCCACGGCGCGATGTTCGTCATTTTGCCGGAATTAAGGGCGATTTCGCCGTTGCAGGCCTGCGTTGATTCCCATACGACATTTCCGTCGCCGTCGCGCAGCGTGCTTTCGATAGTCATCGCGTCGGCGGGGTTGCGCAAGGTGAGTGCCGCGTTGAGTTCGGCGGTGTCGGCCGTACCGGCGGTGTCGGCTGCGGTGTAGTCGGCTTCAAGCTGCACGGTTTCGACGTGCGTATGCGGCTGGGCGGCGAGCTCGACGGTGCGGAACAGGCCGTGCAGTCGCCAGAAATCCTGGTCTTCCAGCCAAGAGGCGCTCGAATATTCGTAGCAGGCGACGGTGAGCGTATGCTCGGCTTCGGGGGAATCGGCGGCGTTGCCATTGCCGTTTCGCAGCGCTTCCGTCACATCGAATTCGCTCGGCGTGAATCCGTCCTCGCCGTAACCCACGAACGTGCCGTCAAGCCATACGTAGATCGCGGTGGCGGCACCGTGGAAGGTGAGGCTGACCGTGCCGTCGTTTTCCAGCGTGCGCGCAAGCTGCGCGTCGAGCGCGAATCGACGGCGGTAGATCGCCACATGGTTGTTTTCCGGAATATTTGGCGCCTGCGGATCCTCGTGACCGTCCCACGGATATTGGATGTTGACGTACTTGTTCTTGAGATAGCCGGCCATCTGCAAGTGGCCCGGCACCTCGATCGCGCCGAAATCGCCATCCTCGAAATCGACGGCCGCGAACGGAGCGCTTTCCACGTCCACGTTGCGCGCTTGTTCGATACGAACCTTCCATTCGCCGTCGAGGCTCTGCTTCGGCTCGCTCGTCTCGCCGATGACATATCGGTGGCTGGAATGTGCCGGCTTGCGGTTCGCTGCGAACACCGTCGGATCGGTGAGCCAGCTTGCACTTGCCGTGGTTGCATGTACGATTGCGAGTTCGGCTGTATCTGCCATCTTGCATCCCCCTGTATTACTTGATGTCACTGCATCGTTGCGGTTGCGCCGTGCGATGTTGCACGACCGTTTAGTAATGAATTTTACTAACTACCGATAATATATCACACTTCATGGTATCGTGCACCCGTCGCGTGCCATGCATCGTTCCGCCACATGTCCATTTTTCACACGCCGAGGATGTGCGATAATAACAGGATGCGCCGATGGCGTCCGCCCGGTGCCCACAACCGCGCAGCGTTGCCTCGCCTTTGCAAAATGCTTGCGATTCCGCGGATTTTCGATTTCCGCGATTCGAGGCATACGTAAGACGGGGGAGAGCTGACTACTCCGCGGCGCTCCCAAGGAGATCACCATGGATGATCGCAAGAAAGATCAGTCCATCCAGTCCCATGCCAATTTTGACGGCGATTCCGCTACGGGCGATCGCACGCAGATTCGGCAGGATCAGCAAAACCAGCAGCCGCCACAAATCGACCCGTCGCTTGCCGACGCGCAAGCCGTGGCCGCATCGCTCGGCGTCGATCCGAACACCGGTCTGAGCCAAGCCGAAGCTGAACGCCGACTCGCGCAATACGGGCCGAACGAGCTCGCATCCGCACCACCCGTGCCAAAATGGAAGAAGTTCCTGGCGCAGTTCAAAGACCCCCTCGTCTACCTGCTGCTCGCTGCCACCGGCATCTCGCTCATCGCATGGTTCATCGAAAAAGCCAACGCCGCGCCAGGCGCGGAAGGCGGCGAAATACTGCCGTTCGACGCCATCGTCATTGTGCTTATCCTTATCGTCAACGCGGTACTCGGCTACATTCAGGAATCGAAAGCGGAAGAAGCCGTCGAAGCGCTCTCCCAAATGACCGCGCCGCAAACCAACGTGCTGCGCGACGGCAAAATCGCACGCATCAACACCGTCGACGTGGTGCCGGGAGACATGGTCGTGCTCGGTGAAGGCGACTCCATTCCCGCCGACGGACGTCTGCTCGCCGCCGCCAGCCTGCGCGTGGCGGAAGCGAGCCTGACCGGTGAAAGCGTACCGGTCGGCAAAAACGTCGACACACTTGCCGAAGCCAAGGCCTTGGGTGATCGCGCCAATATGGTGTTCAACGGCACGTCCGTGACGCAAGGCACCGGCCGCGCAATCGTGACGAGCACCGGCATGCGCACGCAGGTCGGTAAAATCGCGGACCTTCTGCAGGCCACGGATGATGATGACAGTCCGCTGCAGAAGGAAATGAACTACGTTTCCAAGATTCTCGGCATCGCGGTGTGCATTATCGCGGCGGTCGTGCTGGTGGCGCTTGCGCTGACCGAAGGCTTCAACGACATCCACGACGTAATCGATTCGCTGCTGCTATCCGTTTCGCTGGCCGTCGCGGCCGTGCCGGAAGGGCTCGCCGCGATTCTGACAGTCGTGCTCGCGCTCGGCGTGCGCCGCATGGCCGAACATCATGCGATCGTCAAGAAACTGCATTCCGTGGAAACGCTCGGTTCCGCGTCGGTGATCTGCTCCGACAAAACCGGCACGCTCACCCGCAACGAGATGACGGTGGAACGCGTGGTCACGCCGAGCGGTGAGGTGCAGCTGACCGGCACCGGCTATGCGCCGGAAGGCAGAATGATTGCGATTCCCGACGCTGCTCTGTCTGGTTCCGCCGCTTCCGCCGCACAGGTCGAAGCCGTCGCCACGCTCGCCGTGGGCTCGCTGGCCAACGACGGCGAACTGCGCGAAAACACAGGTGCCGGCGATGGTTCCGCTGCTTCTGACATAACGTGGGAAGCCGTCGGCGACCCGACCGAAGTGTCGCTTATCGTCGCCGCACGCAAGGTGAAGGCCGATCGCAAATACGCCAACTACACGCGCATCGGCGAGATTCCATTCACCTCCGACCGCAAACGCATGGCCGTCGTCGCGCAGGACAACGCCGATGCCGGGCGTCTCACCGTCTTCGCCAAGGGTGCCCCCGATGTACTGCTCGGCTACTGCAGCCGCATCGCGGTCAACGGTGCCGTACGACCGATGACGCAAGGCGATCGCCAGCAGATCCTCGCCGCCGTGGAACGCCTGTCCGCCGAAGCGTATCGTACGCTGGGCCAGGCGTACCGGCCACTCGGCACCGCGTCGCTCGCCGCAGTGCCGGGCGTGCGCATCAACGCCGCCGGTCACGTCGCCGACATCGCCGACCAAAGCGATGTGCTGGAAAGCGACTTGATCTGGGTCGGTATGGTCGGCATCATCGATCCGCCGCGTACCGAAGTGCGCGATTCCGTCGCCGAAGCGCATCGTGCCAGCATCCGCACCGTCATGATTACCGGTGACCATCCGCTTACCGCGGCACGCATCGCCAGCGATCTGGGCATTATTGAAACGGACGGAGACGGCAGCTCGGTCGGCAGCGCCGACCTTAGTAGCAAAGTGCTCACCGGCGTTCAACTCGACGAGCTGCCGGACGAGCAAGCGTTCGACAAGGCCACCCGCGAAATATCCGTGTACGCGCGCGTTGCGCCGGAACACAAGCTGAAAATCGTCGAATCGCTGCAACGGCAAGGCAATATCGTGGCTATGACCGGCGACGGCGTAAACGATGCTCCCGCCGTCAAAACCGCGGACATCGGCGTCGCGATGGGCATCACCGGTACCGAAGTTACCAAGCAGAGCGCCAAGATGATCCTCGCCGACGACAACTTCAGCACCATCGTCGAGGCGGTGCGCGAAGGCCGTGGCATTTTCGACAACATCCGTAAGTTCCTGCGCTATCTGCTGAGCTCCAACGTCGGCGAGGTGTTCACCGTCTTCGGCGGTGTGATGCTCGCCGGATTCCTCGGCATCACCCAGCCTGGCAGCCAAGGTGTCACCGTGCCGCTGCTCGCCACGCAGCTGCTGTGGATCAACCTGCTTACCGACGCAGCTCCGGCGCTCGCCATGGGTGTCGACCCGTCCACCGACGACGTGATGGCACGCAAACCGCGCAAACTCACCGATCGCGTGATCGACGGACAGATGTGGGGCGACATCATTTTCATCGGTTTGATTATGGCTGCCGTCACGCTGATTGGCATGGACATGCACCTCGCCGGAGGCTTGTTCACCGACCGTTCCGTGGATGCTGTCGGACATGATGCGCAAATGACTGAGGCGCGCACGATGGGCTTCACCATCCTTGTGTTTGCGCAGATGCTCAACGCGCTGTGCTCTCGCTCGCACGACCAATCGGTGTTCGTTGGACTGTTCGCTAACAAATGGCTGTGGGGTGCGATTGCGTTGTCTGCGCTGTTGCAGGTGGTGGTGATTTACGTGCCGTTCCTCAACACCGCGTTCGGCACGATGCCTCTGTCCGCCGGCGCGTGGGTCGAATGCCTTGGATTGGCGATGGTCGTGCTCGTCGCATCCGAGTTGCGTAAGTGCGTTCTACGTGCGATGCGTGAGTAGCCTGTCGTTTTCCGGCCTCCAATCCGCATTTTGCTGTGTCGTGAGCCGTTGCAGCGGCAAAATGCGGATGGGTGCTCGTTGCATCCGTCTTATAGCGCCGCCGCGCTAGACTGGATTGCGATTGGCGGGCGCGCA
>ERZ1026874.1332-NODE-1332-length-13364-cov-17.251658_pt1 | contig 13364 bp, 18 predicted proteins | sample MGYA00380167_ERZ1026874 | MGnify/ENA primary metagenome ERZ1026874 (study PRJEB33269, sample SAMEA4719803) | human gut metagenome | biome: human-associated habitat; feature: organic feature; material: feces | place: Cameroon | collected 2013-10 ...
TACATAACTACTGGAAAACGTATTGACAATACTGCTAGAGGGTGCTAAAATAAAAGAAAAAACCAATTTTAAGGAGGATTTGTTATGATTAGTGACATGTATAAGGTAATGGCATCATTGGGACATGTAACGAAGGTTGTGTATTTTGACGGCGCGCTTTTTGAGGCATGTTGTTGGGAGCTAGATATGAAGCGGAAAGACTATAGCGTTCGCATGTTTACAATGATCGACGGCGCGTGGGTCGATATTGACGATTTGGAGGACGAAGATGAGTATTATAGTTAGTCAAATAATCGCGGCATTGGACGCTGATAACGCGAAATTTGGAGCGATTCCGACGGTGATGATATTATCGGCATGATGGTCGATGACATCACAGTATATTTCAGGGAGGATAATTAGATGATGGTTTATAATGATACTGATAGTATGATAGTCGAAGCGATTGAGACTCTGACCCTTATGCAGAAAGAGGAAATTGAGGATCTGTGGCGTGAATACGCTGAGGAGTGCGAGGAAATCGCCGATCTGTGTGAGGCGGAAGGCTACCCCCGTTATGGTAGTAATTATGAGCTACGTTGTAGCAATGCCCGCGCGTATTACACAGAAGTTGAATATTACATCATGAACGGAAGGAGATAGAAAAATGATGATCCAGTGGTTAGCAGATTTAAAAAATGAGAGCGAGATTTCTGAAAAATTAGCAGACTTAGTTTTTTCCGGCGTCGCGATTACAGATGTGAATAATGGAACCCCCACACTGTATCGCGGTTACATGTCCGTAAAACACAGTGAGTTGTGGGAGGTCGACACCCATGGCCGTCGGGAGTATTGGGTAATGAGTCATTGCCCGTTTTCCACGCGTTATATGTGGAAATATCGCTATGTGGTAACTAATCAGTATCGCGTCATTAACGGTATTGCGGGTAACACGTGGCATGAGTGCAAATCATACGCCCTCCGCGCCGCAGGACTGTATGGGGAGGTATATCGCTACGATTTCGGGGGTGATGGTAAATGGAAAGCCGTAGAAAAAATATATGGAGGTAGGAAAAATGTATGAATGGTTATTCATTATTTACATTGTAGTTGGATTAGCAATATTAGGACCGGAGGTGTTATAACATGTGGACGATGTATATACGATTAAGTGGTCAGACTGTTGCACACATTTGTGAGGGTGTATCAACTAGAAAATTACTTGATACGCTTGAGCGGTGGACTATGGTGGACGGCGTAGAAATTATTGAAATAGCGTATGGGAATGAGGTATACACACTATTAATGAGAGGTGTAGATAGATGAAAGATAGCGTATTAGTCGATATGAATGTATGGCAACTTGCCAGATTGTGTGAATGTGTGGAATTATACACTAGAGTGGCAGGCAAAACGCTAGACGATATTGAGCGTGTTTTTAGTGATTGGATGGAAATTAATGAGTACACGCGTTTTGTTTTAGACGATATCGAGGAGGCGTTTTTACGAATGAACAGAGTGCCACACATGGAAGAAAAATATGGGCGGCTTATAACTGTAATCGAGCGTGTAAAAGAGGGGGTGCTGTGAAATGCCTAAAGGAATGAAGAGGGATTATTCATCAATCGACCCGGAGACGCTGAGCGTCTCCGGCCTCCGGCAGGTCGTGAAACAAATGGCCGCCGTCGCGGACAAGCGCCTGCTTACCCTCGAGAAAGCCGGCGCATATCAGTTATCTAGCGCCGTCAAAATGGAGAACAAGCGCCGCCATCAGGCGGCGAACACGCCGAAGTTGCGCTTCCGTCGCGGAATTGGAAGAATGAAGGAAAGCCTTCTGAAGGAAACGTTCTACAACCTTCGGGACTTTCTCGTTAACCCCGAGTCTAACGCTTCTACAGTTCTCGAAAAAGAAAAGAAGCGTAAAGAGCAGTATGAGAAGGCTCGCGAGCTTGGATATCGCGGGAGCATTGCAAAACTGAATAAAGAGTTGAACAGTTTGTGGACAAAAGTAAACGAAAAACTTTTGTCGTCTGATATCGCTTGGTATCTGCAAGAGAGCTATGACATTGACGCAATTAAAGAGGTAGTTGAATCCCTAGACTACAACGAAAAAGCGGGTCATAGCGTGCAATTGCTCCGGTACGTGAAAAACCTCTGGAAGGAACGTACCGGAAAAGGGGAGGATGAATTTTGATTATAATTAAAGATGTCGTCGCGTATGAGCGCGACGATTACAACTATATAGTTAGCAAGTTTGCGCGTGAACATGAGTTTACGCGCAAGTCTAAACGTTCGAAGTCGTCCTATATTGACGACTTTATTACATTTGACATAGAAACTACAACTGAAGACGAAAGTTGCGGCTATATGTATGTATGGCAGGCCTGTTTAGGCCGCTACACTGTAGTTGGCCGCACGTACGCCGATTTAGAAAATCTGCTTACATTGATAGTCAATAAGTGCGGTTTGGATGAAAAGCGCCGTATAATCATATATGTACACAATCTCGGCTATGAAGCTTATTATCTTAGTCAACTATTAGCTCAGTCGTTCGGTGCGCCCGAAATGTTAGTTCCGCAGTCTAATAAGCCATTGACTATGATTTTCGGCAATGGTCTTGAGTTCCGGGATAGCTATAAGCTATTCCAGAAATCGCTTGATAAAGCGACTAAAGGTCTAGCTCATCATAAGTTGGTGGGCGAACTTGACTATAACATTAAGAGAACGCCTGCGACATATCTCACCTCGGATGAGTGGGCATATTGTATATGGGATGTAGTCGGATTGAGAGAAGCAATCCTAACGTTGTATAACGACCATGGTTATACAACTGCAACCGTACCGCTGACCAATACAGGCATAGTACGAGAGTCTGTGTTAGCAGTCGTTAATAGTGATCCACAATTCCGCGCTGTCCGGCGCGAAACAATCCCCACGCGTGAACAGCTTATACTTTTAATCGAAAGTATGGCCGGGGGGGATACCCACGGATCCAGATTTTTTGCGGGGCAAACAGTTGATGACTGTAATATGGTTGACATAAAATCAGCTCACCCTTCCCAGATGTTACTACAAAAGTATCCCATGGGAAAACTGAAAACAATCAGCCGCGACATGTCCATAGACGATGTTATTGATCTTAGTGATCAATATGCGCTCTGGTGCATAGTCAAAATGACAGGTGTAGTCGTGAAAAGTCAATGCGCTAATCCGACTATATCATTTAGCAAGTGTAGCGATATTTCAGATGATTATAGTCTCGATAATGGCCGCGTAATATACGCGGAATCTCTCACTGTCGCGTGTGATTCTAACGACGTGTACCGTATTGCTCATTCATATGACTATGATACATGTATAGTAGAATCGGCGGTAATCTCGAAACTAGCATATCTGCCCGTAAGCATTCGGGGAGTAATTAAACTATGGTTTTCGAATAAAGAATCTATCGAGAATCGGAACGACTTTGATTATATGTTTAGTAAAATTTGTGTAAATACGATTTTTGGCGCGTGCGCACAAAAGCCCGCGCGTGATGATCATATTTATAATCCAACTATGAATGAAATTGAATCAAAAACAATCAGTTGGAAAGAGAAGATTCTTACTATGTCCGACGAAGAATATAATCAGTTGTTCACCGAACGATCACTTCCCTTCGTCTGGGGAACTTGGACTGCTTCTATGAGCAGACTACAATTGTACAAAATGCAAGAGCAGATTGGGTGGAGTCGCGTCCTGTATTGGGATACCGATTCAATCTACTATAAAGGTAGTAAAGCCGCTTGCATCGCGACATTCAATGCCTATAAACGTAAACAGGTTATAGCGCGTGATGCCGTCGTAACTAACTATAAGGGAGAGAGTGTTTACATTGGTAGTTTCGAGGACGACTATCCCGATGAAAGCTATGGAATTAAGCAGTTTAGATTTCTACACGCGAAATGTTACGGCAAAGTTAGTAGTAAAGGCTTGCAATGGACGATAGCAGGCGTTGCTAAGGATTGTGCAAAACGTGCGCTTAGAAATATAGACGACTTGAAAGATGGTTTCTACATTAGTAATGCAGGCGGAATGAAAGTGAAATATGTGTCCGCGCCTATTCAGACGATAGAAAGAAGCGGACTGCAATTCCAGTCCGCTTCGTATATCGTGATGAAACCACGCGACTATAAAGTTAATTGGACGCCGTCGGAAATTATATCTCAATCATTTTAGGGTTTCGGTTTTTGTCGCGCTTTGTAGACGAGGTGTGCATTAATGTTTTCGATTGAAACTACACCGTCCGTATCATCACTACTATACGGGAGAATCGCGTACATATGTACGATGTTTGCCGCGTCAATTACGGTACCCATCACGGGGAGTGTATATTCCCCGTCGCTCGTGTTAGCAAGCAACGTGGGACTATATACCACATCATAAAGTGTGAGTAAATCTCGCACTTCTGCCAGCCAATTGATGAGAGATTGCGGAGCCGCCACTTGGACATTGTACAGATTATAGCTAACCGTGGGGGATACGTTAATCGTATACGTGCCAGCGCCAGCGGTATCTATTGACGGCGATTGGTTAATAAATACCGCCGATTCTAACGTTGTAATATCGGCATCATTCGCGGCAATGTCGGTCTCGTTAGTCTGAGCTAGACTCAGCGCGTCCGATGCCGTTTTTCCAACATTGTTTACAGTTGTAGTTAAGGCGTCAACTTTGCTGTCTGCCGTAGTCGCTTTTTCGTTCGCCGCGTTCGCGGTCGTGACAGCTTCCGCACTATTGCTCAGAGCAGTAGTCGCTTTACCGTCAACCCCGTCGGCGGTCGTTTTCGCTGTCCCCGCCGTATTTTCCGCACGTGCGGCAGTTTCCTTTGCTTCGTTCGCGGCCGCTTCCGCGGAAGTCGCCGCGTCCTGTGCCTGTGTAGACTGGACAACTGCTAGTTCCGCGTTTGCGTCGGCATTTTTCGCCTTATCTTCCGCATTGACTGCTTTTGTCATTGCACCGTTTGCGGTAGTTCTAGCATTCTCTGCTTTTACGGCGGCCGCGTCGGCCGTCGTTTTCGCCGTATTCGCAGTATCACGCACACCTTCCCAATTTGTCTGAATTTCCTCGAGTTCTGCAACGGCGTTCTTTAAAACTTTAATAATCCAGTCTAAATTCAGATTATGAAAATTAGTATACGGAAAATTTTCAAAAAGTCCCATGTTTAAACCTCCCATTCAGAATTAGTAAACCATTACACAAAAGTATCTGATAGTTTCGTTAATTATAAGATCTTCGATGCAAAATTCTTGCAATTCGCGTTCGCTCATAATCATTTGCTGATTTGTAGTCACACCCACATTTCCATGAATTCTACCGCTATGTTTCGTCGTTCCTTTAGTCTTGTTAGTGCTATTGTCTGTAGTCGTATTGGTGTTCGTGCCGTCTTGTGTAGTTTCACTCGTACTTGCATTCTTCCCCACGTCTTTCTGAGTATTACTATTGTAAGCAACTGCCGACGTAGTACCTGTACCGGATGCCGTAGACTTATCTTTTACGGTTGTAGTCGAGTTGCCGGATGCCGTACCGGAGGATTCTCCAGACCCCTCATCCGTCCACTCCTCGATCCGGTCATAGTTCTCAATGGGGTTATATTCTAACTTAGTAGTAGCATACAATTTCTCCCATCGGTCAAGATTGGACAACGAAAATAGTTGTAACATATTGTAGCACACGTCCCAATCAGGATAGATCAACTCTAGATCCGATGACTCAGCCATTAACCGATTGACTACGTGTTCCTTCACAACGCCATCGGGAACGTTAAACAGGTCAAACAGATTAGCATTATAGTTATACAGTCCGATGAATGATATCGTCATTTTCTCCACTATCATCACCCCCCTTATAGTCGAACGTATAGCGCACGTGCATGTCCAGACCGAACAGACGGTTAGCCACGTCGAGTCCGCGTTGAATTTCTCGCAACCATACGCTGATTAGCGCACTTGTCTGGATGTTATTACTGTTAACTTCGTCTTTTATCAACCGTTCCTTTTTGTCGATATTTGCCGTCGGAATGCCGATGTACGTCAAAAACTGATTATGCCAGTTGCGCAAATCTGCTAGATTGCGGTCTGCAATATAGTTCTGTCCTACGTTTTGCGTAAACAGATTCCAACTATTTTTGTCAATGTGTGTTTTGCCTACAAATGCCGCGGGCATACCACTAGCAATTTGATCATATAATTTTTTCGCAGTTTCGGCGCTTGCTTTGTCGTCAACTGTAAACACGTATGACAGCTTACTGTTAATCAGATTGATTCCGGCAGACTCCGCGGTCAATGCCATCATGTCCGCGTAGAATGTAACTACGTCTAATAGTCCAGAGTAGTCAGGCATTAACTGTACTAATGCGCACTCAGTTCCGATTTGCACGTCGATTGTAGGTAATAACGGATTGCTGACTAATACCCTATTTGGACGATAGAAAACATCGTAACCATAAATACTGCAAATTTGTGGGATAACACCGAATTTGTAAGTGTCTATAATCGAAACGAATCCAAAATTGAATAGCGCATACTCCATGTAATGCTCTGGGAATATCTCCGGCTGACCATCAATAGTAATAACAGACAGCGCTTCGTTCAACAACATTCTTGCGAAAAAATTAACAAGGCCTGTATTACTACAATGTACAGTGGAGGGCGAACGTAGACTATTGTAAACATTCTCAAATTGATATGAAACAGGTACAGTTATCATTGATTATTCATCTCCCTTATTTTCCAGATTAACCATATAGGCAGATTGAAACCGGGGTCTGGTTTCGGAGTCCACCCGTGGAACAGATTATACCAATAGTTAGCCTGCTGTCTCCGGTAGGACTCATTCGCGGTTGCCAGTGGTGGCCGCTCATACTCCCAGAGCCACGCGGACGTTAGATAATCAATCGTATTATTGCCGCTATTGGTAATATATTCTTCGCGTGACAGATTATATTCCCCGTTGGGCGGGTTGTCACCGTATATCTCCCGCGTGGTATACCACTCATCCTGATTGTCCGCAGTCATTTCTTCGACTATCTTTAGAATCTGACCGTTGCCGTCGTTGTGCTCATACCCCCGCGCGTCTGCCCATTCCGTCCACCTGCTGGCAGGCGTCCATTGTACCAGACCATAGCCAGATCCTCCGCGCTGAGAAAAGCCGGGGTTGATAGTTGATTCCTGATCCATGTTTCCCAGTAGCGCGGCTATGGCATACTCAGACCATCCTTGTATGGTTAACGACGCCCACACAATGCGCGCATTGTTCTCGCGCTGTGATTGTGTCAGATATGTATCATCATTATACCATGCCGTCGGCGAAGGCGCCCCATTGAGATCATCGGACTTCGACGGGCATCGTAAAATATACACCCAACTGTCTATAGTTGTAGAATGAATTTCTACTTGATCGTCAGCGGGGAGATTAGCAGACCGCGCACCCATGCATGATAACGGATTAAGGCTGTAGACCATTTCCGTATGGCCGTCACGCCAGAGCATGTCCCCCGGTCGCCACTCCTCTGTGCGGGCGTTCAGTCGGGAAAATCCTAACTTACTAACAAGTTCAGATTGTTCAATAGCTGTCCAGAACCATGGTGTATAGTCGGATACACCTTCATAAAATCCACCCGCCTGCAATGCTGCATAAATCAGACTAGAACAGTCATAGTATTGAATGCCATCAATAATCTGCCCTTCTCTGTATTTCTTACTATATCTTACATTGGAAGCTTTGCATTTCTCAATGATGAAATTGTACGACTCTTTTAGGCTTGCCATCAAATCACCTCTATTCGTAGTAGAAACCGTTCGACATATATTGTAAAACTTCCGATTGTTCCGCGGCCAACCCGTACGGGAATACCGGATCAACACACTCGATATACCCGGGGATATCCCCAATAATTGCATACTGAGCACACGCACGACCGTGTAGCGCTTCATCGACGTCAGGTTGGCGCCAGTAATCAATGTATACGCGTTTAGGAGTGTTCATTTTCGCAACCGACGCCACGGAACCGCGTAATGACGCAATTGGCATACGTGCGGCCGCCGCGGACAATTGATTTTGCGCATGAGTCTTACTATATGCGTAGGAAGTCATATTAAACGCGTTGTTGATAGCGGCCTCCTCAGCGTCATACTCAGCGTTGCGAGCGCCGCGCGTGATATCCTGCAATGGCAGCCTTGTTAACATATTGGGAGATAACAGATCTCTAATAGTCCAACCGGAAGCGGCTTGCCATGGATCCGCAATATTACCATAGGCGCGCCGATTAGTATTACGATTGAGTTGTATCTGAGTAGACTCGATTGCCGCGGAAAAAATCCGATCATCCATCTCAGCAGACCGTTCCACAACATCAGCGGCGAAATTATTAGTCATAATCTGACTAACCGGAATATCAATCCCCAGATTAGCATAATAGACTGCAAATGTAACATAGTCGGTTCTATCCGGAGGAATGGACTGTAAATTTAGTTCAGCATCTCCAGAGACGCAATCAAGAGAAATAACACCCTTAATTTTTCTATTATTGTAGAAAAATGTGCTGTCCAGCTCTCCGGAGTAAAACGGTTGTAGTTCCATCCGAACGGTGGTATACGGCGACGTGTTAAGATATTTGCGATTCTGGTCATAGTCGGGATGATTTGGAAGGGTTATTTCGTCGGAAAATTCTTGCACACTTCCGCTACAAACGCCTACACATTTAATCCCAGTTTTCCAATATCCAAGCCTGATTTCACTATTTCCGGAATCTACTGCTATAGCAGGTTGAAAATGATATGCCTTGCACGAAACTATATATTGAATCGGATTAAACAACGCCTTGAGCATGTTATCAGTTACATCTGTAATCGGGCCTGTATATTGCGACGGCTCGGATAATAGGAATTCGCGGAATTGCTGTAGTTGCGCATAGGATAACACGTAGGGAGTGACCATGCCACGCGGGGACGTGGGAAAGCTATTGATTACCTGTAAAACGTAGTAGAATACAGAGCTACCCGTAATTTTCGCAAAAATACTGCCGAAGTCAAACTCTTTTACAGTCGTAGTTCCACGAGATGTGATCGGCATAGACGCGTCGACCAAATACGGATCTACTAATTTAGAACTACGCGTAATGCGTTGTCGTGTAGTGCCTATAGTACTACGATACGACATAAGCACATCTACAGCCAGTGACATATACCAAATGCCACGATTATACGACAAATCGACAACTTTATACCATCGGCGCCATTGACCAATATACGCATACGTCCATAGTCCCACATGGTCAATGTCAAAAGGACTGCCGGAAGTATCTTCCCCATTCAGGCGAAAAATTATTGGACTGCTGTCATCATTAAAAGCTAACACCGGATTGAGAATACTACACGCCGCGTTAATTTCGCAATTATAACGTGCATAATAGTCTATATTATTTTCGAAAACCCTAGTGCTATTATTGCGTTTCGTCGATGAATGCAGTCTTACATCAATAGCCATGTAATCACCTCCGCGATTGCGGCTATAGTGTTAATCACTATAGCCACGCCGCCTAATATAATCCAACTAATCAAGCAGTAACACCACGCTATTCTCTGTGAAATCATTAACGTAACGATCAGTTGCGTGGAAAAATGTATTCCAGTAGCCGCCACGAACGTTAAACGGGGTCGTTCCGCTCCATTCGTTTACATGTGTAGTTCCGACTGCTTCCCTGTCAAAGAGCACGCCGAAAATACCTGCCTGAGATACGGCTTCTCCTTTGGCCGCGGTTCCGTCTGATTTCAGAATGGACGGTGTTACATTGATAGAATCGCGTTTTCCGTCGTCAATGCTCTGCCAGTATGTTACCAACTCTCCATCCATGCCGGAAAGCTCAGATTTGTTGAATACGTCAGCGAGAACTTCCGTCTGAATGTGGTACTTATTCGGCGCGAGAATGTACATTTTCTGCAACTCGCGCGGGGTGTGCCGCATTAATTTTTTGCCGAGTGTAGTATGAAACATTGTGCTTCGTTCCGTCATCAATCGGCTAATTTCCATAACGCGAGCATAGACCCATTTAATGAATCCCGGGTAGATAGTCGGGTCTGTGTAATTAGCTACTGTGACTTCCTTGCCACTATAGGCGGCGTACTCTGTAATCAGATGCACAACGCGATTGCCGCCCGCGTTAATCGTACCTGCAATCAGATTGACGACGGCCATACGCGCCAGATCCTCACGCGCCTGTACACGTCGGTCAACATGATTCTGTAAAACCATCGACAGAAACCGTCCGAATTCATCAGCGGAAATGAACGCGGTGTCCAGCTGGTCTCTGTAAGTTGTCCAATAATCCTCATACATCGTTTCGCCGTAAAAGTTAGTCTGAAGTACAGTATCTTTGCGAATCTTATACATATCGACAGACTCTCCATCAGTGAGCGGAAGACGGTCGTCATCGACAAATTCAGAGTCGCAGGTCTGCAATTTTCGAATCATGTTCCCGAATTTCATTTCTGAAACTTCTAAATCTCTAAACTTTTCGGTGTATGGTCTTACTGAAAAAATAGTCCTGCTAAGCACCTGAGAGATAGCACTCATCAGCGGATCGGCTTTAGTTAGCAGCTGAGTCTGACCAACGGCGACCAACTGAGACGCGTCAACCGCGCCGAGCGTTTTCTGACCCGTCGCCTGACTAATAACCTCGTTTAATACAGATGAGATTTGAGAAATTGTTAAATCATTCATAGTCAACTACCTCCATAGTTATTTCTGAACCGGATTAGCGAAGAGCGAATTGAGCTGTGCTGTGACGTCCGGTTCTGGATTGCTAATAGCAGTATTGCGCACGTTAGCTAATGCCATCATGTTAGTTAATCGGGTGACAGCGGCGAGCAGATCACGATTGCTGACATCATCCGGCGCGGGTTTGGGATCTGATGTAGGTTTGGGATCTGATGTAGGTTTGGGATCTGATGCAGGTTTGGGATCTAATACAGGTTTGGGATCTGATGCAGGGTTTTCCATTTCCGCGATTTCAGTCACGCTAAAACCATAGTCAAGTAATGTTTTTACTTCGTTTTTAGTCATTTTCTTATTCCCCCTTAATTATTTTTAACCAAGTCTTTCGTCCAACTGTACCTTTATACTGGACGTCAACATGATATTTAGTCTGAAAATCGGCGACGGCATCACGTGTAGCCGTACCAAAAATGCCATCAATAGTTAGATTATAGCCATAGTTTTTAAGCATGGCCTGCAATGCTTTGACAGGTTGTTTCTTGCCTACACTCATATACAAGTCGGGCAATTCGCAATCTGTAGTTAATTGTGTTCTACCAATGTAAACCAGAACATCGCCAGAACTAAGCTTATTTCCTGTGTAGTCAATTTCCTTTAATTCCCCTAATGCTTTCGTTAAATTCTCGGGAACATTCACACTTGATCACCGCCTTTATGACTATCTGTATATTCAGATAGCATGATTTCTACTTTTGCAGTCATGTCAACTACAGCTTTAGTCTGTTCTGTTAACGCTTCTGAGAGCTTGTTAACCTCCTCTCGGTGCAACTTGCCCTGATAGTAGATGTACGCGGCCATGAGTAATGGGATACCGCCGCCATTCCACAAATCCATAATAAACGATGTATCCAGTCTAAACACCCCCTTAATAATGCGGGGGAGTCACGGCGTCCCCGCCTTGCACACCGCTTCCGACGGTTTGGATAGTGCAACCCCCGCAAATTTTTATACTAGACTCGATTATTTGTTTAATCCAAACATTTCGATAAACAAACTCTCGAGATAGTAATCTTCAAATACAATAAGATTCCATAAATAGTAGACTATAACATCACGATGTGCGTTTTTGAATCGCTTAAATTCTAAGTCGTCTATGTTATAAGTCTCTTTTACAGTTCCGTGGAACTTGCCTGTGACATAATACATATCGTGACCTTTCCACCCGTCAATTTGTAGTTCGCCTACACGATAGAGCGGAATCAGCTCTTTATAATTGAGACTATGGGTGTTGCTTTCATTATACGTATATGTATTATCGAGAGCCATAGTTGCAAATGCTGAGTCCGACCCGGTTAGCTTATACAATGACGTCTTACGTTTCTTTTCTGAAATAGGACTATTTTGTAAAGATATAAGACATAGACCGCGTTCTGGAAAATATCGGATATCCTGTAATTTTTTCTGCATGTCGGCGGCCTGCTTCACAACCCCAATTTCCATGTATATTGGGTTAGCAAGTGTTTCACTATTTGACATTGCTACTAATTTGGCAGGTTGTTTTCCTTTCAGCTCACGATTTCGGTTGATAGTTTCCACGGCATTCAATAGACGGTATGCTTCGTTTTTCATTCTCCGCGCACCTTTTTCCGCAATAAATTCATCGTAAAATATAGTCTCGATGTACTCAGCAGAAATACCGCGCAAATCGGCAAACGTAGCAAGAGATGCCGTTAGGCAGACAAGAGAATTGCCATCATCTGGGACTATTTCGCCGTCGGCGTTAATGTGAGAATGTCGGAATCCCCATATATATTTTGATTCGCGATACGGCATTATCATATAACCATAGTCATCATTTAACGGCTGAAAAGGATTAAATCCTTCATCCAACATGACATCTACCTGTTTTTGTGTGCGGCGCAAGTAAAGGAACGTCTTTTGTCGTTCGACTAAAGCTTTAAGCGTCCCGTAGGTCTTGCCAGTGCCGCGGCCGCCAGTGCAAAATATATATGTATATTTTAGTCCTAATACAGATTTTGCGTCAAAATAACCATTTGACAAGTATAGGTTCATAGTTAATCACCTCCGTTTTTTAAGTGGCGCCCGGAATAATCCGAGCGCCTGAAAGGAGAAAATTACGAATGGCCTATACAACGCGAATGTTATGGAACGTGCGACCGGATTTGCTCGTTCCAAGCACGTGTACCACATCAACTGTATCTGTAGTTCCATCAACGAACGCTTCCCAAATGTCCATCAACTCACGATATACTACGTCAGACTGGGTCGCAATATAGTTGTGTTTACCTTCGATATCAACAGTCTCAATAATGAGAATGCGCTGAGCGACAACTTCGCAATCATCCGGCTCCCGCGTAGTTTCAAGAATCGCCCATCCGGCAACTGTGAGCACTTCACCTTCCGGGATGTTCTTAAGGGATTCAGAGTTGTGAGTCATGCGGAAAATGTCCTGCTTTGTGTAGTCCTTGCTTGCTTCGATAATGTTAGTCATGTTCTCAGTTCCTTTCTTTGTTTGATTTTGTTTAATTTGCACACAATATTAGTAGTGACGGTGTGGGGTTCCGTCCCTACACTCGTATAGTAGCACTATTAATTGTGTAGACATAACCTGTCTGT
>ERZ1026874.1338-NODE-1338-length-13326-cov-6.165549_pt1 | contig 13326 bp, 7 predicted proteins | sample MGYA00380167_ERZ1026874 | MGnify/ENA primary metagenome ERZ1026874 (study PRJEB33269, sample SAMEA4719803) | human gut metagenome | biome: human-associated habitat; feature: organic feature; material: feces | place: Cameroon | collected 2013-10 ...
CCGTTTGATCCGTCCGAACCGCCGATGATCGTGATCTTGTCGATCTGGGTCAGAGGTTCTGCAATCTTGCCTGCGATATCGGGCAGCACCTTGATGAGCATTTCCGCCATTGCTGCGTTGTTGTATTTCTGGTAAGCCTGCGCACGTTTTTCCATCGCTTCCGCCTCTGCAACACCTTTGGCGCGAATCGCTTCTGCTTCGGCTTCGCCGACCATGCGGATACCTTTGGCTTCCTGTTCTTTAGAGAACAGATCTGCTTCCGCCTTTGCACGCTGTGCCTCTGCAGCCTTTTCTGTTTCGAATTTCTTTGCTTCCGCTTCTTTCTGACGTTCAAACAGCTCTGCTTCCGCTTTCTGCTGACGTTCGAATTTCTCCGCTTCCGCTTTTTTCTTAACCTGTGCATCCAGCGATTTTTCCATCGTCTCTGCTTCACGCTGTTTTAAGAGCACCAGACGTTCCTCTTTTGCAATGTTGGCATTTGCCGCAGTTACTTCGATGGTCTTTCGCTGTTCCTCTTTCTGGATCTCATATGCCGCATCTGCTTCCGCACGCTTGGTGTCCGCGTTTTTCTGAAGCTCCGCCTTCTGCATATCCAGCTCGTTGTTCTTGATGGCGATCTCTCTTTCGGAATTGATCCGCGCGTCGTTGGACTGACGATCCGCTTCCGCCTTTGCTACCGCAATTTCTTTTTCTGCCTCAGCCTTTGCAATCGCTGCCTTTTTCTTGATCTGGGAAATGTTGTCGATACCAAGGTCATCAATGACACCATTGGAATCCGTAAAGTTCTGCACATTGAAGCTGACAACGTCCAGACCCATGGCAGCCAGGTCAGGCTCGGCATTTTCCTTTACCAGGTCCGCGAATTTCTGACGGTCGCTGACCATTTCCTCCAGACGCATGCGGCCTACGATCTCACGCATGTTGCCTTCCAGAACCTCTCTCGCTACCTGCGCAATGTACTGGGTGTTCTGATTCAGGAAGTTTTCTGCTGCCTGCTTTAATTTTTCGGGCTCGCTGGAAACCTTGACGTTAACTGCTGCGTCCACCTGAATGTTGATGTAATCCGCCGTCGGCACCGCTGCTTCTGTCTTCACATCGATCGGGATCAGCTTTAAGCTCAGCTTGTCAAGACGTTCCAGAAACGGGATCTTGATACTCGATTTCCCGATAATGATCTTTTTGCGCAGGCCGGAAATAATATACGCCGTGTCCGGAGGTGCTTTCACATACCCGGAAGCGATAATTCCAAGCAGCGCGATCACTGCGATTATGGCAACAACAGCTCCTAAACTAATTCCTGTAAACATACTCATTCTCCTTTTCTCCACCTGTCTGGTGGACTCGTAAAGTAAATAGCTTCGGTCGCTGTCAGGCGACTTTTCCGGAAAAGTGCTTTTCCCCCGGAGGGTTTTGTTTCCTATGGACACCCTTTCCAACGAAACAAAAAACGAGGCCTCTATTACAGCCTGACAGCTGCAATAAAAGTCTCGCGCGTTTCATTTAATACGGACATCTGCAGCAAATCGATTCTTATCTGGCTGCTTGTCGGGGTGACGGTTTCAAACCACCTCTCGGTGCTGGCTACTCCCTTTTATTGTTGAAATAAATTATAGCACTTTTTTATATTTTGTCAACACCCTGTCGATATATCGTTTTGTCAAAGAAATGTTTGCGTCAGACCGAATACATGTTTTGCGGCACCGCAAGCTCCACGCCCATCCCGCTGCAAAACTCCAATCCATTCACAAACTCCAGCGTCAAAAATCCATCCGCATACGTCTGCACGCAGGGTGCTGCGCCTGCGGCGTTCTCTGCTGCCGCACCCATAGTTGTCACCACCGCTTTTTCCATTCCGGTGCGGATCCCAAGCTGTTTTAACTTCATGCTGCCGCCCAGGCATTCGATACGGATTTTGTTATCCGCAATGCTCAGTTTGCCATATGCGCCCGGCACAAACCACGGCGCGGTGAGTTCAGGCAGGGCGGGCGAAAAGCTGAGCTTTTCTCTGGGCATATCTGCTTTTAGACCAGTCAAAGACTGTAACACTGCCCAGGATGCCAGCGCACGATAGTAGTGTTCCCCACATTCCTCGTGGTTGAAGCGTCTGCCATTCTGGGTATGCCGTCTTTCCACGGTTTCCACGATCTGCGCGGCTTCCTCATATCTGCCGTTTTCCAGCAGGAACGATGCGAAGGAATATTCGATGCCGGACCAGTTGCTCTCCATCTGCACATTTTTCCAGGTATACAGTGTCGGGGTTGCCTGCGCCGGATAGGAGGCGTTGACCAGACCGGATTCTGGGCGGAAGTTTTCTGAAAGAATGCAGTCTGTCGCAGTGTCGATCTTATCCTGGGGTAGAAAATTGCCAAGCCCGAGCAGACGCGCATACCACTGTCCGTCCATCTGATCCGTCATGCAGCAGTCGTCCCGCTTGTCACCGTCCGCCCAGAGACTGAAATATCTGCCGTTCCAGAGCTTTTCCACAAAGGCCTTACTGCCCTTTTCCAGCAACGCTTCCCATGCGATTGCACGATCCTGCGCTCCGAGATCCTGAGCCATGCGCACTGCAGCCTTTAACGCTGCCATCCAGAGGCTTGCGATATAGGCGGGCGTTCCCTGCATTGCCCACGCGTCGTAAGTGTTGGCTCTCGTATCGTGATCCGGCAGACCATCTTTATCGCCGTCCAGAAACTGCGTGTTGTCCATCGCCTTTTCGATATGCGGCCACATCCGTGTAAGGTACTCCCGGTCGCCTGTCCAGAGATAATCTCTGCACACAAGCAGCACGAACTGCGGGTTCATGTCCACGCGGTCGTAGCCGTCGTCCACAGCGGATAAGTCCGGTGTAAAGAAATGGTGCACGCGTCCGTCCTCACGCTGGAATTTTGCGCCCATTTCCATCTGTTTTTTCTGAAGGTCTGGGAACAATGCCAGAATACCAAATGAACCCTGATAAGTGATATCTGTCGTGTGGAAGCCGCAGCTGCCGTAGCCTTCCCACATACCGAACTCGCCCCGCTTTGTCCACCAGGAGCATTTGATCAGCGTGCTCAAATGATCCGACCACGCGTCCGCCAGCTCTTTTGAAACATTCGTGCATTTCAGTAATGTAGAAAATTCTTTCACCGCTGGAAGTATCGCATCGCGCTCCCGATCCAGATAGGAAACGACCTCACCCGCGTCTGCAAAGTGCTTTGCATACCAGTGTCCCTCAAAGCGTCCGGAATCACCGAAATGATTCGGGAAATACCAGCCGACTGCAAACCGGATCTGTCTGCTTTCCCCGGGCGCAAGCTTACAGCTGCCGCAAAGTGCGGAATCGCCCCAGTTTTCCTGCCCGTTCTCGTCCGGGAAAATCCGATTTAACTGACGTACCATTGCGAGGACAAACTCCCGTTTCATTTCCGGCTGCGTCAGCAGCTTTTCGTCAAAGTGGTGCACTCTTTCATACGGATGTCTGACGCATGCGATCTGCAAAAGCTTTTCAAAAATCGCATCCAGCTCCTGCTCGTCCATCAGGGAAATTTCTTCTTCCGTCAGCTCTGTGCCAAACTCCGGCAGTGTCTCTGTCCCGAGGTTTGGCAGCTTTCCGGTATCCCGAAAATCAAACAGATAGGATTCTTCCGTCACGCCGAATCTGCTGCTCATGACATAATTCGTAAAATATGGTTCAAACTCACCTAAAATCCAACTGACCTCGTCCGCCGAAACGCTCCACGCAAGACTGCCGTTGGATGCGTTCGCCTTTTTGGAATCGCTTTTCATCACGATCTGCGCGCAGCCTTTTTCAGCCGTCAGCTGATTTCTCAGCCGTCTTTGCTCCGTCCCGCGGTTGACCGGATTTTTTAATTTGCCGAGAATCGAAACCTCCGCTTCCTGATCGGAGGGATTGGTGATTGTAAAGGTCACATAAAAGCCCGGCGTGCCCGCAATTGCTTCCTGTCCCGGCACAAACGGGGACGCAAACTCTGCTTCGATTTTTATGGGAAGCCCGCTGTCCTCATACTGCAGCCTGCAGACCGGGAAATTCGGATTCCAGCGGATTTTTTCGATTTCTTTGTACCACGAATACATCAGTGACCGAAATTCGCCGTTGTCCCGGTCATGACAAAGTCTGCGTACAACCGGCTCCTTTCCTGCAAGCCTGGCACGAACCGTAAACGGCAGCACATGGGCGTCGTAATCATATAGCTTTTTCTGTTTCCGCACATCCGGGCTTCCCCATTTGCCCATGTTGCAGATGTCCCATTCCCGCAGCTCTCCGTTCTGGCAGATTTCCACGCTTCCCGCGCCGATTCCCCCCAGCGCCATACCGTTTTTCTGCCATCTGTAATCTAAAGTCCCCTCCATGATATTCCTCCTTTTGCAGGCAGCGTCCTGTCTGCTGTCTGACATAAGTCAATTCTGAAAGATCCCGCGAATTGCTCCGCTGCAAAGCAGCTGCACAATTCTTCAAACATTCGCAATCCGCTCATGTTTGTGCCCCTGGTATCTTCATCATAATCTCCCCACTTTTAAATCACAACCAGATACCGAAAAATCAAACTTCGAAAGCTGTTTTGAGTGATTTGCTACAGGTGCTTTCTATCCCGCGATAGCTCATCAGACAGTCATACCGCCTGATCCATCATACCTGCCAGCCGCACCGCTAAACGCCGAAAAGGGACGCCGCCCGACAAAACAGCAGCTTCAAATCCCTGTTTGTCGGTTCGGCATCCCTTTTCTTTTTTTATCCAATTTCATGCGGTCAGTGGGACTCGAACCCACACGGTTGCCCATTGGCACCTAAAACCAACGCGTCTGCCAATTCCGCCATGACCGCTCACCGCTTCGGCAGCCGGTTGTTTCGACTGCCGAAGGTTTCTCTTTCGTATAACTTAATTATTATATCGAACTTTTGAAACTTCTGTCAAGCATTTTACGGCATCAGCTCATAGATTCCACGATTCTTGTTGTCGCGCACGGACAGCCAAAGGTAATTGTTATCATCGTCCACATCCTGGCAGACCGGTACCTCCTTGCGGTTCGAACCGGCTCCGTAGGGGCTCCAGATTCCCGCGTCCGCAAAGCCGTTCCACTCTTCCTGATTGCCGTCCCAATTTAACGTCGTCAGGTACATTTCTCCGCTGTAGAAGCCGCTGCGGAACGTTCCGATCACATTCTGGATGTAACGCTCCTTTTTGGCAGCCTTGCTCATATCCAGCTCATAATGCTCCTGTCCTTCACCGTCCGGCAGGTCGTTTTTCCATTCTCCGGCATACATATGCTCGCGGTAGGCGCGGTCCGACGTGGTGTCATCGTCATAATAAACGTAAAAGCGCACCCACTTGCCGTTGCCTTCGCGTTTGCCATTCGACCACTCGCCGTAGTAATAGGCGTTATCCGCATAGCAGGCGATTCCGGTTCCGTCCGGCTGTCCTGCGCTGCTGCGCTCGCCATAATAATAAAAGCTGTTTGCATCCGAAATATCCGACGACATCCTCATATACCAGGGCAGCATCGCCAGATCCTCCACCGCGTCCATATTATCCTGTTCCCAGTAACCGGACATCTCCAGAAGCATCTCTTCGTTTGTCTTGTTCGCACTCTCCGCGCCGGATAACGGATCGTTTCCGCTCACCGTCCGGGGGTTGCCCTCCTGCTTGGCACCCTGACTTTCCTTCCCTTTGCCTGCGGGAAGTTTGCTGTCCGGATGCTCTGTCAGCGTCTCATCCTCCTGCTGTCCCCTTTCCGCCGTCTGCTTTTTCCCCGCCGTTGTTTCTTCCGTCTGATCCGCTGCGTCCTTCGTCTCTGATTCTGCAGACTCTGCCTGTTCCTCGCTGTACCATATCTGCGTGCTTTCCGTTTCTGCGATCTCTGCCCGTGTCTCCCTGCGCTGATGCAGCCGTACTGCGCACAGCGCGATGATAATTACCAGAAAAAGAGCAATCGCCGCCACCGGGATCAGATCCCTTTTTTTATCGTCCATGTCCGCATTTCCTCCAGTTGGTTTATTGTAACATAGGCTTTCTTTTTTTCCTATTTAAACTTTATTAAGAAAAACGAAAGCTTTTTCTGTTTCTTATATATATGCGTTTTCCTCCCTTGACATCCCTCAAAGTCCTGACTATTATGGAACAGAAAACGAATTTACCTTACACGAAAAGAGGAGTTTTATGAAAAAATGGATTGTCTGGCTGAAAAAAAACAGTCCCTGGATTTTTCTGCTGATCGGCCCTGTTCTGAATTTTTATCTGCTGGAATGGTACACGCATAATCCGTTCCAGACCATGAAACCGTATATACAGGGGATGAATCTGGCGCTGTTTGAATTTGCAGCACTGTTTTTATTTGCACTGACCGGCAGGATCAGCCGCGCACTCGGCATCGAAACCGCCTTCTGCGCCATTTACGGTCTTGCAAACTACTTCGTCCTGGAATTTCGCGGCGCGCCCATCCAGCCGTGGGACATTCTTTCGATCTCGACTGCTGCCAGCGTCGCGGACAACTACGAATACAAATTGAACCGCACCGCAGTAATCGTGCTGATCTGTTTTGTCCTGCTTCTGGTTCTGGAATTTTTCCTGAAAAAAGGCTTTCCGAAAAAAAATAAAAAAGCCCGGATTGCCCGCGTCTGCCTCGCACTTTCCTGCGGTCTTTTATGCTTTGGCTACACGAAAATGCTGCACAGCGAGGACATCGTCGAACAGAAGCTTCACCTTTACAACAAGCTTTTCACTCCGACGACGATTCAATTTAAAAATGGTACTGTAACTGCGTTTTTAATGGAGCTTCAGTACATTTCTGTCGATAAGCCCTCCGGTTACAGCGCAGAAAACGCCAAGGAGCTGCTGGCATCCTATGATACCGGCTCTCAGGAAGCAGATGGAACATCCTCGGACAATGCGCAAAAGCCGAACATTATCGTCATCATGAACGAGGCGTTTTCCGATCCGTCCGTGCTCGGCGATTTTACAACGAACGAGGATTATATGCCCTTCGTGCACAGCCTGCTCGACGGCGCGGATAACACGATTTCCGGTCACTTAAATGTCTCCGTTAAGGGCGGCAACACTGCCAACACAGAATTTGAATACCTGACCGGCGCTTCAATGGCGTTTCTTCCTTATGGAAGTATCCCGTATCAGCAGTATGTGAAAAAAGAGACGCCTTCGATGGCCTCCTATCTTTCCTCCCTCGGCTACTACACGATTGCGATGCACCCGTACCGCGCCGCCGGCTGGGACAGAAATCTCGTTTATCCCAAGCTCGGCTTCGACGAGATGCACTTTCAGGAGTTTTTCACAAATTCTCCCCTTGTGCGCAAATATGTCAGTGACGAGGGCAACTATGAAAAGATCATAAAGCTCTACGAGGAAAAAGATGCGGGCACGCCGCTGTTTTTATTCAACGTGACGATGCAGAACCATTCCTCCTACAGTGACTGGGCGGATTACGACAACTTTTCCCCCGATATCACGGTAGAAGGCTCGGATTCCAAGCTGCTTCCGGCGTACCTGTCCTTGATCAGGCTGTCTGACAGCGCCATCCAGAACCTGGTTTCTTACTTTGAAGCACAGGAGGAACCTACCATGATCGTCTTTTTCGGAGATCATCAGCCTGCCGATTCCGTCGTACGTCCGGTCTGGAAGCTAAACGGCAAAGATGACGCGGACTTAACCGACGAGGAAGAGGCGCTGCGCTACAAGGTTCCGTTCTTTATCTGGGCAAACTTCGATATCGAAACGGAAAAAGATCTGGAAATCAGCGCAAACTATCTTGCGGCAAAGACGCTGGACGCCGCCGGGCTTCCAAAATCCGCTTACGATAACTTCCTGTCGCAGCTGCGCACGGAAGTACCCGTCATTTCAGCCAACCATGTAACGCTGTCCGACGGAACCTTTACCACTGCATCCAAGCAAAAAGATCTGCTTTATGATTATCAGACCCTGCAGTATTACCTGCTTTTTGACTAAACCGCGGAGGATTTCCTTTTTTATGAAAAAAAAGATCTGTTTCTTTTCCTTCCTGCTGCCGTTTCTTTCCATGATGGCGATTTTTATCGGCAACGGCATTTATCCCTTCGGAGATCAGAGCTTCATGCACTCCGACATGTACCATCAGTACGTCCCCTTTCTGGAAGAATTTGTCCGGAAAGTGCGCGACGGCGAACCGCTCTACTACTCCTGGCGCATCGGTATGGGCTCCAATTACCTGTCTCTTTACGGCTACTACAGCGCAAGCCCGTTCAACTGGCTGATGCTCCTTTTGCCCGAAAAATATTTAATCGAATTTATGAGCTACATGGTCGTTTTCAAAATCGGTCTGTGCGGCTTCACCTTTTCCTGGCTTTTGACAGAAAAATTCCACACAAACGACCTTTCTGTCCTGTTCTTTTCCACATTTTATGCGATGTCCGGATTCGTTGCCGCATATAACTGGAACGTTATGTGGATGGATACCCTCGTCCTCGCTCCGCTGATCGTTCTCGGTCTGGAAAAGCTGGTCTTCGAAAAAAAATACAGCCTCTACTGCATCACCCTCGGGCTGTGCATTTTATCGAACTATTACCTTTCTATCATGGTCTGCATCTTCCTGTGCCTGTACTTTCTCGTGCTCGTACCGAACCTGTTTGGCTCTGATGGCTGGAAAGCGTTCCGCGCAAGGCTGCTTGGCGCAATCGGACGTTTTGCTTTATTTTCCCTGTTGGCTGGCGGTCTCGCCGCCGTGCTGCTGATCCCGGAAATCGCTGCCCTGCATGCGACTGAATTTTCCGAATTCAACTTTCCGGAAAAGATCAACTGGTACTTTTCCTTCTTCGACGTAATTGCGCGGCATGCGACCGGTGTATCCAGGGAAACCGGTCTGGATCACTGGCCGAATATTTTCTGCTCCAGCGCAGTCTTTTTCCTGATTCCGCTCTATATCGTCAACCGAAAAATCCCTCTGAAGGAAAAGCTCGGCAGACTGGTATTATGCGCCTTTTTCATCGTCAGCTTCTCGGTCAATACCCTGAATTTCATCTGGCACGGTTTCAACTACCCGGATTCGCTTCCGGCACGTCAGTCCTTTTTGTACATCCTGCTCGTGCTGCTGATGTGCTATGAGGCGTTTTCAAAACTCGACGGCTTTACCATGCGCGAGCTGTTTGTCTCCCTCGCCTGCGGGCTCGGTTATCTTTTGCTGGCAGGAAAGCTCGTGGAGGACGACGCCTTTACCCAGGGCACCTTTGTGCTGAGTGCCTGCCTGCTTGCTGCCTACGCGCTGCTGCTCTATGCCTGGAAAAAAGGGAAAGAAAAACAGCCTGCAGACAGCCTCCCGTATCAGCGTGCGATTGCAATCGCCGTGCTGGCGCTGGTCGCTTTTGAATCCACCTACAACATGGCGCTGACGAGCGTTTCCACCACCAGCCGCAGCAGCTATCTGGAAAGCATTCCCGCCTACCGGGAGTTAGTTGCTCGTAATGAAGAAAAAGATTCCGATTTTTACCGCTACGAAAAGCTCAGCCGCGTCACCAAAAATGACGGTGCGCTGGCAGGCTATCCGACAGCGTCGCTGTTTTCTTCCACCTCCAACGCGGCGGTTCAGGACTGGTACGACCGCATGGGCATGAGCGAAAGCAAGGTATTTTACTGCTTTGACGGTCAGACACCGCTTTCCGCAGCGCTTTTAAATGTCCGCTACCTGTTTTCCCGCTCCGATGCAGAGGATTCCAGCCTCTACACGCTGATCGACGAGCAGGACGGCGTTTACCTGTACCAAAACAACTATACGCTGCCTGCGGGATTTATCCTGCAGGATGGACAGGATCTTTCTTCCTCTGATTTTTCTGAAGAGACCTCCGACCCGTTCGAGGTACAAAATCAGATGGTGGCTTCTGTTTCGACCTCTGATCCGCTCTTTGTTCCCATCGAATCAGAGGAATCCGGCAATCAGGCTTTCTTTGATGTATACACGGAGGGGCATTACTACGCTTACTGTAAAAGCTCCAAAATCGATACCGTTTCGATCTCTTCCGCCAGCGTCAACAAAACGTATAAAAAAGTCAAATATGACTATATTCTCGATCTCGGCCGTCACGAAACCGGCGACCATGTAACACTGACCAACGACGAAGATAGCGTGCTGAATGCCGTTGTTGTGCGCCTGGATGAAGCAGTTTTGTCCCGCACACTGCAGACGCTCTCTGAGCAGCCCTTTACGGTAGATTCTTATGATTCCAGCCATGTGACCGGACATGTCGACGTCACCAAAGCCGGTCGGCTGATTTTATCCATCGCAAACGAACCCGGCTGGACGATGAAGGTGGACGGAGAAGCCGCAGACTACGACGTGTATGATGGTGTATTTCTATCCGTTCCGCTGACGGAGGGCAGCCACACGATTGAACTTTCCTACCGTCCTGCAGGTCTGACCACCGGCCTGATCGTCAGCCTGATCTGCCTGCTTGTGTTTATTGAAATTGGAGTTGCTCCAAAGCGTTTGGGGAAAAAAATCCTGACACCCGGCTGATTTTATGCTATAATTTTTAACTGGTGCAGCTGTCCGTACCTGCACGATAAGACGTTTGATTCCTGATTCCCTGAGCTTCTGTCAGAAGCCAACGTCCGCTGCACTTTTTTACAGCTTCCTAAGATTATTGAAATATGCCGCCCTGCGGCAGAAAAGAGGTAATATGGAACACTTAATCATCCCGGAGAATTATTCCTCCGCCCTGAACCTGCACGATACCCAGATCGGTATTAAGACGGTGAAAGACTTTTTCCAGAGTCTTCTGATCCGTCATTTAAACCTTCTGCGTGTCTCTGCTCCGTTATTCGTCGATCCCGCTTCCGGCATGAACGATAACTTAAACGGTTATGAGCGCCCGGTTTCCTTCGGCATTCTCGAGCAGAACGATTACCGCGCAGAGGTTGTACAGTCCCTTGCAAAATGGAAACGCTACGCGCTCAAGGAATACGAATTTTCTCTTGGCGAAGGTCTTTACACGGATATGAACGCCATCCGCCGCGACGAAACGACTGACAACATCCATTCCATTTTCGTCGATCAGTGGGACTGGGAAAAGATCATCGACAAAAAGGACCGCAACCTGGAAACCTTAAAGGCAACCGTCCGCGACGTTTACAAGGCGCTGCGCAAAACGGAAATGTACATGGCGATCCAGTATGATTACATCGAAGAGATTCTGCCCCGTGAGATTTTCTTCATCACCACCCAGGAGCTTGCAGACATGTTCCCGGACAACACGCCCAAGGAGCGTGAATATTTCATCACCAAAGCAAAGGGCGCTGTCTGCATCATGCAGATCGGCGATAAGCTCGAAAACGGCGAGCCCCACGACGGCCGTGCACCCGACTACGATGACTGGGCATTAAACGCCGACATCCTTGTTTACTATCCTGTTCTGGACATCGCCCTGGAGCTGTCCTCTATGGGTATCCGCGTGGACAAAGAGGCACTGCTGTCCCAGCTGGAAAAAGCCGGCTGCCCCGAGCGCGCAGAGCTTCCGTTCCAGAAAGCAGTCCTCAATGAAGAGCTGCCTTACACCATCGGCGGCGGTATCGGTCAGTCCCGTATCTGTATGTTCTTCCTGCGCAAGGCACACATCGGAGAAGTGCAGTGCTCCATCTGGCCGGCTGAAATCCGCAAAGAGGCGGAAGCCCACGGAATCCAGCTGCTGTAAATAAGGATAAGCGGCTCGCAGGGCGTTTAGTAGTATCGTATGGAAACGAAGTTTCCTTTACGACAAGTCAAGACCACCCGCTTAGCGGGTGGCTTGTTCTGCCCCTATAAGGGGCTTGCTGGTTTGCTTTGATTTCCTACTACCACTCCAAGTGGTTTATTTCTTGTTTTTCTTCACCGGCTCACCCGTAAACGGGTCGATATACTCTACTAATGAGTTTTCTACTAAAAAAGTTGCTTTCCGTCCACAAATTCCGATATCAAAATATTGATGAACCATTACTGACCAAAGCTATTCTTCTTTTCTAATGCCAATCCAATCAATCTATCTGCTCGATCAGCCATGAACAAAGGGATGTTCAGTACATCATCATCCAGATTCAGATTATCCAGAGAGAACCGCACACGGAGCTTGACTTGATCCTGGAACAGCTCCTTAAATTTCTTGAGGCTCTTGCTGGTCGTGTTGGCTTCGGACTTGACCTCAACAGGGAAAATGTCATTTTCCTGTTGAATGAGGAAATCCACTTCATAAGGCGGATTATTCTGGCTCCAATAGCGGGGAACCACTTCAAACTGTGTGATCAGGGTCTGCAGCACAAAGTTTTCAGTCAAAGCGCCCTTGAACTCGGTAAACAGTCGGTTGCCCTCTCCGAAAGCCGTAGGGGCCAACTGGGCCAGGCGGCGGAGTAGTCCCACATCCACCAGATAAATCTTAAATGCGGACAGATCATCGTAGGCAGCCACCGGCAGGCCGGGAGCAGTGCTACGGTAGATCTTATGCACCAGTCTTGCATCCACCAGCCACTGCAAAGCATCCTCGTATTCTCGGGCTCTTGCGCCTTCTTTGACAATTTTGTAGATAAACTTCTTATTCTCCCTTGCCAGCTGGGACGGTATAGACTTCCAGATCATAGAGATCTTTGGGAACTCACTGATATTGGGGTGCTTGGCAAAGTCACGTTCATAGGCACCAATAATCCCAGACAGGGCTTCCTGCATGGCGGAGACATCCCGTGCCTCCGTCCACATGAGCACAGGTTCCGGCATGCCTCCGGTGACATAGTACATCTTCAGTTTTTCATAGAGCGGATTGAAAAAGGCATCGGGAATCGGCTCGATGGTATCCACGCTTTCCAAGAACTTCACAAGGTTTTCGTCGCCATTGGCAAGCAGAAATTCTGTGAAGGTCATAGGGTCAATCTGCAGGAAGTTGACCTTGCCCACAGGGAAAGAGGATGGTTTTGCCAGGGCAATGCCCAGCAGAGAACCTGCGCAGGCGATATGATACTGCGGAGCGTTCTCGCAGAAATACTTCATGGAGTTGATAACCTTCGGGCAGTCCTGCACCTCATCAAAAATGATAAGTGTCTTTTCCGGGACAATCTTCTGACCACTGGCCAACATTAGATTTTGCATGATGCGATCCACGTCCTTGGTGGTTTCAAAGAACTGTTTATATTCTTCGTTTTCGTCAAAGTTAAAATAGGCAGTATTTTCATAATAACGTCTGCCGAATTCTTTGAGAACCCAAGTCTTGCCCACCTGACGCACACCCTTTAAGATTAGCGGTTTGCGGTAGGGTGAATTCTTCCAATCCAGCAACCTTTTTAAGATAAATCGTTCCATAGAATCACTCCTCACATTTTTATTGGAGTTTTA
>ERZ1026874.1346-NODE-1346-length-13274-cov-14.702549_pt1 | contig 13274 bp, 13 predicted proteins | sample MGYA00380167_ERZ1026874 | MGnify/ENA primary metagenome ERZ1026874 (study PRJEB33269, sample SAMEA4719803) | human gut metagenome | biome: human-associated habitat; feature: organic feature; material: feces | place: Cameroon | collected 2013-10 ...
TCCTGCGCTTTCTGCAAAATTACGGTGCAGTGCTGATTACGACCGAAACCAATCTGCAATATGAATTGTACCTGACCGGGTTGGAGAATCGCATCCTTGCTCGTACCGCGCGAACCGGAAAAAGAGTGCCGTGGGAGGTGGCTGTCGATGCAGATTGACCCGTTTCCCATAATGCTGGAACAGGAGCTGAAATATGCACTGGCCTATGCCGCGCTGGTATCCGCTGCCGCAAACGGAAGATTGCCTCGGGACATCTGTCAGCGCGCGAATGTTGGTTATGCCCGGAAATGCGGCGTTTTGCGCCGAGAAGTTTAGTGGTTCTCGTGAATAGCTTTTGACCTGCCTTTCGGGTATGTTGTATGTGATAAAAAGAATGTCACAGCGTCAAACTCGGAGGAAATAGTATGCCGCAAGTCCAAGTTATCCAGCCGATACAGCAGCAGCCGAAGCGTCTTCGCGTGGCAGCTTATGCCCGTGTCAGCACGAAATCCAATGAACAGCTTCATTCCATGTCGGTGCAGACAGAATACTATGAAGACCTTATCCAGAAGAACCCGAACTGGGAGTTCGTTGGAGTGTATGCAGATGAAGGTATCTCTGGCACGAGTATCAAGCACAGAGCAGAACTAAACCGCCTTATGGAAGATTGTCGAGCGGGCATGATTGACCGTATTCTGGTGAAATCTGCATCACGCATGGCCAGGAACACGGTAGATCTGCTGACACTCGTCCGAGAACTGAAAAGCATCGGTGTAACAGTACAATTTGAAAAAGAACAGTTTGATACGGATAGCGCCACAGGGGAAATGATGCTGAGCATGATGTGCGCTATTGCACAGGAAGAATCCTTGTCTATCTCCAAAAACATGAAATGGGGTATCCGTAAAAAGATGCAGGCGGGAACCTATGTGAACTGTGCGACTCCTTTCGGATACAGGCAGCAGGATCACCAGCTGGTACTGGAAAAGAATGAGGCAGCAGTAGTCCGCTTGGTTTTTGAAAAGTACCTGAGCGGGGTGGGAATCGCAGAAATTGCACGTTACTTAAATGAAAACCATCCGAAAGAGGGTGGCTGGTGGTACACTTCCGCTGTGCGATTCATGCTTCATAACGAAGCCTATAAAGGCGATACACTGCACCAAAAACATTACACCACGGACACATTGCCGTTCATGGTCTACCACAACGAGGGCCAGTTCCCGAAATACTGTGCCTATAAAAGCCATGTGGCAATCGTTTCGGACGAGGATTTCGACAAAGTGCAGCAACTTCTGAAAACCAAGCAGATGTCCGTGCCCAATGCCGCTCCACGAGTATTCACAAAGAAAATCTACTGTGCCGAGTGCGGCACTGTGTTTGCCCAAGCCAGCAGAGCAAATGGTGCTGTGGCTTGGGGCTGCAGAAAACATTTGAATAAATCCAGCTTATGCCCGGTAAAGTCTGTTTACGAAACAGAACTTTGCCGGGCTTTTTTATATATGTATAACAAGCTGCAAGCAAATCGTGCAAGGATATTCCGGCCGATGGTAGACAGCCTTTTGCTGCTAAAATCACAACAGGAACACCAGAACGCCGTACGTGAATCTATTTGTGCAGAAATTCAACGTCTTGCAAAACAAAATCATAATTTGGAAAGAATCTATGCACAAGGTTACATCGAAGATGCCCAATACATAGAACGCAAAACCCTTATAGAACAGCAGCTTGTCGAGAAAAGAGTTCAGCTATCCAGAACTTCCATTAGCAAGAATGTTGAACAAACTTTGAAAAGCACAAGGCAGATTGAGAAAATATTGGATTCCGGTCCGCCGTTGACATACTTTGATGAGCATACTTTTACCGAGATGGTCAAAAAAGTGTCGGTCAGTAATACGGCGATAGAATTTGAACTCATCAATGGTATGAAACTTTCGGAGGAACGGACGGAAAAATGAAAAAGCGATATCTGCCATTTGGCTACCAAATCACAGACGGAAAAACAACTATAGTTCAAGAAGAAGCCGAAGCTGTGCAATATATTTTTGAGGAATACACAGCAGGGAAGTCCCTCCGGAAGATTGCAGAGAACATGACAGCGAGGAAAACTCCATATCATGAAGATTCCTCAAAATGGAACCAGAACATGGTGAGCCGCGTCCTTGCAAATGAAATTTACTGTGGCAATGAAAAATACCTGCCTATCATTACAGAAGCCCAATATCGCTTGGCAGAAAAATTCCGCCAGAGGAAAGCGCAAACCTACTCCACGGTTTTGCAGCCGTTTCGCCAAGATGTGCAATGCGGATGCTGCGGAGAACGCTTATATTGGCGGCCTAAAACCGAACAATGGTTTTGCCGCCAATGTGGAATGTGGACAAAGCCTATCCCAGAAAAGGAACTGTCTGATGCTATTACAATAAAATTGGAATGGATTCAGAGACACTCAGAGGTGATTCACCCACCGACAACACAGCGTAATGTCCAATCTATCGAAGGCGCTAAGTTGACACGGGAAATCCAAACGGATTTACTGGAGACAGAGCCTAATGCCGATGCGCTAATTTCCAAAATCCTACACAGGGCAGAACTGGAGTACCAATTCTGCTCGGCGGGCGATGCTGACCCAGCAAGCCTGCAAATGCAAAAAGCGTGTGCCGAGTATAAGCCGACCGATGATTTTCCATATACCTTTTATAAAGAAATCGTTAGCAACGTCAGTCTATACCGCGATACCCACATCGAATTCAAACTGCGAAATGGACAAACTGTGTGAGGAAAAGTCATGAATAACATGAGAATTGTTGAGATTCCCGCTTCTATGAGGGAAAACGCTGGACGGAAAAACATGGTGCGCAAGCTGCGGGTGGCGGCCTACTGCCGTGTCAGCACCGAGGAAGAAGAACAGCAGGGCAGTTTTGAAATCCAGAAACTGTACTACACCGAAAAAATCAATTCCACCCCGGAGTGGGAAGTCGCGGGCATCTACGCGGATGACGGTATCTCCGGCGTACATACCAAGAAGCGTGACGGTTTTAACCAGATGATTCAGGACTGCAAGAAGCACAGAATCGACCTTATCCTGACGAAATCTATTTCACGGTTTGCCCGCAACACGCTGGACAGCATCCAGTACGTCCGAATGTTGAAGCAGATGGGAATTGCGGTGGTATTTGAAAAAGAGAACATCAACACCGCCACCATGAACTCTGAGATGATCCTTACCGTACTGAGCGCCTTTGCACAGGCAGAGAGCGAGTCTATCTCCCAAAACGTGGCCCGCGGCAAGCGCATGGGATATAAGCACGGCAAATTTGCATTTCCTTACGGCAGAATCATCGGCTACAAGAAAGGGGCAGACGGAAAGCCTGAAATTATCCCAGAGCAGGCCGAAATCATCCGGCTGATTTTCAACAGCTACCTGCAAGGAGACAGCCTGCAAAGCATCAAGGCAAAGTTGGAAACGGCGGGAGCACTCACAGCTCGTGGCAACACCGCATGGTCGGCGCAGAGCATCCAGCGTATCCTGCAAAACGAAAAATACTGCGGTGATGTGCTGCTGCAAAAGACCTTTACCGAGGATGTGCTGACCGGGGTACATAAGAAAAACACCGGGCAGCTCCCGCAATATTACATTGAAAATTACCACGAGGGCATTGTCAGTAAGCAGATGTTCCGAGAGGTACAAACTGAGATTGCCCGCCGAAACAGCAAGTCGGCAGCCAACCAACGCAAGCGCCGCCTGGGTCGCTATAACAGCAAATATGCCTTGACCGAACGACTGTTCTGCGGTAACTGCGGCAGCCCTTACAAGCGGGTGACTTGGAATATTCACGGCAGAAAACAAATTGTCTGGCGGTGCGTGAACCGCATCGAGTACGGAACGAAATTCTGCAGCAGTTCACCGTCCGTCCCGGAAGAAGAACTGCACCGTGCCATTTTGAAAGCGGTGCAGGATTTGGCGGCAAACTTCACCGATGAGGTTGCCACCCAGATCAACGGCATCCTGCATAACATCCAGACCGGCGAAAGCACAAAGCCCAATTTGCAGGAGCAACTGGAGCAGACCCAACAGGAATTTGACCGCCTGCTGGAAATGTCCTTGGACTTCGATGAGGATACCCCGTTTCTGGATGACAGGTTGAAAAAGTTGAATAATAAAATTAAAAGTCTGAAAAAAGCCATCGAGGACAGCGCCGCCCGACAGGAGAAAGTCAGTCGGCCGGAAATGCTTCTGTCCGCCAAGGATCTGCAAATTCAAGAATACGATGATGCACTGACCGCGCGAATCATTGAGAAAATTACGGTAAGGTCGCGCAATGAAATTCTGATTCGGTTCATTGGAGGATATGAGAAAGTGGTGCCGCTGGAATAAAGGAACTTGTTGAAAGCACATTATGAACTACTGTTCGCAGAAAATTAAGAATCTGGAGTGAAACAAAACTTGATAAAAAGAACGCTTTATGGTAAGATAGAGACAAAGAATAAGAAGTGAAAAAGGGGAGGTGTACACCAATGGGATTAGCTGATACGGTCACAAAAGCCTACATGAAAGAAAATGCCGTGTTTGCAGATGCATTTAACTATCTGATTTACGGGGGTACGGCAATTGTCAATCCTGAGCAGTTGCAGGAGTTGGATACAACAGAAATTGCCTTGCCGTTTGGTGCGCAGGACGAGAACGGAAACCAGCTGGATGATGCAGTACAAAAATACCGCGATGTGCTGAAATCAGCGGTCATCAAACAGGACGGCGAAGCAGCTTACATCCTTTTGGGGATCGAAAACCAAACGGACATCCACTATGCAATGCCTGTTCGCAATATCATTTATGATGCGCTCCAGTATGGTAAGCAGGTTGCTGATATAGCGGCAAAGCATCACACCGATGGCTCGAAAGGACACAGCAGGGGTGAGTACTTGTCCGGCTTCTATAAGGATGATAAAATCACACCGGTCATTACATTGGTACTGCACTTTGGGGCGAACGAGTGGGATGGCCCGCTGTCTCTCCATGAGATGATGGCAGTCAAGAATGAAAATCTGCTGAACTTTGTGCAGGATTATCAGATTCACTTGATTGATCCGGCAAAACTGAGCAAAGAGGACTTGGAAAAATTCTCGACAAGTCTCCGAGAGGTAATCGGGTACATCAAGTATTCCAAAGATAAAAAACGATTAACTGAATTTTTGACCGATAACCCACGTATGCTTATGGAAGCGAACGCGGCGCGAGTAATCAAAGCTGTAACGAACACACCACTGGACATTCCAGAGGACGCGGAGGTGATTGATGTGTGCAAAGCAGTAGAGGATATGATGAACGAGAGTAAGGCTGAAGGCCGCACCGAAGGCGCAGTGACGGCGCTTGCAGGGCTTGTTAAGGACGGTTTGCTGAGCATCAAAGATGCTGCACACCGTGCTAACATGACGGAAAGTGCATTTGAAACAGAAATGAAGAGATTGTCTTAGTACATTATATAATAGAGAAAAATATACCGTTTCCAAAGCCAGAATAAAATATGGCTGTGGGAACGGTATATTTTTTGCGGAACAGAAATACTGATTGGAAGTACGGAACATGAATATATAGAATTGATAATCTCTTGACTGCGAGACAAAAACATTACAATTATGACTTTTAATGCTATTCATTTTATGCTTGGTGTGGTACAATTATAAATAATAGAATAAGCTCGTTAAAAAAGGAAAAGTATATTTACCGCACACCCAAAATGATATTATATATCGGAGGAGAAATAAGATGGATGGCAATCAAGCAATAATAAGTGCTGCGATGTTAGAGGCTACATGGGAAAGCAGAAAAAAAGATATGCTGGATTTGGTAGCGCCTTTTGTAATGTATGCGACTGCAACACTTACATCTCCCAATGAAAAAATCGATATTCCGAAAGTGTTAAAGTATGTTCGAGAAAATTTTGCATATAAGGATATGCCGGAAAGCATCGTGAAAAGGGTACTTTCACGAAACCCGTATTCAGCAATTAAAAAGGAAAAAGGAAATTTTTATCTTATAAGCGCTATTGATGATGAAATAGAGAAGATGAATACGAGGAGAGGAAAATGTGAGCAGTATTTGTGTGCCCTTGGAGAAAAGTTGGGGCAGTATTTGATTTCGCACTGTGAAAAAACAAAAGATATTACGAGTGAGCAGGCAATAAAATGTTTGCATTCGTTCTTCTCGCGGTACGGACTAGAGATTGGAACAGATGATTTGGCGAGCATTCCCTTTTCGCCTGAAAAATATGAAATTGACTACTATATAGCAAGATTCATTTTTGAGTGCAAAGATGAAAGAAAAACGGAATATCAATATTTAAATGATTTAATCAAGGGGTACTTTTTGAGGCTGGCAATTTATGTGCAGCCTGAGAATGGATCTTTGACTTCTGCAAATTATAATAATACTACTTTTTTCTATGATACACCGTTTCTTTTGGACTTGCTGGGCTATAGTAATAAGGAAAGAGAAGAAAGCGCAAAACTGTTACATTCAATGCTAAAAAAGCAAAATGGAAAATTCTGCTATTTTCCGCAAACAAGACAAGAAATAATAAATATTTTGTCTGCATATAAGTATTCGCTAAGTGCAAATTCGACAACAAATGGAGCAAGAACCCTTGAAGGATTGAATGAGAAGGGCTTTAGTGGTAGCGATGTGGAAAGAGAGATTACATGGCTACAGAGCAAGCTGGAAAATGTGTTTACAATTGTTGAGCATGAACTCCCAGCGTACGTTCAAAAAGTCGATGGGACAGTAGATGAAGCCAAAGTCCTTGGAGAATCGGAAATCCAGCAGTATATACGTGAAAATACCACACATTACGCAGAGGATAATTTGAAAAATGATGTTGCATCTGCACTGGCAATACATCGACTTCGTGGTGATAGTGCAGGAAATACGATTGAAAATTGTCGCGTTATATTTGTAACGAATAACTACGACTTTATGAAGTTGTTTAATGCATATTACAAGAAGAATGTGTGTGGAGCGGCTTTTCCGCCTATTATTCTAGATAGTACACTAAGTGCGATTACATGGATTAAGGCTGGTGAAGTTGAAAATTTGCCAGAAAGTGAACTGTTGAAAAATGCATATAGCGCGATGCAACCAAATCCAGAAATAATGGTGAAAGTGGAGGAGGTTTTGCAAAAGCTTAAGCAGGCAGGAAAAATTAAACCAGAGCAAGTTGCGACTTTGCGGGTAAGCCGAGTATTCCAGCACGAGATATGGAAAGAATCCTTTGGAGATGTTGAAAGCGTAACGGAGTTTTCAGTTCAAGAAGCACAAAAAGTGTATGAGCAGCAATTAATTGAAAGTGAGGTTGCGCGGCATAAAGAGGAGGAAAGTAAAATTGAAAAGGAGTACAAAAATAAAGTCGCTGAACTAAGTGACCAAATGAATGCTATGAGCGAAGAACATACCAAAAAAATATCAGAAATGACAATGAAGATTAGTGAGCAGGAGGCGGAAGCAAAAAGAAAACAGCGTGAATACAATGAAAAAATCAGATTGAATGCTGATCTGTATGCAAGACAAGAAAAAGAAAAATGGGTCTCACACAGAAAACGGGCGTTAAGGGTTGTGCTTGTTGCTTTTTCAATAATTAGTGCGATAGGTGCGGTTCTTGGAATTACGATATGTTCGAATGTGGTAATGACTATTATCTTTGTGATAACAGCTTTTGTTGCGCTGGTTTCAAATGTGCAAACGGTGTATTCGCAACAGTCATGGATCAATAGAATCATAGAAAAGCGTGCTAATAAGTATGAAACACGGGTGAGAGAACGTAAGCTACAGGAATATAGAAAACTGAACGAAAATGAGCAGGAGAAAATAATGTGTTAAATGACTGAATTTTAGGCTCAAAGTTATGCTGAAAAGACAATAATTGACTCGGAAATCTGGGTATCTCTTTTGTCACTGAAAGACCCCACGTAATATGAACTGCTTGTTGAGACAGTCTATTGCGTGGTCTTTTTTATATCCGCAAAGCCTTGATGTGATGGGCTTTGCGGATTTTTCTGTCTTACCCGGAAGTGAGATATGAAAAAGTAAAACTGCGAAAATGCAGAAATGAAATTCTGAAATAACGCGATATGAACGGCTATGTCTCATTTGAAAAGTAGACTTCCTCAAATTGGCAGGGAGTGCGGTTCTTTAAAAGCTTATGGGGACGTTTTTCGTTATAAAAGTGTATGTATTCTGCAATGCTCGTTAAGAATGCATTCTCGGACTTATATTCCTTGCGGTAGAGATTTTCTCGCTTTAAGGATGCAAAGAATGACTCAGCCACAGCATTGTCATGCGGATGCCCTGGCGCGGAAACAGATTGCTTTACTCTATATTCTTGTAGGAGCTGCTGGAATGTGTGCGATAGGTACTGAGAGCCGCGATCACTGTGAAAAACGAGGTTGTGGGAACGACCACGCGCGATAGTACCATTGCCTGCAAGTCCGGTACAAGCTCGGTCAAGCGGATATACCGCTGCACTTGCTTGTAGTTCATGCCGTTGCAATCTCCCACGACCTGCGTGGAGCGTTTTCTGGCATCCTTGTCCTCCTCGCCGGGGCGAGAGCCTTGGTGCTTGATTGCCTCCACCTGCATTTTCAGCGATTGCGCCTTTTCCGTGGGCAAGATCAGTTCCCGGTGACGCAGGTTGTCATCCGTCATAGCGAGAATGGTCTCATCGTCGGTCGTGTTACGGACAATACAGGGCATATTGGCAAACCCGGCCAGCTCGCCTGCCCGCTGGCGGCGGTGACCAGCGATAATCTCATAGCTGCCATCCTCCCGGGGACGAACAAGGGCGGGCTGGTTCACACCGCTGGCCTTGACCGACTCAACAAGCCCCTGCATTTCCGCATCGTCCCAAACACCAAAGGGATGATTTTTGAACGGGTGCAGGTCAGACAGGCTGAGATAGACAATCTCCTCTTTTTCGTGCGGGTGGCGTCACGGGGCGCAGACGGCTCCGGCGTGACCTCCGCACCGGTAGGAGTGCCGCCCTTATCCACGGCAGGCTTCTCCGGGGCAGGCTTACTTTGGAACTTTTTGTCCCGAGGTTTGGGCCGCTTTGCCTTATCGGCAGCAACCTTGCCATCCTTGGGTAGTCGGCCTCTGCCGGGTTTGGCGGACTTGTTCTTTTCCGTGGGAGGCTTCTGCTTGACCGCCTTTTTCTCCTCCTTAGCCGCCTTGTCACGGGCGGCGGCGAAATCCACCACCTTGCCGGAATGTGCGGGGGTAGGATCGTCCTTGCCGGGAGTGGACGGCTGCTCCTGTTCCTTTTCAGCCTTCGGAGCATCAGGAGCGGCAGGCCCCTCTATCTCGGTGTGAATAACAGCGTCAACGTGATCGGGCACGGCCTCGCCCATTTCAAAGAGTGCCGCCTGCCCCTCATGTTCCAGCAGGACCGCCTCCGCGTCAGTCGGCACAGGATTAGGAGCAAGCAGCTCCGGCACAGCGGCAACTTCTGCCGTGGGAGAGGGTGCCTCAGTAGGTGGGGCTACATCGGGAGTATTTTTCTTATCATCTGCCATTTGCAAACCTCATTTTTGTGGCATGAAAAAAGCCAGTCCACAGACTGGCTGGGTGGAAGTGACCTCCCTTCGTGGTGTTATATATGAAAACGCTGCCCATTGTCCTGTTGGGCGGAATTTACAATTTGCTATTTTCTTTTTCAACCTATTGTGATATAATTACATCGTCAGTACGAGCGGTCAGATTAGACTTCGTTTGGCTCGTGATCAAAACGCGGGCGGCATCATACCTATGGGTAAGGATGCATTTTTCTCCGGCAGAAGTGCCATCAGCACCTCGTCACCCCGACTCAGTGACACACGAACATGGTAACACTGTGACTGCACTTGTAGTCAGTATGTATGTGTGTTTCGTTGTGACCGTGTCAAGTGATTTGGTGTTGGACCGAGCAGAACAAACTGTTTGGGAAGTCGGATTTGTGCTGGTGCGAATTTAGGATATAAGGCTGCAATATCTCCTTGTTGTTGGCGGACGGGAAGTCCCCTCGTCTTGAGGGCCAATAATAACAAGGAGGTGAATTCCGTGAAAAAAGCGGACAAGCCCAGTATTGTCATCAATATCAATGTTTACGGTGACAATAACAAGGTTTCCACGAATGAGACTCGCTCTCATGTCCCTGCTGCTGTGATTGTCATTGTACTGATTGCAGTAGCCGTACTGGCTGTATCCTTTTGCTGCCCTGAACTACTTCCCGATTTTGTCCGTTGGATAATCGGTATAGTAGTCAACAGCTAACACCAGCACATTTTAAGAATTGAGGTGTAATGCCTTTTGAAATATACGGATTGCCCACTATACGGAATTCAATCTAAAAAAATGCTAAAATATGTTCTACATATAAAAAATGGGAATTTGTTAAAACAAGACTATGTTGTTTCGATGATTAGTCCCTATATAGATAGGTCTAAAAAGCCTCGGCTAATTGAGCCTCCACAGACCGAGTTGAAAACTGTACAAAAGCGTATAAAAACATTATTGGGGAAAATTGAGGTACCCGATAATGTTTTTTCCGGTATTAAGGGAAAATCATACTCCGATAATGCTCGCCAGCATTTGGGCGAGGGCACTCGGAATCTATATAAGATTGATTTGACTGCATTTTTCCCTTCAATCAGCAGAGAAACAGTTTATCGCTTTTTCTTTGAAGATTTGTGCTGTTCTCCTGATGTTACCGAGGTGCTGACAAATTTAACAACAATCGATCTTAAAAAGCTCGATCAAAAGTGCCTTTCGGAAGTTTACGATTTTCTTGCAGCTAAAGGAGTTAAATGCTGTAATCATCTGATCTCTGGAGCTCCAACGAGTCAAATTCTTTCATATCTGGTTAATCACAAAATGTTTGATGAATTGCAGGCATTGTCAGATGATAACGATGTAATAATGACCGTCTATGTAGATGATGTGGTATTTTCGAGCGAACATAAAATATCCTCGGAATTTAGAAAAACGGTATTGTCACTTATCCGAAAATATAATTACCAAGTTTCCCGAAAAAAAGTGAAAGGGTATTCCAGAACATACCCTAAATTGGTGACAGGTGTTATTATCAATAGTGAGGGCAAAGCCACAGTCAAGAACTCACTTAGGGAAAAGATTATGTTTGAGCATAAGTATCTTCGCAATAATCCCACTGATAAAAAAAGTCGTCAGCGTCTACGTGGCCTTGTTACTGCTGCCAGACAGGTTGACAAGTCAGCTTACCCTAATATACGTAAATTTGCTTTTGAAAAGTTTGTATAGCCAAAAGGAAAAATTAAGAATGAGGAAAATTACAGGAGCAGAGTATCTGGAATGGATGCTGCAGTGGCCCTTCAGCGAAAGAAAACACTAAAATTTCTCTGCATCGTTGATTTTCCACTTTCAAAACAGGGTATCTTTTTTGTAACACTCAAACATAAGACTGTGATAAAAAAGATGTCACAGTCTTTTTTCTTTGTTGTGGCGTCGAAAATCGGCGGTTTCGCCAACCAATTTTTGAACACGGCTTTACAGTGTTGTCCAACCATTTTTTGGCGGTTTGCCCACCCTGAAGCCCACTTTTTCTGCCACTTTCTGGAATTCGGCAGGGAGTGGGCAGTTTTTTTGAGAAAAAACAGAATGATTTCTGCTGCTTTCAGAATGTTTTCAATTTCCCCGTGGTCGGTTTTCTGCCGGCTGCGGGGATTTTTTGCTTTTCCTGACAGTTTTCAGTTTGTTTTCGGGTTTTCCATTTTATACCTATGGACAAGCTGCGGGAAACAATGTGGGCAATGAACACGGTGGATCATTCCACCCAGCCGGAGGCGACTACCATAGACACTACCGACGAGGAAGGCAATCCAACCACAACAGAGATAACCGAAACTGTCCTCGTATCGAACTGATCCACAAAAACACCCGATGAGATGGCGGCAGATTATCATTTCACCACCCGCCAAAACACCTAGCTGCAACTCCTGCAAGACCCACAGTACGAGGAACTATGGGCGGAGCTGCCCGGTGGCTTTGCCCAGGGCGGTGGTGAACTTATGTCCCCGAACAGCACCCGCACACCAACAGGCACTCTGCAATGGCCGCTTCCGGTTGCAGGAACAATTACCTCGCAATTTGGCCACCGTGTTGACCCCATTACTGGCGAAATCAGTTCCCACACCGGCACCAACATTGCCTGTGCTGAGGGAGGGTGCGCCCATCCTTGCCGCCGCAGATGGTACCGTCACCGTTGCCAACGTCCTTGACAGCTGAGTTGGGGCGGCAGCTACGGCTATTACACCCAAATCGACCACGGCGGTGGGCTGGAAGCATTATACGCACACGGTTCCAGCATTTGCGACACCACCGGCCAGCAAGTGCAGGCCGTACCGATGCGATCCGCGCCCGCAATGGCTGACGATGGAACAGGCAATCAAGCGCTGCACCCAGGGCGTCGGCATTTGGGATTGGGCCCCCAGCGATGCCGGGGAAGAACCTGACATCGTCATGGCCTGCTGCGGCGACACCCCGGCGCTGGTACACGAGCTGACCTATGAGCGCACCGTGTCCGTCCACGGCTACCAGGAGGAAGGCACCATCACCACGCCGTTTGATATGCGCGTGCAGAACGAGATCGACCGCTTCCATCTGGTCAAGGATGCGCTGCTGCATCTGCCCCGGCTGGGCAACTGCGGTGCGTACCTCATCCAGCAGATGAACGACAAGCTTGTCGCCCACAAGAACTACATCCACGAGGTCGGCCAGGATATGCCCGAAATTTTGGATTGGAAGTGGCATCTGCCGGAAAGCAAGTAAGGGGTTTACGTCAAGTAATCCCTTGCAAACCTCCCCATAAAATGCTATACTGAATCAGTACGATGCAAACAGGTCATGAGCCAATGTGTACGCACGGCTCGTGACCTTTTTGTATTTGTGGGATTCCTAAATCGAGAGGGAATGGGGAGTATTATGTTAGAAACGATTGCGGCTGTCAACCAGGCAGTCAACAACTTTGTCTGGGGTGTCCCGGCCATGGTGTGCATCATTGGCGTGGGGTTGCTGCTCAGCGTGCGGACAGGCTTTTTGCAGATCCGCAAATTTCCGTATGTCATCAAAACCACGATCGGCCGCATGTTCCGCAAAAAGGATGCCTCGGACGGCGCTATGACGCCGTTCCAGGCGGTATGCACTGCGCTGGCGGGCACCGTAGGCACCGGCAACATTGCAGGCGTGGCGGGTGCTATCGCCATCGGCGGACCGGGCGCGGTGTTCTGGATGTGGTGCT
>ERZ1026874.1348-NODE-1348-length-13249-cov-8.944823_pt1 | contig 13249 bp, 12 predicted proteins | sample MGYA00380167_ERZ1026874 | MGnify/ENA primary metagenome ERZ1026874 (study PRJEB33269, sample SAMEA4719803) | human gut metagenome | biome: human-associated habitat; feature: organic feature; material: feces | place: Cameroon | collected 2013-10 ...
CGGTTCGCGCGGCGGATCGAGCTTTGACGACTTCTTTGGCGGCAGCAGTTACGGGACCGAGCGCCATCGTGGGGTTTCGCCCGACGCCGGCCGTGTTGCCTCGACCTTTGGCTCGGGCGCGCCGCGAGCCAAAAAGCCCTCGTCCAAGGTGTCCCCGACGGTGGAGCGCAAGGTCGATCGCGCCAGCGCATCGCAGGACTTTGCCGCGGGCGATACCGTGAGCCATAAGACCTTTGGCACGGGTACCGTGATCTCGGTCGCTGGAGACATGATCGAGGTTCAATTCGAAAAGACCGGCCAGACCAAAATGCTGATGAAGGGTTTTGCACCGATTGTTAAGCTGAATGCCTAACTGCGAGGTTGACCGGGCGTGCCGGGGGCTTTGGTCGCCTGCTCGGACAGTCCTGCTCGCACGGAGAGCACATTAAGTGCTCTCCGGCTCGTGCGGAACTCGCGATCGACCAAAGCCCCCGGCGCGCCCTCTTCCTTGTGGCGTTTTGGCCTGCAGCTTGCGAACGTTGCTTTGCTCGTTCGCTTTTTGATCTGGAGAGCCGGGCGGGCTGATAGATAGATACGAGTAGGGGCTCTCCCGTACATGGACGGGAGAGCCCCTTGTTGCGTTTGGGCTGTTGGTGCGACCTAGAGATGCGAGACGATCAATTCCATCTTGCCTTCAAGTTCGATTTGGTCCACGGTGCTGGGTGCCAGCAGGTGGCTTCCCTTGTGGACGGGGTCGCCGCAGATGGTGCCTTCGCCGTCGATGACCGACAGACACATGAAGGGCCAGCGCTGGTCGAGGGTCTTGCTGCCGTTAACGCGCACGCGATCGACGGTGTAGCAGGGGCAAGACTCGAGCTCGGTCACGCCATCCACCTCGGGTGCGGTCACCGTGCCGTCGGTCGGAGCCTGAGCATCAAAGTTTATGCAGTCGAGGCTCTGCTCAATGTGCAGGGGACGCAGTTTGCCGTCGGTGCCGGGGCGGTCGTAATCGTACAGGCGATACGTCACGTCGCACGACTGCTGCGTTTCCAAAATGAGCGTGCCGGCCTTGATGGCGTGAACGGTACCGGAATCAATCTGGAAAAAGTCGCCCTTGTGGATCGGTACTACGTTGAGCATGTCGTCCCAGCGGCCGTCCTTGATCATCTGTGCGGCCTCGGTGCGGTCTTTAGCGCGCTGGCCGACGATGATCGTGGCGCCGGGCTCGCAATCCAGCACGTACCAGCACTCGGTTTTACCCAGGCTGCCGTTCTCGTGCTCGGCGGCGTACTCGTCGTTGGGATGAATCTGGATCGAAAGGTCGTCCTTGGCGTCCAGAATCTTAATGAGCAGCGGGAACTCCTTGCCCTCGCAATTGCCAAAAAGTTCACGGTGCTCGGCCCACAGCCACGACAGCGTGTGGCCGGCGTACGGTCCCTCAGCAATCTGGCAGTCGCCGTTGGGATGGGCCGAGATAGCCCAGAACTCACCGATGGGACCTTCGGGAATGTCGTAACCAAATACGGTTTCGAGCTGGCGGCCACCCCAGATCTTCTTGCGGAAGAACGGCGTCAGTTTAATCAAATCGGACATATTCATACCTCCATTGTGTTGCGCGGGCGCCGCGCAAAGCAGCGCAAAACGAGCGCCCGCATGACTACAAAAACCTACGCCAACGTTACATTGTGCAACTCAAAGCGGTCGCCGACGTTGCGCGAGGTCGAATACTCAAAGGCGGCGCCGCTGTCCAAAAAGCCAATCTGGGTGAGCTCGAGCAGGGGAGAGCCAGGTTTGGTGTCCAGACGCTCGGCTTCTTCCTCGGTTGCTGCCACGGCGCGAATGGTACGGTGGAAGCTCGAAATCTTCAGCCCACATTGCTCGCGGATGAAGCGGTAGAGCGATTCGTACAGGTCCTTCTTTTTAAGGCCCGGAATCAGCTCGAGGGGCATGTAGGTGTACTCGATAACGATGGGCTTCTCGTCGGCCTGACGCACGCGCACGATGTGATAGGCAAAGTCATCCTCGGCAATTCCTAGCTGGGCTGCGATGTCCGCTGGTGGATTAACAATCGAGAAATCGTAGACCACCGAGGTAACCTTCTCCCCGCGGTGCTCATACGAAAAACCTTGGGCACGGTCGTTTTTGCCCTGGAAAAACGCCTGGCCGGGAAGTCCCGCCGTGTCCTTAACGTAGGTACCCGATCCGCGCCGGCTGGTAATAAGGCCTTCCTCGGTGATTTGTTCAATAGCTCGTTTGACGGTGATTTTGGAAACGCTATACGAGCTCGCAGAACTCAACGACGGTGGGAAGCTTGTCGCCAGGTTTAAGAGCGCCATCCTCAATACTCCGACGAATATCTGCAGCTATCGCCTCGTATTTGGGAATCATGGAACCTCCTTTCCAACTTGATTGAGAATAAAAGAAAGTATAGTCAACGCCTAAGTATCTCTATTGAGCTATTGAAAAGTTCGAGAAAGATAAAATCAAAAGACGCCCCGCTTGTAAAATCAGAGCGTTTTAAATGATAAACATCTGAGTAGTGTCGTGTTGAGGAATGATCGGTCCGAGGACGGGACCGAACCGATATAGCGGCCAGCGAACCGAATCTCGTACTCTGCGTTTCCCCAGATAAAACCTGCCAAAACAAACCTGTCCCTTTTTGGTAGGTTTTTGCCTTGGGAGCGGTACCATACAGGCAATGTTTAAACGAGAAAGGTGGGCTCCCATGGAACCTAAGCAGTACTACATCGGCATTGACGTCGGCGGCACTTCGGTTAAGGAGGGCCTGTTCGACGAGGACGGTAACCTGCTGGCCAAGGCCAGTGTGCCTACGCCTCCCATCGTTGACGCCGCGGGCTTTGCCGCAGTGACCGAGGCCATCGACCAGGTGGTCGCCAAGGCGCAGATTCCGCGTGCCTTTGTGGCAGGCATTGGCCTGGCCGTTCCGTGCCCCATCCCGGCATCGGGCGATGCCAAGGTCAAGGCCAACATTGCCATTAACCTGCCCGAGCTGAGGGTCGCCATTCAAAAGCACTGCCCCGACGCGGTCGTTAAGTACGAGAACGATGCCAACGCCGCTGCCATGGGCGAGGCCTGGCTCGGCTCCGCCAAGGGCGTACAGAACGTGGTGATGGTCACCATTGGTACCGGCGTGGGCGGCGGCGTTATCGTTAACGGCGACGTGGTGTCGGGCGTTGTGGGTGCTGGCGGCGAGATTGGCCACATGTGCCTGAACCCGGCTGAGGAGCGCACCTGCGGCTGTGGCGGTCATGGCCATCTGGAGCAGTATTCCAGCGCCACCGGCGTGGTGAGCAACTACCTTGCTGAGTGCAAGAAAGCGGGCGTCGAGCCCATCGAGCTCACCGGGCCTTCTGATTCCAAGGACGTGTTCCAGGCCTGCCGCGAGGGTGACAACCTCGCGCTGGCAGCTGCCGATACCATGGCCGACTATCTCGGCCGTGCCCTGGCGCTTATTGCCAACGTGGTTGACCCCGAGATGTTCCTGATCGGTGGCGGCGCGTCCGCTTCGGCCGATGTCTACCTCGACAAGGTCCGCGAGCACTTCCAGCGCTACGCGCTTTCCGCCTCACGCGAGACGCCCATTAAGGTCGCTTCGCTCGGCAACGATGCTGGCATCATCGGCGCCGCCTACGTAGCCCTGCGCGCCGCCGGTAAATAGCTGGTACAAGGGGGTCAGGTTACTTTGCACCAACACGGTGCAAAAGGGATAGTCTTGGTCCCCATGCCTGCCCCAAAATATGCTGTGGCCCTTCCGTCTGCGAAGGCTCGGCATCGGCGTGCTACCATAGCTACGTCTAAGTACACATATCAAGTGGAGGAAACCCATGGCAAACGTTCTTGTCTTTGGTCACCAGAACCCCGATAACGACGCCATCATGAGTGCCGTCGTCCTGTCCCAGCTGCTCAACCAGGTTGAGTATGCCGGCAACACCTACGAGGCCTGTGCCCTTGGTCAGCTTCCGGCCGAGTCCGCCAAGCTGCTCGCCGACGCCGGCATTGCCGAGCCCCGCGTGATCGAGTCCGTCGAGGCCGGTCAGCTCGTCGTCCTCACCGACCACAACGAGTCCGCCCAGTCCGTCGCCGGCCTTAAGGACGCCACGGTCTTTGGTGTCGTCGACCATCACCGCATCGGCGACTTCGAGACCGCCGGCTCGCTGCACTACATCTGCCTGCCCTGGGGCTCCAGCTGCACCATCGTCACCAAGCTCGCCGGCGTGCTCGGCGTTGAGCTTTCCGACGTCCAGGCCAAGCTGCTGCTCTCGGCCATGATGACCGACACGCTCATGCTCAAGAGCCCCACCACCACCGATGTCGACCGCGCCGTCGCCGCCAAGCTCGGCGAGCAGGTGGGCGTCGACCCGGTCAAGTTTGGCATGGAGGTCTTCCTTACCCGTCCGTCCGGCTCCTTCACCGCAGCCGAGATGGTCGGCAACGACATCAAGATGTTCGAGCCCGCCGGCAAGAAGCTGCTCATCGGCCAGTACGAGACCGTCGACAAGAGCCGTGCGCTCGGTATGATCGACGAGATCCGCGAGGCCATGCGCGCCTACGCCGCCGAGAAGGGTGCTGACGGCATTGTCCTGTGCATCACCGACATCATGGAGGAGGGCTCGCAGGTCCTGCTCGAGGGCGAGACCGAGGCTGCTCAGAAGGGCCTGGGCATTGCCGACGAGCACGACGGCGTCTGGATGCCGGGCGTCCTCTCCCGTAAGAAGCAGGTCGCTGCCCCCATCATGGCCGCCTGCTAGGTTCTTTTGACCTAACACCGACGACCGGACCGCGGACGCCCCGCGCTCCGGTCGTTTTTTGTGCACGGCGCCGCATCGTCTCTTGGACAGGCGTGCCCGTGCCGTTGAGCAAATAATGTTCAACCTGTGGTTCCGCTTTTCGGCCGCACCTGCGCGCTTGTCGTGCAGGGTAGGCTAGATGCAAGCGTAATACGTTAGAGCGCGGCGCCGCCACTTGGGCGGGCCGTGCTTTTTTAAGACGGGAGCCATCCCGTGAAAGGAGCCGCCCATGGCAGCAACTGAGCAGCTGTTCAACGTTCGTGAGCGCAAGCGCTTTGAGCGTCACGATATCTGGGAGCGCATCGCCGAGAACGGCACGATTTCCGCCGCCGTCATGGTCTTCGCCGCCATCGCCGCCGTCATTTGCGCCAATACCGATGCCTACGAGGCCATCCATCACTTTTTGGAGACCCCGCTGTATGTGGGTCTGGGCAACCTTACGGCCGGTCTCACCGTTGAGCTTTTCGTCAACGACTTCCTCATGGCGATTTTCTTTTTGCTGGTGGGCATCGAGCTTAAGTACGAGATGACGGTCGGCGAGCTCAAGAATCCGCGTCAGGCCATGCTTCCCATGCTGGCGGCCGTGGGTGGCGTCGTCGTTCCCGCCTGCATCTACCTGATCTTTAACCATGCCGGCGCCCACAACGGTTGGGCCATCCCCATGGCAACCGATATTGCCTTCGCACTGGGCGTGCTGTCGCTTTTGGGCAATCGCGTGCCCAACGGCGTGCGCGTGTTCTTCTCGACGCTCGCCATCGCCGACGACCTCATCTCTATCGCCGCCATCGCCATCTTCTACGGTCAGAGCCCCAATCCGTTTTGGTTGGGCGCCGCCGCGCTTGTGACCTGCGCGCTCGTGTGGCTCAACAAGACGCAGCATTACCGCCTTGCCCCGTATTCGGTACTGGGTCTGCTGTTGTGGTTCTGCATGTTCAAGAGCGGCGTGCACGCTACGCTCGCCGGCGTCATCCTGGCCTTTACCATTCCGGCCAAGTGCGGCGTCAAGCTCGATAGCCTCACCGATTGGCTGGGCGAGTGCCTGCCACTGCTCGATGACCGCTACGACGACGAGGCACACATCCTGGGCCAGCATGACTTTACCGTCTCGACCACCAAGGTCGAGCGCGTCATGCACCGCGTGACCCCGCCGCTCATCCGCATGGAGCGTCTGATCTCCACGCCGGTCAACTTTGTGATCCTGCCGATCTTTGCGTTCGTGAACGCACAGGTTCGCCTAGTGGGCGTGGACATGAGCATGCTACTCACCGACCCGGTGACGCTCGGCGTGTACTTTGGCATGCTGCTGGGCAAGCCGATCGGCATCTTTGGCATGACGTTCGCCTTGGTCAAGCTCAAGGTCTGCGAGCTGCCGCACAATGTCAACTGGCACATGATTGCCGGTGTGGGCATTCTGGGCGGCATCGGCTTTACCATGTCGATTCTCATCAGCGGTCTTGCCTTCCCGACGGCCCAGTTTGAGGTTCTGGCTGCAAAGGCCGCCATCCTTGCCGGTTCGGTCACCGCCGCCGTGCTCGGCATGATCTACATGAGCGTGGTCTGTAAACACCCCGCGCCCAAGGACGAGTAAGGGCGTAATAATAGGTACCAGACCCGTTTTGGGTGCGGTCAAAACGCGGACCCGGGCGGTATTGGCTACCCGTCAGACACCCCCGTGTGCAAAAAACGCCGTTTGTGAGTACTGTCACAAACGGCGTTTCATTTTATGTGCGAAAAATAATGAACACAATCATGTTATCTGTATGTTAACGAGTAATCGCTTGACTCAAATTTGGCGACAGCTGCTGCTCGGAAAGAAAATTCAGGCGCAAAAACGCCGATTTGGGGCCTGAATCGCTGCTACTAAAAAGGTAACAGTACTCATATTTGCCCTATTTTGCCCACAGTCCCCAATGACTAGGTTTATTCCACGGTGCCGTAGACGGCGCCCCAGCCGTGGGCGGCCAAGGCTGAGTTGAGCTGGTCGCAAAGGGACTGACGATCGTAATAGCCGGGCGGCAGCAGGTTGACGATCTCCATAAGGTCGGGTGCCAGGTCCAAGATCTCGGCCTGCACGATTAGATCCAGGCGGTCGATGGCGTGGCGGTCGTAAAACAGTCCGTCGACCAGGCGCTGCAGGTCGCCGAATTCCTCGGCCTGGAACGATCCATACTCCATAGTGCCTCCTTGGGCGCCCCACGCCGGTATGTGCGGCGATTCGTAATTTATTGCGATGGACTTAATCTATCACGGCTTCATAACGTTGCGGCGGTGGCGGTCTATACTTAGACGAACTGCAACGTACCGCTTCGCGAAAGGTCGCACCCCATGCAGACGATCTACCAGAAGATGGAAACCACCGAACTCGATGCCGCCATCGAGGCGCTCAAAGCCGAGGTTGCCGAGGTCAAGGCCAAGGGTCTGGCGCTCGACATGGCCCGCGGCAAGCCGTCGCCCTCCCAGGTGGATATCTCGCGCCCCATGCTCGATATCCTCAATGCCGACGCCGATTTGCACGACGGCAACGTCGACTGCTCCAATTACGGCTGTTTTGAGGGTATTCCTTCGGCACGCAAGTTGGCAGGGGAGTTCCTGGGCTGCCCCGCCGAGCAGACGCTCGTACTTGGTTCGTCGAGCCTTTTGATCGAGCATGACATCGCCGGCATGTTCTGGCGCTGCGGCTCGTGCGGCAGCGAACCTTGGGAGGCTTACGAGGCCGCTCATGACGGCAAGAAGGTCAAGTTCCTGTGCCCGGTGCCCGGCTACGATCGCCACTTTGGCATCACCGCCGACCTGGGCATCGAGAACGTCCCCGTCGCGATGACCGACAACGGCCCCGACATGGACGAGATCGAGCGCCTCGTCGCCGTTGACGATTCCATCAAGGGCATCTGGTGCGTGCCCAAGTATTCCAACCCCACGGGCATCACCTTTAGCGAGGAAACTGTGCGCCGCCTGGTCGAGATGCCCACGGCCGCGCCCGATTTCCGCATCTTCTGGGACAACGCCTACTGCGTGCACGACCTGTACGACGAGACCGACGAGCTCGCAAACATCTTTGACCTCGCTCGCGCGGCGGGCACCGAGGACCGCGTGGTGGCCTTTGCCTCGACGTCCAAGATCACCTTCCCTGGCGCCGGCATCGGCTTTATCGGTGCGAGCCCCGCGGTCATCGCCGAGTTCTCCAAGTGCCTGAAGGCCGGCCTCATCAGCGCCGACAAGCTCAACCAGCTGCGTCACGTGCGTTTCCTTCCCACCATCGAGGCGGTCAAGGAGCACATGAAAAAGCATGCCGAGTTCCTGCGTCCGCGCTTTGAGGCCGTCGAGCGCAAGCTCACCGAGGGCTTGGGCGATACGGGCTGCGCCACCTGGACGCACCCCCGCGGCGGCTACTTTGTAAGCTTCGATGGTCCCGAGGGATCGGCCCAGAAGGTCGCCGCGCTTTGCGCCGACCTGGGCGTCAAGCTCACGCCGGCCGGTGCTACCTGGCCCTATGGCAAGGACCCGCGCGACACCAACATCCGCATCGCGCCGAGCTATCCCACGGTCGAGGACCTGGAGGCTGCGCTCGATGTGCTGGTGCTGGCTGTCAAGCTCGTCGCTGCCGAGCTTGCGCGTGCCGAGCGCGCCTAACGCGTAGGGCCCCGCAAGTCCGCGCCTAGTACTATCCGCACTTTCGATACGTAAAGGAGCGTATACATGGATTTGGGTATTTCAACCAACCCCACGCCAGAGCTCTACACCATTAAGGTCACCGGCGAGATCGATATCTCTAACGCCGATAGCCTGCGCAATGCCATCGACCTGGCGCTCGAGCAGCCCACCGAGGCCGTTGAGCTCGATTTTGCCCAGGTGAGCTACATCGATTCGACGGGCATTGGCGTGCTCGTGGGCGCCGCGCACCACGCGGTTGACCACGGCAAGCGCTTTAGCTGCACGAATGTGCAGCCCCCGGTGATGCGCGTGGTTCAGCTGTTGGGTGTCGACCAGGAGATTTCGATCACCGCTGCATAATCTTTGCCCCCAAAAGGGCGTGCCGTTTGGCATATGTTTGTGATGCGCTCGGACGTTTTGGCGTCCGGGCGCTATACTTGACCGAATGAATAGACGAGTTCCGGCCGAATGGCGCGGTGCGGGCTCGACTCACATCGAGCCTTGGAGGTATGTGTGTTTGGTATTGGAGAGGGTGAGCTCGCGATCATCGTGGTCTTCGGCTTTTTGCTGTTTGGCCCGGATAAGCTCCCGCAGATGGGCCGCACGATCGGCCGTGCCATCCGTCAGTTCCGCGAGACGCAGGAAAAGATGACGGCCGTTGTTCAGTCCGAGATTATCGATCCGGTGAGCGAGGCCGCGTCGGCCCCGGTCAAGCCCAAGAAGACTGCTGCGACCGACGACGATTCCGATGCGGACGAGGATGCCGCCGAGACGGCAGCGCCCGCCAAGAAGGAGACCTTTGCCGAGCGTCGCGCCCGTCTTGCTGCCGAGAAGGCCGCAAGCGAGGGTGCTGCTGAGGGCGAAGGCGCTGTTGATGAGGCCGAGGGTACAGAGCCTGCTACTGCCGTCGAGCCCGAGCCTGCTGCAGAGCCCGAGCCCGAGCCGGCAGAGCCCACGACGGCTGACCTCTACGCCCGCCGTCCCCGCAAGCGCAAGGCTGTCGTCGACCAGCTCGCCCGCGAGCTCGAGGCCGAGGACGAGGCAGCCACCACCGACGCCCCGAAGGGAGGCGATGAGTAATGCCGATCGGACCTGCGCGTATGCCGCTCTTCGATCACCTGGGAGAGCTCCGTCGCCGCCTGACCATCGTGGTCGTGTCGGTGTTTGCCGCCGCCATCGTGCTGTACTTTGCCACACCCGTGGTGCTCGACATCTTGGAAGACCCCATCCGCTCCTTTGTGCCGGACGGTAAGTTCTACATCACCACCACGCTCGGCGGTTTTGGCCTGCGCTTCTCGCTGGCCATCAAGATGGCCGTGGTCATGTGCACGCCCATGATCATCTGGCAGATCCTGGCATTTTTCCTGCCGGCACTGCGCCCCAACGAGCGCAAGTGGGTTGTGCCCACGGTGCTCGCTTCGACGGTGCTGTTCTTCCTGGGTGCCATCTTCTGCTACTTCATCATCATCCCGGCGGGCTTTGAGTGGCTCATCGGCGAGACCTCGGCTGTCGCTACGGCGCTGCCCGATCTGGAGAACTACGTCAACATGGAGCTGCTCTTTATGATCGGCTTTGGTGTGGCGTTTGAGCTGCCGCTCATCATCTTCTACCTGTCCGTTTTCCACATCGTGTCCTATGCGGCCTTCCGCAGCGCCTGGCGCTACGTGTACGTAGGCCTGCTCGTGGGTTCGGCTGTGATTACGCCCGACGGCTCGCCCGTTACGCTGGGTCTCATGTATGGCGCCCTGCTCTCGCTCTACGAGATTTCGCTCGCCATCGCTCGCGTGGTCATTACCGCGCGCGAGGGCAAGGAGGGCCTGTTCGTGAGCCGTCTGGACCTGTTCTCGGACGACGAGGACGACGAGGAGTAAATCGGTATGCACGAGGTTGGCATTGTCAACGGCATACTCGATACAGTGATTCGCGCGGCGCGTGGGGCGGGGGCCTCGCGCGCCGTTTTGGTAACGCTGCGTATCGGGGATATGACCGAGGTCGTGCGCGAGGCGCTCGACTTTGCGTGGGAGACGTTTCGCGACGAGGACCCGCTCACGCGCGGCTGCGAGCTTGCCGTGGAGGAGGTCCATCCACAAAGCGAGTGTCTGGACTGCGGCGAGGTTTTCGACCACGATCGCTTCCACTGTCGCTGTCCCCAGTGTGGTGGTGCCAACGTGCGCCTACTGCACGGCCGCGAGCTCGATATCGCAAGTATCGAAATCGAAACCCCCGACGATTAGCCCGCTAGCCATCTGGTGATGGGGTATAAAGGGGCCAAAGTAAGGAGCGCTAAGTATGGCCGAGAAAACGATTGATATTACATCGCCGATTCTGTCGCGCAACGAGCGCCTGGCAGATCAGCTGCGTCAGCGATTTGAGCAGACGAACACCTACGTGATCAACGTGCTGTCGAGCCCCGGCTCGGGTAAGACCACCACGATTCTGGGCACCAACGAGCGCCTGCGTGACAAAGCCGGCCTGCGCTGTGCTGTCATCGAGGGCGATATCGCCTCGGATGTCGACGCCATCACCATGAAGGAAGCCGGCATGCCCGCCATCCAGATCAACACGGGCGGTCTGTGCCACCTCGAGGGCAACATGATCATGGAGGCCGTCGACGCCTTCGACCAGGCTGTGGGTCTGGAGAACATCGACGTCATCTTTATCGAAAACGTGGGCAACCTGGTCTGCCCGGTCGACTTTGACCTGGGCGAGAACCTGTCTATCATGATTCTCTCGGTGCCCGAGGGCGACGACAAGCCCATCAAGTACCCGGGCATCTTCCAACACGCCGGCGCGCAGCTGCTCAACAAGGTCGACGTGGCTCCGGCTTTCGATTTTGACATGGATAGGTATACTAAGACACTCGATGACCTCAATCCGCAGGCGCCGCGGTTTGCCGTGAGCGCGCGCAAGGGCGAGGGCATGGATGCCTGGTGCGATTGGCTCATCGGGCAGATTGAGCAAGCAAGGGCGTAAGTCGGCCGCCATACGGGCGGGCGTAGCCGCAGAGATACGAGATAGGAGCCTCTTTTGAAGCTCATCATCGCCGAGAAAAACGACGCCGCGCGTCAGATTGCCGAGCGTCTGTCCACGGGCAAACCCAAAAAGGACAAGGTGTACAACACCGCCATCTACCGTTTTGAGTGGAAGGGCGAGGAGTGCGTGACCATCGGCCTTGCCGGTCACATCCTGGCGCCCGATTTTTGTGACAGCGTGCTGTTCGATAAAAAGCTGGGCTGGTATTCGGTCACGGAGGACGGCGAAATGCTGCCGGCCGACTTGCCCGATGGCTTGGCCCGCCCGCCGTACGACACCAAGCGCAAGCCGTTTCTTGCCGACGGTATCTCCATCAAGGGCTGGAAGCTCGAGAGCCTGCCCTATCTCACCTGGGCGCCCGTCATTAAGCTGCCGGCCGAGAAAGAACTCATTCGTTCGCTCAAGAACCTCGCTAAAAAGTCCGACAGCGTCATCATCGCCACGGACTTCGATCGCGAGGGTGAGCTGATCGGTTCGGACGCTCTCAACAAGGTGCGCGAGGTCGCGCCGGACTTGCCGGTCGCCCGCGCCCAGTATTCTTCATTTACCAAGGCCGAGATTACGCAGGCCTTCGACAATCTTGTCTCGCTCGACCAGAATCTGGCCGACGCCGGCGAGAGCCGCCAGCACATCGACCTCATTTGGGGCGCGGTGCTCACGCGCTACCTGACTCTCGCCAAGTTTGGCGGCTTTGGCAACGTGCGCTCCGCCGGCCGCGTGCAGACGCCGACGCTCGCCCTGGTGGTCGAGCGCGAACGCGAACGCATGGCGTTTGTGCCCGAGGACTATTGGCAGATTCGCGGCATGGGTGCCGCTCAGGGTGCTGCCGAGGATGACCGCTTTAAGATTGCGCACAAGACGACACGTTTTACCGACAAAGATGCTGCCGAGACGGCGTACGGCCACGTCGACGGCGCTACGACGGCAACCGTCGCCGCGGTGACCAAGCGCTCCCGCAAGCAGCAGCCGCCCACGCCGTTTGCGACGACCTCGCTGCAGGCTGCCGCCGCGGCCGAGGGCATCTCACCTGCACGTACCATGCGCATCGCCGAGTCCCTTTACATGGCGGGCCTCATCAGCTATCCGCGTGTCGACAACACCGTGTACCCTGCGACGCTCGATCTGGGCGCCGTTGTAAGCGATCTGGCAAAGATCAACCCGGCGCTGGCGCCCGTGTGCAAAAAGGTGCTCGCCGGTCCCATGAAGCCCACGCGCGGCAAAGTCGAAACCACCGACCACCCGCCTATCTACCCCACGGGCGAGGGCGATCCGTCCACGCTCGATGGCGGTCAGCGCAAACTCTACGACCTCATCGCCCGCCGCTTCCTGGCGACGCTCATGGGTCCCGCGACTATCGAGAACACCAAGCTCGAGCTCGATGTGAACGGTGAGCCGTTCGTGGCCTCGGGCGACGTGCTCGTGACCCCGGGTTTCCGCGAGGCGTACCCGTACGGTCTTAAGCGCGATGAGCAGATGCCGCCGCTTGAGCAGGGCGATACGGTCGACGTGTTCGACATTAAGCTCGAGGCAAAGCAGACCGAGCCGCCCGCGCGCTACAGCCAGGGCAAGCTCGTGCAGGAGATGGAGAAGCGCGGCCTGGGCACCAAGTCCACGCGCGCGAGCATCATCGAGCGCCTGTACGCCGTGCGCTACCTCAAAAACGATCCCGTTGAGCCGAGCCAGCTGGGCATCGCCATCATCGACGCGTTGACGCAGTTTGCCCCGCGCATCACGAGCCCCGATATGACCAGCGAGCTCGACGGCGACATGACTCGCGT
>ERZ1026874.1349-NODE-1349-length-13247-cov-14.122574_pt1 | contig 13247 bp, 10 predicted proteins | sample MGYA00380167_ERZ1026874 | MGnify/ENA primary metagenome ERZ1026874 (study PRJEB33269, sample SAMEA4719803) | human gut metagenome | biome: human-associated habitat; feature: organic feature; material: feces | place: Cameroon | collected 2013-10 ...
ATATAGAATATATTCTTCTTACAGAGAGGTGCTGATCTATGGACATCCTGCAGGAATTTCTGCGCCAGCACGCCCTGTTGCAGCGATTGCAAGAACTCAACGAAGCTATGACAAAAAGATGTTGTGAGGGCAATGATTTATCCTATGACAGATTCTGATGTTATGAAACGGTTATGCCACCTCATCGCTGAAATTGATTTTTGATGCTGATAACAGCATCCGCTGCGTGCCGAATTATAAAACAAAAAGCGGGAGAGCCGGTTGAAACGTTTGTTTCAACCGGCTCTCCCGCTGCCTTTGGAGCGGCCGACGAGGCTCGAACTCGCTACCTCCACCTTGGCAAGGTGGCGCTCTACCAGATGAGCTACGGCCGCATAAAAAAATCACCGAAGATTGTTCGGTGATTTTTTTGTTGGCTGCCCCAGTCCGACTTGAACGGACGACACCCTGATTAACAGTCAGGTGCTCTAACCAACTGAGCTATGGGGCAATATTTAGCTTGTCGTGTCAGGCGCTCTCGCTGACGACTCCATTATTATAGCAATCACGGTTTGCTTTGTCAACACTTTTTCCCAAGTTTTTTTGATTTTTTTGCTGAATTTCCGGTGCTGCTTTTAGGCACTCTGTATATTGTTGCAAAACAAAAGCCAGGTACAACCTGTTGGGTCACACCTGGCGAATGGTTCGGTTTTACCTTTACAAAAAGCGTCCTGTCACGCTTTCGGGTGTGGCTTTGATCTGCGCCGGGGTGCCTGCGGCCACCACACGGCCGCCTTTTTCGCCGCCTCCCGGGCCCATATCCACGATATAATCCGCACTGCGGATCACGTCGAGGTCATGCTCGATGACGATGACCGTGGCGCCGTTGTCGATCAGCGTGCGGAAAACGCCCAGCAAGGTCTGCACATCCAGTGGGTGCAGGCCGATGGTCGGCTCGTCAAACACAAACACCGCGTGGGACTGGGTGCGCTCCATCTCGCTGGCCAGCTTCAGGCGCTGGGCTTCTCCGCCGGAAAGGCTGGGCGTTTCCTCGCCCAGGGTCAGGTAGCCCAGCCCTAGATCCTGCAGCACTTGCAGGCGCTGGCGCACCAGCTTCCTATCCTTGCACAGATCCAGCGCCGTATGCACGTCGCAATCCATCAGCCGGGGCAGTGTGGTAGTGCGGCCGTGCTTGTCGATCAGCTTCACATCGTCGGCCTCGCGGGCATAGCGGGAGCCGTGGCAAGCGGGGCAAGGGATCTCCACATCCGGCAAGAACTGCACGTCCAGGCTGATGACGCCGGTGCCATCGCACACCGGGCAACGCAGTTTGCCTGTGTTGTAGGAGAAATCGCCCGCCTTGTAGCCGTGGGCCTTGGCGTCCTGAGTGTGGGAAAAAATCTTGCGCAGTTCGTCGTGGACGTTGGCGTAGGTGGCCACAGTGGACCGCACGTTGATGCCGATGGGCGTGGCATCGATGAGCTTGACCTGCTCAATGCCCTCGGCTGTTACCGCCTTGACATGGGACGGCAGTGGACGGCCCGCGGTACTGGCCGCAAGGGCAGGCACCAGGCTTTCCAGAATCAGCGTGGTCTTGCCGGAGCCGGACACGCCAGTGACGACGGTCAGCCTGCCCTTGGGGATGTCTACCTCCAGCGGGTGCACCGTGTGAATGGCATCGGTGGAAAGGTGGATGCGGCCCTCGGCAAAGAGGTCGCTCTTCCCCGCCCCGGCAGGCAGCGCGGCGGCCGCCGGGCGCAGGAAGGGTCCGATCATCGACTTGGGATCCTGCTCAATTTCGGGCACAGTGCCCTGGGCGATGACGTAACCGCCGCCCGCACCGGCTTCGGGGCCCATCTCGATGATCCAATCGGACTCGGCCAACACCTGGGTATCGTGATCCACCAGTACCACCGAGTTACCGTCCTCGACCAGATCGTGCATGACGCCGGTCAGGCCCACAATGTTGGCCGGGTGCAGGCCGATGGACGGCTCGTCCAGCACGTAGAGCACACCGGTGGTGCGGTTGCGGACCGCGCGGGCCAGCTGCATGCGCTGGCGCTCACCGGTGGAGAGGGTGGACGCGGCGCGGTCCAGGGAGAGGTAATCCAGCCCCAGGTCCATCAGGCGGCGGGCTGCGGTGCGGAAGGACTCGCAGATGCTCTCGGCCATGGGGCGCATCTCCGCGGGCAGGCTGGCGGGCACGCCGTCCACCCACTGGGTCAGCTCGGCCAGCGGCATCGTGCAGGCATCGGCCAGCGAGATACCCCGCAGACGGGGTGCGCGGGCGGCCTCGGACAGACGGGTGCCGTGGCAGGCCGGGCAGGTCTCCTGCTTGAGGAACTTTTCCACACGCTTCATTCCCTTTTCGTCCTTGACCTTGGCCAGCGCGTTTTCCACCGTGTAGACCGCATTATAATAGGTAAAGTCCAGCTCACCGGCTTCGGGGGTGTTTTTGGCCTTATAAAAAATGTGTTTTTTCTCCGCCGGGCCGTGATAGACGATTTCTTTCTCGGCGTCGGTCAACTGGTTGAAGGGTACATCGGTGCGCACGCCCATGGCGCGGCAGACATCGGTCATCAGGCTCCACATCAGGGAATTCCAGGGGGCGACTGCGCCATCGTCGATGCTCAGCGTCGGGTCTGGTACCAGCGTGGCCAGGTCCACCGTGCGCACGGTGCCGGTGCCATCGCAGGTGCGGCAGGCCCCCTGGCTGTTGAATGCCAGTTCCTCGGCGGAGGGTGCGCGCACCGTGGCCCCGCAGGTGGGGCAGATCAGCGGCTTTTCAGCCGCCACAGCCAGGCTGGGCGGCAGGTAGTGACCGTTGGGGCAGCGGTGGGACGCCAGGCGGGAGAACATCAGCCGCAGGCTGTTCAGCAGCTCGGTGCCAGTGCCGAAGGTGCTGCGAATGCCCGGCACGCCGGGCCGCTGGTGCAGCGCCAGCGCCGCCGGGACGTAAAGCACCTCATCCACGCTGGCCTTGGCGGCCTGGGTCATGCGGCGGCGCGTGTAGGTGGACAGGGCGTCCAGGTAGCGGCGCGAGCCCTCGGCATACAGCACGCCCAGTGCCAGTGAGGATTTGCCGGAGCCGGACACACCCGCTATGCCGACGATCTTGCCCAAGGGGACGTCGACGTCGATATTTTTCAGGTTATGGACCCGTGCACCGCGGATCTTGATTGCTTCTTTGGTCGGCATGGTCGTTCCTCTGTATATAAATAGGTTACAAAAAGCGGGCAGATGCGAGCATCCACCCTTACAGATGGGTAATTACGTATTTTCTTCGCTCTTGCCCAGTTCCAGCTGGCGGAAACCTTCGCCATGGACCTCGTTGGATTGCAGCATGATGATAAAGCTGGCAGGGTCCATCTTCTGGATGGCGTGCTCGATCTCGTACAGCTGCTTGTTGGAACAGGCGCAGAGTACTACATCCTTGGGTGCGCCGCCATAGCCGCCGCGCCCCTGTAAAATGGTGGCGCCGCGGTCCGCCACGCGGTCGATCTCCTTGCAGGCGGCCTCGCCGTCGTCGGTCACGATCATGGCCAGCATCGAAGAGGAGAAGCCGAACATCATCTTATTGATGACCGCCGAGCAGACAAAGTTGAAGATAAGGCCGTAGATGATGGAGTCTACGTCGTGGAACACCAGACCGTTGGCCACAATGACAGCCAGCGCCGCCGCAAAGGTGATGTTGCCAAAGGGCAGGTGCGGGTGCTTGACCTTGACGGCCATCGTGATAAAGTCGATACCGCCGGTGCTGGAGTTCTGCATGTAGATCAGCGCATCGCCGATGCCGCAGATGACGCCGCCGCACAGGGTGGCCAGCAGGCGGTCGCCGGTGTAGACCGGCATCATGGGCAGCAGATAGTCGGTAAACACGGCGAACAGCACCATGCAGCGCATGCTGCGCAGCAAAAACGACTTGCCCAGCACCTTGTAGCTGAACAGGATGATGGGGATATTGATGAGCACGTTGGACAGGCCCATGGGGATACCGAACAGACGGTACAGGATGGCGCAGACGCCCGCAACACCGGTAACAGGCACACCCGATGCCACGGCAAAGCTGTAGATGCCGGCAGCCGAGACAAAGCAGCCCAACACCTCCAGCAGCAGGTTTACGTGTTTGTTTTGGGTCATGATGTACCTCCTTACAAAATGGGGAAAGCTGAAGAAAAGGGCGGGGGCATACTGTGATGCTCCCGCCCTGTGTGTTGCACAGACGTTCTTTTACTTAGAGACAGTCTTTTTGATTTTGGATGCGCTGTAAGTATTGATGGCCGAGCTGTCCAGGTTATGTTCCAGTGCGGCGCCGTCGGCGTAGAGCTTATCCTGGATCTCGTCGCTCTTCATGCTGGTCAGCATATCATACATGCTGTTCAGCTGGTCAACGGTATAGGTCTTGAGCGGGTCGATGCGGCGGGCCACCAGCAGGGTGGTGCCCAGGTCGATGGTCGTCCAGGTGCCCAGGGAAATCTCATCCAGCGGGTCAGTCAGGTTGTTGTAGCCGTCGCCGCCAAAACTGGAGAGGTCGTCCGGGGTGTACAGCTGGGAACCGGCGTAGTAGACCGCCTGGGCGGACTCGATCGTGCTGCCCATGGCGCTCATGGCCTGGGGCACGTAATTCATGGCAGCAGTGTACAGGGCGCTGTTGCTGGCGGTCTCGGCGGTAGCCTGTTCGTTCAGTTCAGCCAGGCACTGGGCCGCGATGCCCTCGATCTGGGACTTCTGGTCATCGGTGGCCAGCGAGTAGCTGGAGTAGTTCACCAGCGGGAACTGCACGGTCTCGACGTAGTAGCAATCGTTGTTGACGTAGTCGGTGTACTCGGCCTCGGTCACGGGGCTGGTTCCGTCGGCGCCGTAGGTCAGGTTCAGGATGGCCTTGGCCTTCTGGGCGTTCAGCAGGTAGGTCTCCACCGTGGACTTGGAAATGCCGTTGGCGGTGTACAGGTCGCCGTTGGAATCCCACAGGCTGTCGGCAGAGTTGGCAGCCTCGGCGGTGGCAGCATCATCCAGCACACCGCCCAGCTCGTCGAACTCCTTTTCGACAGCAGCGTAGTACTCGATGGCGTGGGTGGTCAACTGGCTGATGTAGTCGGCACCGTCGGTGGTGACTTCCTCGCCGTTGATGGTGCCGGTGCACTGGGCCTTCAGCACGGTCTTGACATCGTTGGCGGTTTCGCCGGTCGCCAGGTCGGCCAGGCCGGAGGCGGTGTTGTAAGAGTTGTACTGGGCCAGCAGGTAGACACCGGCCGGGATCTCGACCCCGCCGATGGAGCCCACATTGGCGGGCGTAGACATAGCACAGCCGCCCAAAGCCAGCAGCATGGAAGCAGCCATGCCCAGGCTGAACAGTTTGGTTTTGATGGAACGCATGATCGGTTCTCCCCTTTATAATACTTGGCAGGGCGTATAACACCCTGAATTAGTATTATACCGCGTTTAATCGCGTATTGCAAGCCCTGGCCCCGGTGTGGTATACTGGCTTCACGAGAGTTTCACATATTATAATAAGGAGTACGCCATGCTTCTGACCGAACAGGCCGCCCGGCTGCAGGGCGGCGATTGGGCGCCGTTTTTTGCAGCCGAGTGCGCCAAGCCCTACTTTGCCGCTCTGGACGTCTTTGTGACTGAGGCTGCCGCCCACACCACTGTCTACCCGGCTGCCGAGAATATCTTTGCTGCCTTTGCCGCCTGCCCGGCCGCGGGCATCCGCGCGGTGATTCTGGGGCAGGACCCCTACCACGAGCCGGGGCAGGCCATGGGGCTGTCTTTCTCGGTGCCCGATGCCTGCAAGGCACCGCCCAGCCTGCGCAATATTTTTAAGGAACTGGAAAGCGAGACCGGCACACAGCGCGCTCACAACGATCTGACCCCCTGGGCGCAGCAGGGCGTGCTGCTGCTGAACACCGTGCTGACGGTGGAGCAGGGCCGCGCCTTTGCCCACGCCAAGCAGGGCTGGGAGACTTTCACCAGGGCCGCGCTGGAATACGCCGTGCAGCAGAGCGTTGCCCCCCTGGCCGCTGTGCTGTGGGGCAAGCCCGCCCAAAAGTACGCGCCGGTGTTTGCCACTGTGCAGGACCGCCGCCCCGTGCTGGTGCTGGAATCGGCCCACCCCAGCCCGCTTTCAGCGTACCGTGGGTTCTTTGGGTCGGCACCCTTTGGTAAGATCAACGCCTTTTTGCAGAAACATGGTGAAGCGGACATTGATTGGCTGAAATAAACCGCGCAAGAAAGTGAAAAAGTTCCCGACAGACTTGACAGAGCTGCCGGGGGTAGGTATAATAAAGATAGAAAAGGCGCTGCGACAAGCGGTTGGCCCTTTTGCGGATTAAGTTATTGGTTTAACCGAATAACCGTCACCGGCCAGGGTGGCGGTTATTGCTTTTTACCACTAAACTCAGCGTAACAGTCTTGTGACCGATATGGAAAGTTAATGTAAAACGCATGGTCTCACCCCCTTTCGGGAAGTGGGGCCAACCGCCTGCCGTTGTGTGCAGCGCCTTGCCGCCGAAGCGGCAATTTTAGAATACCATATCTCGACAAATCTCGCAAGCCCAATCCTAGTGCCTGTGGGATTTTGTTTTGCGTATTTTTCCCGATAAAGCCAAAAGCCATGGGAAATCTTACGATTTACCATGGCTTTTGTTGGCGGAGTAAGAGAGATTTGAACTCTCGCGGCGGTTTCCCACCCTACGCCCTTAGCAGGGGCGCCTCTTCGACCTCTTGAGTATTACTCCACAAGTCAAAGTGATATATTCTATTCACTTGTTATACAAAATGGCGGAGAGGATGGGATTCGAACCCATGGTCCGCTCGCGCGAATCGCTGGTTTTCAAGACCAGTTCCATAAACCACTCGGACACCTCTCCATAGTGGCTGCCGCCAGATGCGAGTATTATAATACCACAGGCCCCCAAGGTTGTCAACCCCGGAGGCCTGTTTTTTCTAAAAAAATCTATAAAATTTTTAGTCGGCAGCTTTAAAGCCCACGCTGTTCATAAAGCGGACGAAAGCCTGCTGTCCTGCGGCGTCCTGCTTAAAGACACCGGCGTTCTCCAGCACGTGGCTGAACACGATGCCGATCTCCTTCTTCACGACTTCGTTGGCCTCTTCGGGGCGCAGGGCCGTGCCATACTTGGCGATCAGCGCATCGATCCAATCGGCGTGTACGGCCAGGTTGGAGCCTTCCTTGCGGCTGGTGTTGGGCTGCTGGCCGCTGAGGATCTCGGCGATCTGGGCGCCCTGTTCTTTCAGGCGGGCGGGCAGGATGGCCAGACCCATGACCTCGATCAGGCCGATGTTTTCCTTTTTAATGTTGTGGTATTCCTTGTGCGGGTGGAAGATACCGTCGGGGTACTCCTCGCTGGTGCGATTGTTGCGCAGGGCCAGGTCCAGGATGTAGCCGTCCTTCTCATCGTAATGCAGGATAGGCGTTACGGTGTTGTGGGGGGTATCGCCGGTGTGGGCCAGGATGCCCACGCTCTCATCGCTGTACTCGCGCCAGGCGGTCAGGATGTTATTGGCCACAATCTGCATCTGCTGGCTGCTGCGGCCCACCAGACGCACAGCGGAGACAGGCCAGTTCAGGATGCCCGCCTTGACGCCGGGATAGCGCACGTCCTTCATGGGCAGGGCGATGTCGGCTTTCTGCATAGGGAATACATAGCGGCCGCCCTGGAAGTGGCTGTGGCTCAGGATGCTGCCGCCCACGATAGGCAGGTCGGCGTTGGAGCCGCAGGTGTAATGCGGGAACTGGCTGACGAAATCAAATATCTCGGCCAGGGTCTGCTTGTTCATCTCCATGGGCTTGTGCTGCTCGTGCAGCATGATGCAATGCTCGTGGAAATAGGCGTATGGACTGTACTGCAGGTAGAACTGCTCCCCTGCCAGCTCAATGGGCACGATGCGGTGGGTCTGGCGGGCCGGGAAGTTGATGCGCCCGGCATAGCCGATATTCTCCTTGCAGAGCATGCAGGCGGGGTAGCCGCTCTTGGGCTGCAGGCGCTCCAGGGCGATGGTTTTGGGGTCCTTCTCAGGCTTGGTCAGATTGATGGTGATCTCCAGCTCGCCGTAGGGGGTGGCGGTGTTCCACTGGATGTTCTTGGCGATCTGGGCAGTGCGGATATAGTTCGTTACCACGCAGAAATCATAGAACCAGTCGGTAGCAGCCTTGGCGCCCTTTTTCACGTACAGCTTATGGAACTTTTTGCAGACTTCGCTCTCGCGGGGCATCAGAGCCCCCATCAGGCGGGTCTCGAAGTTAATGCGGTACTGGGGTACAGCACCGTCAAACAGCTCCTTGCGGGCAGCCAGTTCCACCATTTCGTCCAGCAGGGCGGCAGGGGTCGCCGGGTCCTCCTTCGGCGGTTTAGTCTCGCTGGGGGCGGCCAGCTGCAGCAGATCCAGCAGCGTGTTGCGGGCCACCAACTCGTCCAGTTCTTTGATCAGCTTATGCTTACGCCCGAAGCGCAGCAGGCGCTCCACGTCCAGTGCAAGGCGCGCGTCGCGCTGCTCCGGCGTCAGGGTGGTGCAGTCAAAATCGTTCTTTGCCATGATACAAGCCCTCCTGTAGCGGTGTGTTTTGTGTTCCGTTGTATTTACCATACCGCTTTTTCCTCTCGTTTTCCATGACGCTGCGTGCCAAGGTTTTGCAGTTTTTGACCAAACTGCGATTTGCACCGCGCAATTTTCTGTCTCTATTGTCGCATTTTGGCGCTGGGTTGTCAATAATTTGTTTTTGTGTACGAGTCTGGCACAACGGAAAAACCCGGCACTGCAATGCCGGGTCTTTTCTATAAGATATAGTTGTAGCGTAAAGGTTCCTTGAGGGGCGCCCGCTTTACTCTACAAACCGGAATTGATCGCTATATTCCGCTCTTGCGTTATACTCGCTTATAAATAATTGGTTCGTCATATCCAAAAGTTTTCTTTCCATTAACTTCCATGCTTTCAGATACTTCCAGGCAACTATCCGAAAACTTTTCCCAGAGCTTAAATGTCATTACTGGTGAGAACCGGCTTACACTGCCGCCTTCCCAGATTCCATCCTTTTCATGGTAGATCGCCGGAGTAAATTTTTCGGATTTTTTCAATTCAGCATAATCAACATTTTTCATAGAACTATATGAAAATGTGCTCTTATCTTCTCCTTCAGGTATTTCATAAGAAGACAACACAATTTTTTCTTCTTCCTCTGTAATCAGGAAAAGATGTGGCGAAGCATGACGTTTTCCATTTGTCTCATAGTAGCTTTCTTCAACAACAAATTTACCGTTAAAATCTTTAGGAAGGTTCAAAATTTTCCCATTGCAGATTGTATTAATGTGTTCTGCATAAGGATAAATTTCCCCTTCCTTCTGCATCTTATCAAACTGCTCTTTGTTATTAAAGCGTCCCGTCATCATATCAACAAAATTATCAAGTTTCACCATGTTTTTTACCTCCACAAGCACCGATTTATCCACTACACAGTATACACGGTTTCCACGTCTTGTCAACAAAAACAGCCGCCCGGGCTAACCGGGTGGCTGGGTGGGGTATGATTTACAGCTTACTTTTTCAGGTCGCTGAACAGGTCTTTTTTGTACACACCGTCGGCAACGAGCTTGGCGAAGCTGTCAATGACGATTTGCTTGTCCTCGGCATAGGTGACGCCAAACCACTTATCGTGGGTAGGCAGGACCTTAACGCTGACCTTGTCGGCGTGCAGCAGCTCATCGATGTAGATGGGCAGCAGATACTCGGCTTTCAGCGGGTTGGCGGGGGCGGCTTTCTCGAAGAACTCCACAAAGCCGGCGTCCAGCAGGTCGACGAACTCAGGCGTCAGGCCCCACATATTCATCGAGACAAGGCTCTCAACGTCGATGGTCTTGCCGCCGGCGGCAGCGCCCTCGGCAGTTTTCTCAATGCCGCTGGTCTCCAGCACGCCGGTCAGGTAATGCTGGTCGTTCATCTGGCAGATACCGCGGGTGACAGCGCCGTTATCGCTCAAGGTGTTCTTCAGTACGAAACCGGCCATGCTCAGCTTGCCCGGCTCGGCGGGGGTGTAGCCCTGCAAGAAGCTGTGCAGCTGCACAAAAGCTTCCTTACCGTAGTAGTCGTCGGCGTTGATGACGGCGAACGGCTCCTTGATGATGCCCTTGCAGGCCAGCACGGCCTGGCCGGTGCCCCAGGGTTTGGAGCGGCCCTCGGGCACACTGTAACCTTCGGGCACATTTTCCAGTGCCTGAAACGCATAGTCGATCTCGACACCCAGGTCGGCGCAGATCTTCTCGATGCGGTCTCCGATGGCCTCTTTAAAGGCTTCCTCGATATCGTGGCGGATGATAAAGACGATCTTGTCAAAGCCAGCTTCGATGGCGTCGTGGATCGAGTAATCCATGATGATCTCGCCGTTGGGGCCGACTGCGGCCAGCTGTTTGATGCCGCCGCCGAAACGGGAGCCGATACCGGCTGCCATAATAACCAGAGCTGTTTTCATAGGTCTCCTCCTAATTTATCGCTGGGGTGCGTACCCGGCGTTGTAACTTTTATCTTCCTTACTTTTCAACATCCTGCGGGCAGTTTATGCCCCCGCCATGGTCATAAGATACTGAATCGCGCTGGGGCCTGCCATGTAGAGGATGGCCACCTGCAGCAGGCACATGATGCCAAAGTAGAGCAGCGCCGCCAGCAAATTGGTGCCGCCGCGCTGGACCAGCAGCTCGGTGCGGCCGTCGCCCTCGGGGCATGCCATGTAGATCTCCTCGATCTGCGCCTTGCTGCTGTCGTGGTACCAGGACACGGCAAACATGCCCAAAATCACCTTGAACGCCCAGATGCCGATCTCGCCGATGGTGTAGGCGGCGGGCAGCCAGCCAAGCGGCAGGCTGCCGAAGAAGGTGGGATTGAAGGTGGCAATGATCGACATAAAGCCGGGGATGCTCAGCGCGACCATGGCCAGCGTGGCCAGCAGGCCCTGCTTCCACATTTTGCGGTAGAACAGGTAGGCCGGGCCAAACAGAAACGCCGAGAGCGAAAGGGTGACTTTCTGCTTTGTCTCGCTCATGCGGAAAAACTGCATCAGGTAGTACATCGGGCTACGGCCCACAAAGGCGGCCCAGTCCTTGGCCTTGATGCCCTCGATGGGGTCCTCGGGGCCGATCTCCCGCCGCTGGATGCCGTCCGGGCCTGCGGAGTAGGTGTCGATATGGGGGCCGGGGGCAGTGCGGTCATTGCGGGGGGCACCGCCGGGGTTCACATCGCCGGGGTTGCGGGCGTAGATGGGACCCTGATCCTGCGGTTTTTGCGGAGCCGCGCCGGAGGCTTCCTCGCCTGCTTTGGGCAGCGGGCAGCCGCAATGGCTGCACCGCACCGCGCCGGGGGTGTTGTGGGTGCCGCAGTTGGGGCAGGTCGCCGCATGAGCGGCTTCGGCCGCACCCGCGCCGACTTCGGGTTTCCATTCAAACCCGGCCGCATGCTCGGACTGGTGCATGCAGGCGCCGACCTTCTGCCAGCAGGCCCGGTGGTAGGGGGTGCCGCAATCGGGGCAGACGACAATATCGTCATTATCCGTAAATTCCTGTTCACAAACAGGACAGTGGTTGCCAGTGTAACGTGCCATGAAATTTTATCCTCCCAGTAACATAAAGACATTATACCGCACCAATAAGATAAATGCAAAGAACTTTTTATGAAGTTTAGCAGTTTTGGGGCGGATGCTGCTAATAGTTACGGCTAACTGCACCGCATAATGCCTCCCTCTGCGAGGAAGGTGCCCCGAAAGGGGGGGCGGAGGGAGAGACGATCTCTTTACCGCTTCTTTATTCCAGGCCCTCTCCCCCACCCGCTCCGCGGGAGTCTCCTCTCAGAGAGGGCCTTTTATGCCATCCTGCCCAACCTCCGAAATCCCTCTTTACAACGCCCCTTATTTGGTTTATACTATTATTATGTAGTTTTATGCCAACCTGACAAAACCGAGGGGTAACGATATGATCACCATTGACGAATTAAAAGCAAAACTCGGGGGGATGAAAACCTCTGTAGATGACCTGCGCGATGCACTTTCTATCGAAGCCAGCGAGAAGCGCCTGGCCGAGCTGGAGCATCAGATGACTCTGCCCGGCTTTTACGATGACCAAGCCCGCAGCCAGAAGATCATCAGCGAGATGGGCGAAGTAAAAAACAAACTGGAGCGCTTCGGCAAGCTGAAGACCCAGTACGAGGAAGCCGAGACCCTGCTGGAGATGATCGAGGAAGAGAATGATCCGGCCCTGGCCGCTGAGGGCGAGGAAGCCGTGGAGGGCGTGGAAAAGTCCATCGACGAGCTGCAGCTGATGACGATGCTGAACGGCGAGTACGACCACAGCAACGCCATCCTGACCTTCCACGCCGGCACCGGCGGCACCGAGGCCCAGGACTGGGCCGAAATGCTGATGCGCATGTACACCCGCTGGGCCGAAGCCCACGGTTACAGCGTGGAGGTGCTGGACGTGCTGGACGGCGACGAAGCCGGCATCAAGTCCGCTTCGATGATGGTCAAGGGCGCCAACGCCTACGGCATGCTCAAGAGTGAGCACGGCGTCCACCGCCTGGTGCGCGTCAGCCCGTTCGACTCTCAGGCCCGCCGCCAGACCAGCTTCTCCAGCCTGGAAGTTATGCCCGAGCTGGACAACAACATCAACATCGAGATCAACCCGGCCGACATTGAGATGCAGGTCTACCGCTCCTCCGGTGCCGGCGGCCAGCACATCAACAAGACTTCCTCCGCCGTCCGTCTGATCCACAAGCCTACCGGCATCGTGACCAGCTGCCAGACCCAGCGCAGCCAGCTGCAGAACCGCGAGTACGCTATGGAAATGATGAAGGCCAAGCTGTACCAGATCGCGCTGCAGCAGCATAAGGACAAGATCGACGACATCAAGGGCGTGCAGAACGAGATCGCCTGGGGCCACCAGATCCGCAGCTACGTCTTTATGCCCTACACGCTGGTCAAGGATCACCGCACCAACTTTGAAAGCGGCAACGTGCAGGCTGTCATGGACGGCGACCTGGACGGGTTCATCTACGCCTACCTGAAAGCCAGCTCCCGCGGGGAACTGGAAGAGGTGTAATTCTCTTTTTCCGCAAACTCAAAACGGTACACACTTTGTGGTGTGTACCGTTTTTTGTGTTTTGCCATGCTTTATTCACAATCAGCGGGTATACTAAACCAATAACGTTGCGATCATATCCCCGCACCCGCGCCGGCGCGGCTTGGCCTGCATCCGCAACGGTATTTGTATTAA
>ERZ1026874.1351-NODE-1351-length-13239-cov-8.191823_pt1 | contig 13239 bp, 8 predicted proteins | sample MGYA00380167_ERZ1026874 | MGnify/ENA primary metagenome ERZ1026874 (study PRJEB33269, sample SAMEA4719803) | human gut metagenome | biome: human-associated habitat; feature: organic feature; material: feces | place: Cameroon | collected 2013-10 ...
GTATTCAGGAACGTTTGACGGAAATAATAAAACCGTAAGTGGTTTGTACTTTAATAATGGTAATTCAATACGTATTGGATTATTCGGAAGTTCAGAAGCTGATGGCAACATAAAAAATGTTGGAGTTGTTGATTCCTATTTCAAAGGGAAAGATTTTGTGGGCGGTGTGTGTGGACGCAATGACGGCACAATCACAAATTGTTATAATGCAGGGAATCTTACCGCTATTGATCCATCTGCTGCTATAGGCGGTATATGTGGATACAATGGTGGCACAATCGCAAACTGTTATAACACAGGAACTGTTACTGCTACCGGCTCAATAGCTTCTGTGGGTGGTGTGTGTGGTTGTAGTATTGCACCAATTTCAAACTGTCATAACATAGGAACTGTTACTGCTACTAGCTCAGGTGCTGATATAAGCGGTATATGTGGATACTATTTTGGCCCAGTCACAAATTGCTATTACCTCGCAGACACAGAAGATGAAAATGGCGGCAAAACCGCCGCACAATTCGCCAGCGGTGAAATTGCGTATCTTCTCTCACAAGGTTGTACAGTAGGTGAAGATGAAAATGCCGTAACTTACAGTGGCTCTGTATGGGGACAGGCACTTGGCGGAAATGGCGATACATATCCTGTTCTTGATATTACAAAAAGAGTTTATCAGGTAGATAAATATGACGGCTGTGAAGGAAAACCGGGCAGTTCAACAAAGGTATATTCCAACCAGAGTACGTCAATATATGAAGAACACAAATATGAGGCGGATACCACAGATTCTACGAAGCATAAATGCAGTATCTGTAATGGTACAGAAGAACACTCTTTTGCTTATGAGCTTGTAGAAAATGGTAATGCTATTAAGGCAACTTGTAGCGAGTGTGGTGCAACCTACACCGTAAAACTTACACAGCCGGCAGCAGCATCAGATGAAAAAATTGTCTATGATGGAACAGAAAAGAAAGCCAGAACAGCAATAGACTCTGGCAACACAGGTATAGAAACAATTCCTGAAAATGTCATTACCTATGCTGCGGTAACAAATGGCACGCCATCTACTTACAGCACAAAAGCACCGAAAAATGCTGGTACATACAAAGCAAAGCTTACATTAGGCACAGGAAATAACATAGTTTCTATTGAGATTAGTTTTACGATTGAAAAAGCAACACCGACACTCAACTGGGCAGATAATGCAACAGAAAAGACCATCATATATACTGGAAATGCCATAACAGCAGACAACTTACCTGCGATAATCGCTGGATTGCAGAAGGACGAAGAATACAAAGGTACAGTTATGTATTCCTACAGCAGGATATCAGATAATAATATAAGTGGTAACGATGAATTTTCAGATGGACTTCCAGACAGATTTCCGGAAGAGGTTGGTAGTACATATAAGGTGAAAGCAAGAATTGAAGCAACCGATAATTACACCGCGGCAGAGAGTGATATTCTGACCTTGAAGGTAGGGTATCTTGATGGAAAAAATATTCCAGATGCAATAATTGAGGAATGGAATGAGTATAAGACAATTACATTAAAGGCACCAGATGGGTATTATATCAGTCTGACACCAGAAACCACAACTGCAGGAAAAGTCGAGTATACATCAACATCTGGCAATGAAGAAGATACAGTTACTTACTATTTGCAGAGAATATCTGACAAGGCAATTGCCGAGAAGACAATTACCGTAAAATATGATAAGGCTGCACCAGATTGGAGTGGGAACGAATCAGGTATCCGGATTAAGTCAACATGGTGGAATAAACTATTATCATCTGTAACATTTGGACTGTATAAGGGCGGCAGCTTAGATGTCTATGCGAAGGCAAATGACAGCCAGAGTGGCGTCGCAGAGTATTACTATTATATAGATAATTCCGGCAGTACAACAACATTAACAGCAGAGGAACTTGGCACTAAGACCTTTACAAAGGTTGATGCTGGCAAAAATGTTACAACAAAACTTACAGAGATAAAATCAGACAACGATTATGTCATTTATGCCTACGCAGTAGATGCGGCTGGAAACAGGAGCACTTACATAAGCTCCGATGGTGTGGTATTGGATAACACTGCACCGAAACTGACCGATGTGAGTGAACCTGCGAAAAGTAACGAGACTCTTTCAGATACTTCGGCGACAATTACATTTACCGGAAGTGAAGCAGGAACTTATTATTATATTCTGAAAGACAATGGAGAAACAGCTCCAACCGTAATGAGTGATTTTGCAGCAAAGACGGCTGGGGATAAGGTTGACACATGGACAGCGAAAGATGGTGTTTCAACAGGAACCTTGACAGCAGACGAAGCTAATACCATTAAGCTTACAGGACTGAAAGCTAATACAGGCTATGTATTATATCTTGCAGCGACAGATGCGGCGGGCAATGCAAGCGTGGCAGAGTCCGCAGGGGAAGATGCAGAATCCGGTGTAGTATCAGTATCATTTACCACTGCAAAGACGACTCCGTATGTAAAGACTGCACCGGTTCTTTCCGGTACTTATGGTAATACGGTATCTGCCATGTTTGAAAAGGCAGATATGACAACGGCAGCTGTGACAGCAGGACTAAACAGTGACACGAAGGTTGAGGGTACATGGACTCTGGCATCTGAGGATGCTGATAAGCTTCCGACAGTCGGTACAAGTAAGAAATACACGCTTGTCTTTACACCGACAGGAAGTGATGCAGATACTTATGATTCTGTAACCTGTGAAGTGACACCGGAAGTTTCTAAGAAGCAGGTTACCGTAGTGATTGCTGATAAAGAAAAATTCTATGGAGAGACAAACCCTGCACTTACATGGAGTCTTGCCACAGGTGATGCCTACTCAGATAATGTTTTGGTAGCAGGTGATACCGAAGAAGCACTTGGCATCAGCTTATCAACTACTGCGAAAGACAATTTAAGTGTTGGAACCTATGCAATTACAGGCACATCAGATAGTGCCAATTATGAAGTATCCTTTACCGGAAGCGGTTCAGATGGCAAGAGTGGCATTCTTACAGTAAAAAAGGCAGCTTCACCAAACATTGGTGATGAGGAAAATAGTTATTCGTATGCAGCCGGTTCAGATGGCAAGGTAATTAGTGTGGATATTGCAGGAAAGCTCCCGACAGATAGGGAAACTACAGCATACGCATTAACAAATACGTATAACGAGCAGCTTTTGAGTGGTGTAGCAGTAGATCAGGACGGAAACCTGACTTATAAAGTGAAAGAGGCAGATAAATCTCAGGTTGGAGCTACAGCTACAATCACAGTGACAGCTTCTATGCTAAATTACGAAGATGCTGTATATACTATGACAATCAAGATTACGGATAAGAAGCTTGTTACATTAAAGAGCGGAAATAAGGTATCTGTAAATGGAAGCAATGCACTTACATATGGAGACAAGCTTTCTAAGCTTGGATTTAGTGATGTTACCTTTGTGGACGCAGATACAAATACCGAAGTAAAGGGAACTCTCAAATGGGCTGATCCGGATTGCATACCGACTGCAGGAACGACACAGGCGGGCTGGGTATTCAAGCCTGATGACAGCAAATATTACGAGGACCTTACCGGAACAGCGGCTATTACAGTAGCCAAGGCAACACCGGCAGTAGTAACAGTTCCAGCTGTAGTAGAGCGTGTATACAATCCTGCTGTAGCACTTGCTGATTCTGATATGACAGGCGGCAGTGTGACCGGAGCAGATGGCAATGAACTTGCCGGAACATGGAGCTTTACAGGAAAGAATATCATTCCGACTGTAAATAACAAAGGTTATCAGGCAGTATTCACACCTGATGACACAGACAATTATAGTACAGTAACTAGAACAATAACTGTTAAAGTAACAAAGGCAACACCGGTAATTGCAGAGAAGCCGACAGCAGGCGCACTTACCTACGGACAGAACCTTTCAGACAGTATCCTGACCGGAGGAAAAGCAGCTTATCAGACAGCAGATGGAATTGAAATCACAGGAACATTTGCATGGAAGAACAGCAGTATCAAGCCTACAGCAGCCGACAGCCAAAAGACAGAGTATGATGTAACATTTACACCATCATATAAGGATAATTATAATGCTGTTGATACGAAGCTTGTACTTACTGTAAATAAGGCAGCTCAGGCACCTAACATGCCGCAGGCTGCAATGGCTCCGGCACACAGCACAAAGAAGGTTGGCGATATTACGCTTCCGGATGGATGGAGCTGGCAGGAGGATGATAAGGACACGGCACTTGCAGATGGTGTGGCAGTGACAGCGAATGCACTTTATACAGGAACTGACAGGGGCAACTACGAGACAGAAAGTGTAAGCATTACGATCACAAGAAGCGAATGTGAGCACAAAAATACAGAAATCATAAACAAAAAAGATGCAACCTGCAGCGTTGAAGGCTATACAGGCGATACCTACTGTAAGGATTGTGGTGAAAAGCTTGCCAGCGGTACAACAATCGAGAAAAAACCGCACACGGTAGGAACGTCTGCTACATGTGTAGCTAAAGCTGTGTGCAGTGTTTGTGGAGAAACTTTTGGTGAAGTGGATGCAAGTAACCATGTGCATACAACCGTGAAGAACCTAAAGGAAGCAACCTGCACACAGACCGGCTACACCGGAGATACCTATTGTACGGATTGCGACAAACTCCTGGGAACGGGAAAAGAACTGGCAGCACTGGGTCACAGCTATACATCAAAGGTAACTAAGGCTGCAACGACAACAGAGGAAGGCATCATGACCTACACCTGCTCCAAGTGCGGACACAGTTACACACAGCCTATCGCTAAGCTTAAGATAGATGATGGCAACGAAGATAATGGAAATAATAATAGTACATCAATAAAGCCATATATCAAGGATGACAGCGGTAAGGAAGGCTGGGATATTATCAAACCACAGCTTGAAAATGCTAAATCAGGCGAAACTGTAACAGTTGTCATGAACGGAACCTCTGTAGTACCGAAAACTGTGATTGACAGCATCAAGGGAAAAGATACAACATTTGTCTTAGACATGGGAAATGGTCTTTCTTGGAAGATCAATGGAAAGGAAATCACTGATGCAGCCGGAGATATTGATTTCGGTGTGACTATCGGTGCAGATGCAGGAAAATCCATTCCTGTAGATGTCATAAACAAGGTTTCAGGCGAGAAATATTCTATGAATCTGTCACTTGCCTATGACGGAGAGTTTGGTTTTACAGCAACACTCACAGTCAATATGGAGTCAAAGAATTCAGGTATGTATGCAAACCTGTTCTACTACAACGAGCAGACAGGAAAGTTGGAGTTCGTCAGCGCCGGACAGATTGATTCGGATGGAAATGTTGAACTTGCCTTTACACACGCATCTGATTACACAATCGTTGTAGCAGCCAATATTATGAGTGATAATAGTCAGGCAGCCAACAATGCTGATGAAACCATTCCATCACCTAAGACAGATGACAGCATTTCAAAATATGCATGGAATAATACGATAATCATAATTATAGGTATCTGTATTATACTGATTGTGTTTGGTGCAGTGCTCTATGTCAGAAAAAAGAGTAGTTCAGAGGAAGAATAAATATCTGAAATAATAAAGAAGTAATAAAAGAGACAGTACCATGATTGGTGCTGTCTTTTTTAATGACAGTCGTGAACCATATCAAGCCTCATCGTGGAGACCGGAGCCCCCTCTTCTGTGCAAAATCGCGAAATGGAAGACTGTGGGATTGATATGCGAAACAAAAAATCAATATTGCCGTAAAAAAAGATGAATCAGATTATGTAACAGGAAGGCATTACAATTATTCTGTGATATACTTTAAGAACGAAGCTGTGAATAGAAAGCATAGTGTTAGATGGTTCCGGTTGTGCATGGAAATTACATTTTTCATATACAGCCAAAAGTTTGATAAGGAGCCAGAGAATGAGTAATTTAAAAGGAATAGAATAAAACTCGACGAACGTGCATATCTTAAAAATAAAGTAGGCACGTTCGTTTGATTTTGTTTGACTTCTGTGCTTATTTCGATTACAATATAAGCACGGAAGGATGGTGATTCCATGAATGAAATGACAAGATTGGTTCAAAATCATGATTACCTTACACCGAGAATTGCGGAAAAATCTGGAATTTCAAAATTCAAGTTTTACAAATATGTCCGAGAGGAAGGATTAGAAAAGGTCAGCCGTGGCGTTTATTCTACAGGAGCGGATTGGGTAGATGATCTGTATGTACTTCATCAGAGATGTCCGAATGCTGTTTTTTCACACGACGAGGCTTTTTATTATCATGGTCTGACGGACAGAGAACCGTTTGTGCATACACTTACTATATACAGCGGCTACAATGCACATAGGCTTACGGCGGATGGAAACTGTAAGGTATATACGGTGAAACGGGAATTACTGTATGTCGGAAAAATCATTGTGAAGGACAATGATGGTAATATGATTCCGATGTATGATCTGGAACGAACGATTTGTGATCTGATGAGGAGCCGGAGCAGTATTGAAGCACAGGATTTCAATTCTGTTCTGAAGACATATGTTTCAAGAAAAGACAAGGATCTGAATCGACTTATGGAATATGCAAAGCTGTTTCGAGTTGATAATGTGATCCGCAGATATATGGGGGTATTATTGTAAAATGCAGTTGACACCGGAACAGGTTAAGGGAAGAATTAAGAATGTGGCAAAGGAAAACAAGGCAGATGCCAGAACGCTCATGCGGATCTATATGATGGAGCGTTTCCTTGAGAGAGTTGCAAGTTCGCAGTACAAAGATAATTTTATAATCAAAGGTGGAATGCTGGTGACGGCAATGGTTGGAGTAGCATTGCGGTCCACGATGGATATTGATACGAGCATTAAAAATCAGAATCTGTCGGCAGAAGATGCTAGGCGGATTGTGGATGAAATCAAGGATATCGACCTTGATGATGGTGTGACCTTTGTGGTTAAGGAAGTTTCCAATATCATGGATGAGATGGAGTATCCGGGAATTCGGTTTACCATGAATGCCATGATGGGAAAACTTGTGACACCGATGAAGATTGATATTTCTACAGGAGATGTAATTACACCAAGGGCAATCGAGTACAACTATAAATTGCTCTTGGATGACCGTTCCATCAATCTCTGGTCGTACAATCTGGAAACAATTCTGGCAGAAAAACTTCAGACTGTACTTGCAAGAGGTCTTTTGAATACCAGAATGAGAGATTTTTACGATATCAAGACCTTGCTTTCTATTTACGAGCAGGACATCGATGCTGATGTGTTGAAAAAAGCATTTGAGGCAACCTGTAAGAAAAGAAGTACCGAAAATTTGAAAGAGGAAGCACCGAAAATTATGGCTGCCGTGAGTGATGATGCGCAGTTACATACACTTTGGAAATCATATCAGAAGAAATATCCGTATGCGGCTGATATCAGCTATAATGATATTATGGAGAGTACAATGCTTTTATGGAGTAAAATTCAATAATCGGTAACACCTCAGTTGGAGAAGTTGAAAATATCGAAATGTACCACTATACGGGGGTACATTTATCAGCGGAAAAGAAAGTAGTCGTTGCAGAAACGGACGTAAAAGAATACATATGAGGTTAAAAAATGAGCAGATTAATAGAGCAGATAAAACAAAAGGATGCCTGTGCCTTCACACATGGCGGCAAATTTCACGCAGATGATGTGTTCTCATCAGCCCTGCTTTTGTATATAAATCCTGAGATCAGCATAACAAGGGGCAACAGTGTGCCTGATGATTTCACAGGAATAGTTTTTGATATAGGGCGTGGTGAGTTTGACCATCACCAGAAGGACAGCAGAATAAGGGAAAACGGTGTGCCGTATGCGGCATTTGGCCTGCTGTGGGAGGCTGTTGGAGCGGATATTCTAGGTGAGGAGCTTGCGGTGAAATTTGATGAGTCATTTGTCCAGCCTCTCGACAACAATGACAATACAGGAGAGAAAAACGAGCTCGCAACGCTTATAGGCAATTTCAATCCGTCATGGGATTATGAGGGCGGCAGCGATGAAGCTTTCTTTCAGGCGGTAAGCGTGGCAGGCATGATACTGGAAAACAAATTTGAGAGATACCGTGGCAATGAGAGAGCTGATAAGAGAGTGGAGGAGGTGCTTGCAAAGCACGATCCGGCAAGCAGGATACTTGTGCTTCCTGAGTTTATCCCATGTCAGAAGGCACTTAGTGAGACGGATATCGCGTTTGTTATTTTTCCGTCAAACAGAGGGGGCTTTTGTATACAGCCGCAGAAAAGAGAGTATTCGATGAATTACAAGTGTTCTTTTCCGGCAGAGTGGCTTGGGCTTGAAGGTGAGGAGCTTGTAAATGCTACAGGAATTTCCGGTGCGATATTCTGTCACAAGGGCGGCTTTATCATGACTGTTAAGGAGCAGGATGAAGCGGTAAAGGCATGCGAAAAGGCACTTTCTCTTCATAAAGACAGCTCTGTGATAGTATGGTATGGCGGTAAAGGAGATACTACAGCGAAGGCATGTGACAGTCAGACCAACGAGCAGCTTATGAATGTTGCAAAGGCACGAGGCATAAAGGGCGTGCATATCTGTCATGTTGATGCAATGCCTGTTCCGCAGCTTGAATTGACAGAGCTTGACAGTGAGACAGCATATGCAGAGGTCTTGATGGAGAAGCCGCAGTGGAAGGCATATGTAAAGGAGCAGGTGAAGCAGATTGTAAAGTACAGACCGGAGGCAGTATATGTGGAAGGAAATGCATTTGAGACATATCCTGTCATACGTGCACTCAGAAAGAAGCACATTCCGGTGCTTACGATGATTGAAAAAAATCAGAAAAAAATAATGGTAAGAATACCATGATTTATGTGCATTTTTGTAAAAATTTGGTATAATGTTGTTAAGCGCGGACATCGTGCGGTTTTGCGAATATGCGTGGGGTGGTTCTGAATAATTCAAGCAACAATACGAGGAAGCAGGTATGAAGACAATTATAAAATACGAGCTTGTCATAAATGAGGCACTCAGATCTGCACTCAACTATGATACACCGGATGAGCAGATTAATGAGTTTATCAGATTTTTCGGAAAACATATCGGTTCTGACCGCATATATATATTTGAGGATTGTGATGAGAAGCACGTCACCAACAATACATATGAGTGGTGTGCGGATGGAATAGAGCCGGAGATACATGAATTGCAGAATGTCGATATGGACATAATAGGCTGGTGGTATCAGGCCTTTGGCAATGAGAAGAATATAATTATCACTGATATAGAACAGATAAAGGATGAGCACATGGGCTCTTACAATCTGTTAAAGGCACAAAATGTAAAAAACCTGGTGGTATGTCCAATCCGCTACAAGGATGAGATAAAGGGCTTTTTCGGTGTGGATAATCCACCGGAAAGTGATACGCTCGGACTGACCACATTCCTGGATATGATAGGAACTTTGCTTATATCATTGCTTAAGCTGCGCAATTCCTTCACAAAGTCGAATAAGGAAGCGAAGCTTAGCAGCTATTCATCACTTTCAAGCATCTATATATCCATGGCACTGGTAAATGTGCAGACACACAGATACCATATAGTAAAGACTTTGGATGAGGTTACACACTTTTTGGGCGTGCAGCCACAAAGTGAGGGAGAGTATAGGATAGATGAGGATTTTCCGGGGCATATCATCAAGGTAATGAATGAGTTCTGCGTTAAGGCACAGCGCAAGGAGGCTTTGGAATTTGTGGATATCACTACGGTAGCGGACAGGCTTCGTGGAAAAAATACCATAGTACATGAATTTATCGGGATGGTATCAGGTTGGTGCCGTGAAAGGTTTATTCCTGTAGACTATGATGCAGACGGCAGGCTGTGGCATGTGCTTTACTGCGTGGAGAATATTGACGAGGAAAAGCGACGTGAAGACAGGCTTATGTATCTGGCACAGATTGATTTGATGACAGGTATACGCAACCGCGGAAGTGGAGAGAATAAGATAACAGAGTATCTCGTCAGCAAACAGTGCGGTCTGCTTTGTCTTTTGGATTGTGACAAGTTTAAGTCAATAAACGACACCTATGGACATGCAGTGGGCGACAAGGTGATAATAGCAATTGCTGATACTCTGCGCAAATCATGTCGTGATGATGATGTCGTGCTTCGCCTGGGCGGGGATGAGTTTGCGGTATTTATACCGGGGATGCTTGATAAAGAGCGGGCAGAAGCTTTTTTTGACAGGCTTTTTTCAAACATAGAGCATATTGATATAGCAGAGATGAATGGAAAGCATATACTGCTCAGTCTTGGCGCATGCTTTTATGACGGAATGGATTGTATCACGTTTGACCAGCTCTACAGAAGGGCAGACACCGCCATGTATGACAGCAAGAAAAAACAGGGCTACAGTGCGACAATTTATGATGCAAAGCAATGATAGTCCGGCATATTAAATAAAAAGAGGAGAATGAAAATGCAGACAGGAAAAGCAATATCCATTCCATCAATCCTCAAGGTGGGAAATGGAACATTAAACAAAATCGGAGAGTATTTAAAGAGTGAGGAGCTGACGAGCGTAGTCATTTTTATGGGAAACGGTCTCATAGATATGTTTGGAGATACTATAATGAAGTCGCTTACTGATGCCGGTATCACAGTGCTAGAGTACAGCGAGCTTGATACGGTTGAGATAGACGATATCATTACCCTTGCTTTTGATATACCAAACAAGGCAAAGGCAGTTGTGTCAGTGGGCGGCGGAAAGGTAATAGATGCAGGAAAATATGCAGCTTTTCTAAGAAATATGCCATTTATCAGTGTGCCGACCTCAAGCTCAAGCGATGGTTTTTCTAGCGCCAGTGCATCACTTTTGGTGCACGGCAAGCGTACGTCGGTTCCTGCAAAGCTTGCGCATGGTATCATAGTTGACACACAGGTCATCCGCACAGCACCGGAGAAGTTTATATATTCAGGCATCGGGGATATGGTGTCAAAGATTACAGCACTCTATGACTGGATTTTTGAGGAAGCACATGGTGCAGGCGTGGTCAATGACTTTGCCGTGATGGTCGCTAAAAAGGCGGTCAACAGTTTTGTGCGTACACCTTATGAGAGCATAAAGGATGAGCTTTTCCTAAAGGAACTCGTGGATTCGCTTGCCATGAGCGGCATAGCAAACGAGATAGCGGGAAGCAGTGCGCCGACCAGCGGCAGTGAGCATCTTATTTCACATGCGCTTGACAAAATTCTTGAGCATCCACAGCTTCATGGCATACAGGTCGGCATAGCAACCTATATCATGAGTGTAGTGCAGAACCACAGATATGTAAGGGTGTGCACAGTGCTCAAAAGGACAGGCTTTTTCGACTATGCGGCCACTCTTGGCATGAGAAAGCAGGATTTTCTGGATGCGATAGATATGGCGCCATCCATGAAGCCGTTCAGGCACACATATCTGCATGAGAAGGAGTACCGCGACGCGGCAAAGAAGCTTGTGCTCGAGGATGATATACTGAATAAAATACTGGTATAGAAATATGTATGAGAAGAGTATAGAGCCGGTTGCGATTATGCACACCGGATTTGGAGAGAAATTTGGCATTCCAAGGCAGAGCGGCCTTGTGCCTGAGGCAGCAGGGCAGATAGTATTTGAACCAAAATACCAAAACCCCGATGCGCTTCGTGGAATAGAGGAGTTCACACATTTGTGGATTATATGGGGTTTTTCCGAAAACAGGGTGGAGAAATTTACACCGCTCGTCACACCACCCAGGCTTGGAGGCCGGGAAAAGAGAGGTGTTTTTGCCACACGTTCGCCGTTTCGCCCAAACGGCATGGGACTATCCTCTGTAAGGCTTGATAGGGTTGAGTACAAAAACAGCAAGGGCCCCATAATTCATGTGTCAGGTGTAGATATGCTTGACGGCACACCAATCTATGATATAAAGCCGTATCTGGCATATGCAGACTCACATCCTAAGGCATCAGATGGCTTTGCCGCAGAGCACAGATGGGATACGGTGCATGTTATCTGGCGCGATGAGGCACTCAAAAGCTGTATGGATGAAGACACCCGCATTACTGTGGAGCATATTCTGGCACAGGATCCAAGAGCTGCATACAACAAGGCCAGGGATTATATCTATGGCATGAGATACGGCAAATTTGATATACGCTTTGTGGCTGATTCACATGCCGGCACGATAGAGATAGTGGATGTCGTGGAGTGCATAGATGGGTATCATAAGGTGAAGTGATTTTGATTTGCATATGGCGCCACAAGAGAGTAAAATGGTAATGCATACAAAAGGACAAATGCATTACGAATATATATGTAAATACATATTAAATACACATAAGGAAGGTACATACAATGAAAACAGTAAAGGACTATATCAGAACTATCCCGGATTTCCCGGAGAAGGGCATCATGTTCCGTGATGTGACAAGTGTTATCCAGGATGCAGATGGATTAAAGCTTGCAATTGACGAGATGATAAAGAGGCTTGACGGACTTGATTTTGATGTGATAGCAGGAGCAGAATCAAGGGGCTTTGTTTTTGGCATGCCGATAGCATATGCGCTTCATAAGCCGTTTGTCATGGTGAGAAAAGCGGGCAAACTGCCATGTGAGACTGTATCAAAGACATATGACCTTGAGTATGGCACAGCAACAATTGAGATGCACAAGGACTCAATAAAGCCGGGTCAGAAAGTGGTTCTCGTGGATGATCTCATCGCCACAGGAGGCACAATGCAGGCAGCAGCAGAGCTTGTTGAGGAGCTTGGAGGAGAGGTTGTGAAGATGCTTTTCCTTATTGAGCTTGCAGGTCTTAATGGCAGAAAGCTTCTTAGCAAGTATGATGTGGACGCAGTTGTGTCATATGATGGCAAATAGAGCTGTTATATCTGAATGAATATATTTTATATGTTTGTGCATACTGACATTAATTGAATCTATGATTTGATGAGATTAAGAGTAAGGAGAGTCGGTATGCAGCAAAAATTGGGAAAGTGGAGTCTCCGTTTTACGGAGGCTCCTTTTATATTGGAAAGCAGTTCGGTTGTAGGCACAAAGGAGGCGGACGGACCGCTTGGTGGTCTGTTTGATATTGTAGGCAAAGATGACAGGTTTGGGCAGAATACGTGGGAAAAGGCGGAAAGCTCCATGCAGCGCGATGCACTCACAATGGCCCTGTCTCTTATACACATCTGACGCTGCCGACGATCTAC
>ERZ1026874.1357-NODE-1357-length-13209-cov-5.885510_pt1 | contig 13209 bp, 17 predicted proteins | sample MGYA00380167_ERZ1026874 | MGnify/ENA primary metagenome ERZ1026874 (study PRJEB33269, sample SAMEA4719803) | human gut metagenome | biome: human-associated habitat; feature: organic feature; material: feces | place: Cameroon | collected 2013-10 ...
ATATATTTCTTTACAATCTATTTAGCATAACCATATACGTGTATTGGTTAAAATATTTTTATTATAGCCTATAAACCGCATGGTTAAGCCATTCTTGAAATAGTAGTCACTATTTTGGTCACTATTGATTCAGAAGACACCTATTGATATACTTATAGACGCTATCCTCATCTATAAGCCACCTTTTGCCACATTTGAAACCCGACAAGCATTTAGACCTCACGAGCAGGTAAATCTTGTCGGGTTTATTTTGTCTTAGAATCTTAGCTGCTTCTTGGGCAGTTATAAGATTTACTTTATCAGCCATTTGTGTTGTACCATAGCACCCTTAGCTTTACCATCTGTATCTACAAGTACAGTAAGCTCTAGTGCTTTATCAGCCTGATAGTTCCTTTGGATAGAGATAGGAACATATGCACGTTCATTTACATAAGACATACCAGCACCCAGCTCCCAAGAGGGGCGCAGTTTAGACAACACAGGAGTGAGGTCTACAGTCTGTTCTACAGTAGCCTTTACTCCCGGTGATGCATCATTAGCAGAGCCACTAGTGCTATCAGGTTGATTAATAGTACCAGCAGTTCTTTTAACAATCGGCACACTCACTTTCTCGCCATTAATAACAGCGACGTATTTGTTAGACAACACCAAGTCCTCTTCTTTGGGGTTGTCTTTGGTCTCAGCATGGATTCCTGTGGTAGACAAAAGTCTACCCTTAGAATCTGAGCTGGACTGAAGGGGTTCTGAAGCTTTGTTGTCTCCTCTTAGATATAAGTAGCAGCAACCAGCTCCAATAGCAAAGCTCAGTAAAAGAGCGATTATATTCTTAGTTCTCGTGGTAAACATAGCATTACATACCTATAATGGTTTGCAGCAGACTGTTTGCAATCTGCAAGAAACCAAGTAGCGGTCTATATTCGGGATTGAACGATGAGGATAGCGTATCCACGAACCACAAGAAGACAAACAGGGGGATGGATATTAAAAGACCATAGAGGAAGAAGGTCTTTAGTTTCATTAAGGTTTCTTTCATGGTATATAGTCTCCTTTAAGAAGGTTATTTAAGGTAATAATAAAAAAAAAATACCCTAAGGAATCCTTAGGAGGTATAGGAAACCTTAGGGTATCTATAAGTATCTATTAATTAGGTTTATTAGTAATAATAACAATTACCCTTAGGTATCTATAGTCTCTATAGTACCAAGGGTATCTAAGGGTTACATATGGAATCATATAAGGTCATATGGTATCTATAGTAACTATAAGGTATCTATAGTTATCTATAGGTATAATATAATGTCCCTTTCCTACTCTTATCGAGTATGTGACCCATTAGTTTCACTGGTTTATATGACCCATTAGCTATAAAAGTTATCAACCACGGTAGCTCCTCCGAATTGTGGTTGTCTTTTTCTATAGCGTTTCGGAACAAGCTCAGGATTATATTCTTTGTGTAAGACACCAAAGTCAGAATCCCACCATTTCATAAGCTGTTCTTCTTCAAGTTCATCAATGCCCTGTTGAGCATCTCTGTCTAAACTTTCCAACCAAAAGGCAACACCCATGGTCACAGCATCAAGCCTATCATCATGGGCAAGTGCACCCTTATCTCTAGTGAGCCTTGTGAGCTGATAGATTAAAGAGTACTTTTGGTCATTCTCATACACCTTATAATCATCATAGATAACAGAGGTGTTGACAATAAGCTTGTGACGCATCATAACAGGTTCAAGCGTATCAATGATACGAGCTTCTTTCTGCTTGTTGTTCTTGACTTCTGTGTAGGTGCAAGGGTGAACTTTATTCAGCACAGGCTTAAAGAGCTGCCCCCACATACCATCACCAAAGTTGGCTTCAGAGACAACATCATTCACTCCCCAAAACTTACATTTATTAGCTAAGATATTGAGGGTATCATCTCCATAGCCATCACGATAGCCACCAACTTCCATGAGGAACAGGTAGCCATTGAGTATTTTGATAACAGCATAGGCAAGCTCATCCGCACCACGTCCTGAGGGGTCAATAGCCATTACAGTGCCTGTATACTTAGCAGTCTCTTTAGACCTATCAAAAGGTGCATAGAAGAAGTCACCCTTAAGGGCAGTACAGGGTACATCCTTTAGTCGCTGTTCATAGCCACTTGCCCATGACCACTTCAGGGATGCTTCATCCATATCAAGGTCAGCTACAATAAAGTCCGCTACTTTGAGGGGGTATTTTTCAGCATCAGAGAGGCTAGTGTCTAAGAGGAATTGTAAGGTAAAACCTGCTTTACCATAAGACAATCTACGCTTAAAAATCTCTTCTTCGTTGAAGCGTAAGGGGTCAGTGGGTTTACCTGCTAATGAGGGGTCTTTATCAAGTGCATCAGCAATAAAGGGATGTAGACGCTTACCATAGTTATCCCTCATTTTTTGATTTTCCGGATAGACAACAGGGAAGATGACACAACTATATCCACGATTTTGTACTTCGTTGTATAAGGACTGTTCAGACTGTGGAGTACCTAAATAAATAATTAGTCCATTGGGTTTGATGATAGAATCAAATTCCTTTACAGCTTCGCTAAGTTTGTCACGCTGCACCTGCGTTCCTGAATTAGAGGGAATCTCAATGTCATCAGCAATCAGCAGGTCAGCACGAGAGCCTGTAATCTGACCATAGATACCTACAGACTTTACAGAAGGGGAGATGTCAGGCACAGCAGGGGCAACATCAAACAGGTTCATGGTGTCTCTGTTGCCCTTGCTGGTATTGGGTTTAAGATGTGCAAGAAAAGGCAGTGTCATAATGATACGCTTTACGAAAATAGCGTTAGCATCCGCTCTATCTTTACCTGCGGAAACAATCTCTACTTTAATTTGTGGGTTACGCCACAGAGACCACACGGCAAAAGCACAAGTGATAAAACTTTTCGCTACGCCACGGAAACCTTCTAAAATAGTACGGTCATTGGGACAATGTTGTAGATAATTCGCAATAGCATATTGGATAGGGGTAGGGGACGGAAGACCAATCATTTTCCATACAATAAAAAGGAAGACCCTAAAGTCCTCCTTAGCTTTGTCAATCTGTTCATCTGTCCATTCAGACATTAGCTCACCTGCCCATCCAAATCAAAGGTAGGAATCTCTTCCACTACCTTCTGAATCTTTTGTACCCCTTGGGTTTCGGGGGTAGTCTGTAATTTGTTCTGCTTCAAGAACTCACGCACCTTAGCAAGAAAAGCAGGGTTACGGCGCAGTTCAGGGTCATCAAGTCCTTCTAAAAGGGCATTGACTTCACCTATAGCAAGCTTATCAAGTAGTTTCTCATCTATCTGCATAGTTTATCACTCCTTTGTATTCATAAATCAATTCTCACACGATTGAAAGGGGGTGGGAGTGCTATTTGAGCATTGAAACACTCCCATAGGTATAATCACATAGGCAAGAAAATTAAAATGTTCAGATAGGCTCTCAGGCGTTACTGAGGGCGTTTTAACTTCTTACCTTTTAATTCTTCAATGTAATCTGTTTTATTGGTATCCACAATACATACATCATATGTCTTAGATAAGGCATGGATAGCAGCAGCAGTTCCTTTACCAAAACGGAAAGACCACAGAGGACACTTGCAGATATGACAATCACGGATGTTATCAGAAGTACCTGCACAGTCCATGCATTTTAAACGGATAGCACGAGTGAGTGAGGGTTTCTTAATATCAGCGATATACACTTTTTTAGCCATGGAAGTCCCCTCCTAAATGAATAAAGCGGTCTCTAATCTCCTCAGTACGCCCCTGATTCCAAAACTGACTGCCTAAATATCCGCAGGTTCTACGTGTCACGTTCATCTTAGTTTTGTCTCTATTGCCACAATTTGGGCACTCCCATTCCAACCTACCATTATCTGTGACAATCTTAATCTCACCATCATATCCACAGACCTGACAATAGTCACTCTTGGTATTCAGCTCTGCATACATAATGTTGTCATAGATAAACTGAATAACAGACATAACTGCATCAATGTTTTTGGTCATATCAGCACACTCAATATAACTGATAGCACCACCCGGACTGAGTAGTTGAAACTCAGATTCAAATTGCAGTTTGGTGAATGGGTCAATAGGCTCACGTACATTCACATGATAGCTATTAGTGATATAGTCATGGTCAGTGACTTCCTTAATCACCCCAAAGCGTTTACGAAGACACTTAGCAAATTTGTATGTGGTGGTCTCCATAGGAGTACCATAGACACTATAGCCTAAGTGCTCCTTAGCTTTCCATTCAGCACACTTATCATTAAGGTGTTGCATGATAGCGAGTGCAAAGGGTTTCACAGCCGGGTCAGTATGGGATTTACCAAACATTGCCATGCAGCACTCATAGAGACCTGCATAGCCAAGGGAGATAGTGGAGTACCCATTCTCCAATAATTTATCAATCTTCTCACCCTTCTGCAGGCGAGCAATAGCACCATACTGCCAATGGATAGGGGAGACATTGGAGATTGTACCTTTAAGGTTTTGGTGTCTTACACGCAAGGCTTTGTGGCACAGCTCTAAACGCTCATCAAGGATTTTCCAAAATGCGGTTTTGTCTTTCATCGCAGATAATGCAACATCCACAAGGTTGATGGTGACAACACCCTGATTGAAGCGACCATAGAATTTAGCTTTACCATTTTCGTCAAGATAGGGTGTCAAGAAGCTTCTGCATCCCATAGGAGGGTAGCAATGCCCCACACCATCTTCGGTCTTCTTATTCTTCAGCATAATCTTCTCAGACAAATAGTCAGGCTGCATACGCTTAGCAGTGCATTTAGCACACATCTCTGTAAGGTAATAATAGGGAGTACCCTTACGAATGTTGTCTTCCTCTAAGACATAAATCAGTTTAGGAAAAGCAGCAGCAATCCATGCACCCTTTTCATTCTTGACACCTTGGTAGCGTTGACGAATAATTTCCTCAATAACCATAGCAAGGTCTTTCTTTTCCTGCTCATTCTTAGCTTCATTGAGATATAGAAATAAGGTAACAAAAGGTGTCTGACCATTGGATGTCATAAGGGTATTAATCTGATACTGCATTGTCTGCACACCTCTAGTGATTTCTTTCTTTAATCTTTCTTCTACAACCTTTTTAATCATCAAAGATGTGCCTACATCCCCATCATCAAAAACTTCAAAATGCTCTAATTCCCGTATAAACTCTTCTCTAATTTTTTCCCTAGAGATATTGACAAATGGAGCTAAATGTGTTATAGAAACACTCTGCCCACCATACTGATTAGAAGCAACTTGTGCCATAATCTGTGTGGCAATATTACAGGCAGTAGCAAAACTATGTGGTTTCTCAATCATAGTACCATTGATTACAGTACCATTTTGCAGCATGTCTTCCATGTCCAGCAGCGCACAGTTATACATCTTTTGGATAGCATAGTCCATATCATGCACATGAATGATACCTTCTTTATGTGCTTTCATCACATCCGGAGGGAACAGGAGCTTTTCAGAGAGTTCCTTAGATACCATACCTGCCATATAGTCACGTTGAGTAGACAGGATAACAGGGTTCTTATTAGAGTTCTCCTCATTCACATCTTGGTTGCTGAGATTGACAATATCAAGCACTTCACTCAAAGCACCTTTGGTATTGCGAATAAGCGCACGTTTATAGCGATAGCGGATATATTCACGAGCAACCTCAGTATAGTGGCGCAACATTAAATCATTCTCAACATAATCTTGAACATCTTCTACATCCATAGTGCCGTTATAGATGTATTGACATAACATTTCAATATCCTGTGCAATCTGCTTTTTTGTGTCTTCACCAACATAGCCAGCCTTAGAGATGGCATTAATGATTTTCTCTTTATTAAAGTCTACGAGAGACCCATCACGTTTCTTAATTTTCAAATTGATACAGACCTCCTTTAAAAATAAAAAGAGGGAGACTAAGCTCCCTCGTAAATCTTACCAGCGTGCAGGATAGCCACGGACATCCACATGGACACCCCAGCTATAAATACCAATACCATCAGCACCAGCAGCTACCGCAGCATCATACAAAGTCTGCAACATAACACCATCAGGGCACTGCACATCCGCAGCAGTTCCATAGATATGCTGGCTGTTAGACACCCCACCTACCTCAGCATTGTGGGTAGGGCAACGATAACCACAGGACAGCACTAAAGGCTTACCAATGATAGCACGCATACGCTCTAATACCTGTACAAGCCGTGGGTTGATGTCAGCACCATTGTGGAGACCACCACAGCCACACTTACAGGCAAATTCACTAGAATCAAAATGAGCAGATAATTTCACTTATTACATTCCTCCTTTTTAAAAAAGGTCTTATACAGCAAGACCCAAATCTGAATCAAGACATACATAATGGTGACAATATACACCCAATCGGACAGGGGGATGCCCATAAGGGATAGGGTGGAGACACCAATAGGAGGGGTTGTCTTTACAATTTCATTGTCCATAATATCCTCCATAATAAAATAAAAGAGGGTCAGCTTCTCAGCCAACCCTCGGTAACATTATGCAGTAGCAGTGGTAGTAGCAGGCAGTTTAAGTTTCAGATAGAGCAATTCTCTATCCTTATCTGCCAGCTTATCACGCAGAGCTTGCATAGTGTTGCAGGTAATCAGAGCACGAGTTTTCTCACCTTCCTCATGGATAGCGGTGGTAACCTTACAGGTGTTTGCAGCACCCTCAAAGCGCAGGGCATCAATGTTACGATTGATACTTTCACCAACACTAGCTACTTTGTATCCGGTTTCTTTTTCGTTCATGCCAACAGCGTAGAAGCCATCACACATACCACTTTGGATACCACGCAGACTAGCTTTGATGTCTTGGTTGTCTAAGCCTTCAGACAGCTCTGCACGAGTTACAGCACCTTGGAAAGCAGAACCATTACCACCCCAACCACCGAAACCACCAAAGCCACCACCAAAGGCAGCTAAGAGGATAAGGTATACAAAGGGGTTATTCCACATCTCATTACCATTAGAACCTTGTTTGGCGAGCATCAGGGCATCACCGAGACCTACGCCAGCATTAGCCATTTCCATTACTTTTCAACTCCTTTTTGAACTTGGTTGATGTATGCTTTACCTGCATTGATGTCTTCGTCAGACATGCCACGCTTACGAGCTTCTTCCTCAACCATTGCTAACAGTTCAGGGGAAACCTGTTTTAAGGCTTGCATCATCATCATTTGCATAAGTTTGTTTTGGTTCATGTTATATTGCATAGTGACTAGTCACCTCCTGCTATTATGATAACATGAATTAAGAAATTGAAAGTTGTAACTAAATAGCTATAAAGTTACTTGAAAAGAACAAGATATACTTTGTCATATATTTGTCTTAAGGCACGTTTGATACAAGACACATCCTCGTGATACTCCATCGCAAGCTTTTGTTGAGAGTAGCCACTAATGATGATTTTGTCAAGTATGTCTTGTTGTCTTGGTGTGAGCTTGGCTTCGGTAGTGATAGCCTTGTACTCAGTGAGAGTAGAGGACTTAAGCCAAGCACGAGCCTTTTTACGATTCTTTTCCATGATAACTCCTTTCTGCCCGCCCAAACCCCTAAGGGGAGACAACAACCCTGTCTTTTACTTAATTAAAATAAATTGATAGCTTCAACTTCTTCTTTAGTTGTAGTGCTTTCCACTTTTTCCTTAGCTTTTCTATAAGCTATGTGGAGCTTGTCACTACGTAAAGCAACCTGTGCAATAATACCACGCAGGTCAGATGCAGTTACTTTTACATCTTTATTATCTGCGGTTGTCCATGTGAGGGTGACGGAAGCACCTAAGATTTCAAGGGCAACAATAGCGGCACTAATTCTATCCCTAGCTTTGTCATCATAATCAAAAGAGTAACCTTGGTAGATGATAGGCTCAACCTCAGCTTTATCACGCTGATATTTCAGCTCTGTAATCTTACGTTGCTTAATCACTTTCAAAGGTTCTTCCTCATGCGTAACGGTTACACCTAATTCTGCTAAGGATTTATCGCCGATTGATAGAGGAATAAAGATACCTTCCTGCCCTAAGGCTTCAGATAACTCGTAAAGGTTAGAGTAGGTTTTGTCTTTGTACTTATATTTTGTTATCAATTTTAGTCACCTCATTTTATTGATAGGATTTTACTTAAAAATGTAAAGTTATTGGGATTGCAAATCTAACATGGCTACCAAGGTAATTAGCAACAATATCCGGAGCTGCTTCACCATGTGTAACAGTAATATCAATGTCATTTAATGTGCATGATTTTATAGAGGCAGGGCGAAGTTGTAGAGTACCATCTGATGTAGAAAAAGCTACAGAAGATACACGCACGCCATTAGGGAGGGGATTAGGGAACAGTTGCCCCACTGAATCTAAATCTAAAAAACCTAACCAAGGTGCAGAATAACCAACAACCATTTCTGATTCTATGTCTTTTAATATTTCGTTGCTTTTCATCATCATTCTATTAAGTCCCATTATGCACCACCTTCTAACTTAGATGCTTGTACAATGCTCGTCACATTACCGCTGGCATCTTTCAGCAGCATAATATTCAGCAACAGACCTGCGCTTGTGATAGCAACATCAGATGCACTGCCTGTGTATTTTAGTTTGCCAGCGTTGCTTATAGTCAAACTGTAATCTGCATTTGCAGCAAAGTATGCAGTAAATACGGATGATTGGCTAGCACTTAATGCCCCAGCCAAAGCAGAAAGGTCAAGGGTAAACGCACTCGTTACGGCATAAACCATCGTGGAGGTTATGGGCTTGTCGGAAGTGTTAGCGACAACATAGGTAGTGTATTTCTCTCTGTTGAGCACAACCTCATTGAAAGTCTGCTGCCCTGTCCATGTATTGGTGGTTTCATTGTCTATAAACTTAGCATTAGCAGGGACGGAAGCATTAACAGTATGGTCGTTAATTTTACCAATGAAATTAGTGGCGGTAACAGTAGAAGGGAATATAGCTCCTTGCCAGCGAGTATACCTATACAAATGACCATTTTTAGCAATATTGCTGGGAGTATTCCAACCAACACCGCCAAACCCCATAATTTTCAGAACCGCTAAGCCTTTGTAGTCGGGATTAGTGGGAGCAGAAGTGCTCCCGAACGTAAATCTAATAAGACCATACTGTCTTGTTGGTTGGTTGCTATAAGTTTCCATCACTGGTGTATTAATGATGTTATAGCCCCTCCAACCGTCAATCGGTACTCTATCTGCAAACACTTCAAAGGCTGTCGGATTGTTTTCCAAAGAAGCCTCTATTGTACAATAACAACCGTTAGCGCCACCTGTACTTATGTATAAAGCAAACTTATTTAAAGCAGTATACACTTGAAATACGTCAACATCTATAGTAACCCGTAGCATATCGTTTACAGAGGGTAAACGGCTCTTTTCACCACCTGCATAGATATAGTTAGTTGCTACTGAGAACAAGGATAATAGTGTGGAATCTGTTACAGAATATTTACTCCATGTTGCACCAGCATTCTCACTGTATTCAATAGTGACACCAGCAATTTTACCAAATTCAAAACGATTAGCTCCTAACTCAGCAATCATACCTGCATCGGTAGGACTATAACCATCTGCAATGTTTTGTCCACCCCACTCAAGGTTGGCTTCATAAAGCTTATCGGTTTTAGCCATCTTTTTATCCAGCTCAGTCTTGATAACCTTATTTTGAACGGGATTTGTGCTTGTACTTGACAGTGCATCATCCACAGTAACGCCGCCGTCTGCGCCGTCCTTGCCTCTAGGCAACGTAAAGTCCAACACAACATTACTAGCAGTACCACTATTGGTAACACTTGCAGCACTACCTGCTGCCCCTGTAGTTACCCTACCAATCTTGATAGTTGCAGCAGCACCTGTAGCACCTTGTAAACCTTGGTCGCCTTTAGCACCTGTATCGCCTTTATCACCCTTGTCACCTTTATCGCCTTTGATGCCCTGTACACCCTGCACACCTTGTAAACCTTGGTCACCTTTAGCACCTTTAATATTTACACTTGCAGGATTGGGCAGTCCAGCTTTATTCGTCCAACTTAAGACACCATCAGAAGATACACTAGGGGTGAATACATTGACATTCTCACTATATCGTTTAGCATTGTCCATGTAGGTCTTTGCTTCACCTGCGCTGTTTTTTGCATTGGTGGCGTAGAGGGATGCATCATTCTTAGCAGTCTCTGCTGCACCGGCAAACTGTACTGTTGCTGTTTTAATGGTGTTCATACGTTGAACAAAGGAATCCTCAATATCCTCTAAGTAGTCCTTAGTCACAGCATCCTGTGCTTCTATGGGGTTAGCAATATTAGACACACGGCATTTACGTCCTTGCCATGCACCGCTTTCCTCATCAAGCACAATAGAGTTAGTCTTAGACCAATCACTTGATTCTTCTAAGATATGCAACTGCTGCACCTCTGCAATCGTCATATCTATAGCCTTCAGGATACTTGCATCTGCCCAAGACACCAATCGAGTGGTGGGGGTGTTACGATAGATATGCACCACAGCATCTTTAGCTGGCGCAGAATCAAACATAACCATACGATTACTTACAGTGAACCCCTCAGATACCTCTGCATCATTGACAGCCACATGGACAAAGGAAGGACGCAGATAATCAAAGGGAATAGAAAAATTCGTTTGAGAACCATCTGCTGTGTAAGTAATAGATGTAGCCATTTTAATAGCTATATTAATCATCTCCTTTGCAAAAATAAAAAGACCACCAGCTCTAAAAGAGCCAGCGGTCACCAATTCAATTTATTATCTCCTCATCTGAGGAAAATTATCATAAAATTTTTGTTTGTCTTCATACATTGCTTTTTCAGCGTACTCTGTAATCTCTGTAATATCTGAGAAGACACCAGCAGAGTAGCCTAAGGCAGCTAGGGGAGGGTTGTCTTTATCCCATAGGGACTTATGGAAAGACAACACACTTCCAAGGAACTCATGGATTCTAATATCAAAACCAGCTACTATAAATTCATCACCTGAGATGTGATAACAGTTATAAAGAGGGGAGATAAAGGTCTCTTTAAGCTTACCTGCAAAGTCCTTTATCAGCTTATCTCCGGCACTGTGTCCAAAGTGGTCATTGGTATACTTCAGACCATTGATGTCTGCGAAAAGGATGCCAACAAAACCAAAGTGATTAGTGGTACTGTCACGCTCAAAGGCTTGCTTGTTGTACAGTCCTGTGAGGGCATCACGCATAGCACCCTGCTCATAGATACGAGTTATGTCCGCTAAAAGTTGGGCATAGCTATTTTTAAACTGTTGCTGTATTTCACGTTGAATATCAGCACTTAATTCCATGGGACAGAACTCCTTTCATTGTCTAGAAAAGGAACAATGGATAGATATGAAATTAGTAGCTGTACATTGGAATCACCTCGGGGAAGGGCAGTTAAAATAAATCCCTTGCATAAAGGAAAGCAAACCACAGAAAGAAGCAATAAAAGGGAATACCCTCTGTATATGTCTTTTCTTTGAGATGATAAATGCTTAACCCTAAAGATGCAAGCAGAATATATAAAGATAAGAAGAAATAGCCTGCGTCACTATGTGGCGTACAATAATAAAGCAAAAACATACCATATGTGAAATTTTTAATATACTTCATTTATAGCACCTCACCTGAAGATAGTAGTCAGAATGGCTGAAATAAAAATAAGTGTTAAAACACCTGCTACCCCTAGAAAAGGGATGGCTCTTAAACTTTTAGCACGCCAATCAATGATACCTGTTATCCAACTAGATATAATAAGTAATATCATAGTCCATACCATGCTATTAGTTGCTACTTTGCCTACTACACTCCTTAGTACCAAATGCCCTATGAGTATGCAAAATAAGATAGTGCTTATCATTTCACATTTTCGCACCATAAATCACCTCTTATGTTGATGAAGGCTCAAATAAAAATAATAAGAAGACATTGAGGCAATGTCAATTCTCTCAAAAATTTCATTTGCAACCCTCCTTGCATCTATTATACTACATTATTCAGGCGATTGTATATATTTGTAATTAAGATATTTCTTATTGGCAGTTCTGAAAATACTATTTTGTTTCTTATTCAGCTCATCAAGTTTAGCACGCTTAGTGTCTGCATCCATAGTTTTGTCTGCATACAGTTCCCTGATAGCCTTAGAAACTTTCATAGCATCCGCCCTAGCTTTACGCATACCTTTAAGTTCTTTGCCCACCTTAGGCTTCCTGCCCTCAAAAGAAGCATCTGCATATTGTGTCTCCAGCTTATCAAGACCACCAAAGAATACATCCTTGCTGCGTGAAGTACCTGTACCCTCAGTATAAGTAAAGCGAGTATATTCAGTCCATTTCTTGCTGGGGGTAATATTATCCCTAGCCACCGTATCCACAGCATTCATAAGGGCATAACCCATAGAGCCTGTGAGACCATAGATTGTGTTGTCTATCTTGATAGGTGAGAGGTTAGTTGCCTGACCAATCCGACGTGCTGGCATAGAGGTATATTGATTGTATTGGTTCTTAGGACTAAGCTTTTCAAGACGTTGGTCAACAAGAGGACGATTACGATACATAGAGTGGTTTGTCTGCCATTCATAGAATTTCTCTATGATAGGAGGAGCACCGGAAGGGGCAAGGTCTTTGATGAGCTTATAGACAGCATCAGCAATAACTTGCTTATCTTCACCCTCAGACATAACATCTAATAATCGCTCAGGTATAGAACCGGATAATTGTCCGATAAAGGGTGGTTTAGGATAATCATAGATAGTATCTCCTATCTTGATGTACCACGCTTTATTCTTCATCTCCATTGGCATGTCCTTATACCAATCTTCATCCTTGTTCCAATACCACAGTAACAGGGTAGGGAATAGTACATGCTCTGCCATAGCAAGACCAACACTGAGAGGATTTTTAGAAAGCTCTCTTGCTGCCTTTAAAGTACCTTGAAAAGCAGCATTTAAAAAAGGTGTATGCCTGTTAAGAATTTTAACAGTAGTACCACTCTTCGCAAAATTAAGGGTACTGTCAGAAGCAACCATAGCAGCTTCAATCATAGAAGCACCACGTCCTTTAGCACGTCGATAAAGAGCCATACGTGGTAACTGTTCCATAGCTTCACCATATGCTATATTCCAATTCCATAATACTTTGATA
>ERZ1026874.1358-NODE-1358-length-13182-cov-4.435134_pt1 | contig 13182 bp, 18 predicted proteins | sample MGYA00380167_ERZ1026874 | MGnify/ENA primary metagenome ERZ1026874 (study PRJEB33269, sample SAMEA4719803) | human gut metagenome | biome: human-associated habitat; feature: organic feature; material: feces | place: Cameroon | collected 2013-10 ...
CGATAAAGCTCATCCAGCTTCTCTTCTGCCTCCTGGCAGTCCGGATCCGGCTTCTTATTCATAATATGAGGATGCAGCGAATCGTACTTCCCGATGAGTCTCAGTGCTGTAAAAATCAGGTTTCGTTTCCACGCATGTCTGCACAGCACCAGCCTCTGAAAAGATACACAGGAGTGAAGTGTTTTCTCCACGATATCCGCAGTCACCTCCGGATACAGGGCCGCAATTGCTTCTGCCGCTTCTCTCGATGGATGAAACCTGCGCGTCAGCACCTCGCAGACAGGATCCCTCCCCTCTGCCGCAATCAGTCTTCTGTCGTAATCACCTTCCAGCTCTGCGTGCGTCGTAACCCCTGTGCGCTCCGTCTCATCAATAAACCGGTGGCAGGTACTGTCCAGAGTATAATGACACAGAACGCCATAGAGATAGATGCGGGCCCTCCCGCGTCTTTCCTGCATCTCTCCGTCATCCCCGGAAAGCAGGAAATACTGCTTCAGCAGCTTCCCCCAGAACACATGTCCCGTCAGATCGTGCAGATGATTTCCGTACTGCGGAATCTCTCCCCATGAAAGGGGCTTGTGATAAAAAAAAATGTCAGGCCCCTGAAGACCGATGTGATAAAGATCCTCCTGCTCCGCAATCCTCTCCCGTACTTCTTTCGGGAGAAGACAGAGAACATCATTGCCGAATTTCTGGTGCGCGTACATGGAAGGCATGGCATTGTCCTTTCCGAATCAAAAAAATATAGGCCTGCGGCAGTTGAATCACTGCCACAGGCTCTATTATTTCTTGATATCAGTTCATTTGCAACCCAAAGGTTTTATCAGTCGCAGTACTTCTTCAGTGTTTCACGAACTGCACCGACTCCTGCGATCAGCTCAGCAAAGAAGGAAATTACCTTGCCTGCAAGTCCCACTTCCTCAAGATCCACGCCGAAGATCTGTGCATTCTTCAGAAGGGGCATTACCTTTTCTGCAATGGCAGCTTCCGAATAAGACTCACCAAGCTTGAACTCAGCCACATACTTCTGTGCCTCCTCAAGAAGCGGATCCGGAGACGGCTCAAATGCGTTTCCGTTGTCGTCCACTGCCATCAGATAACGCAGCCATCCTGCCTGTACCAGCGGAATCATGGTCAGGCTGGTAACATCGAGATCTGCATCTGCCACATAAGACTTGATGGTCTCACCATAACGGATTCCCAGCTTCTGAGAGGTATCCGTTGCAATTCTCTGCGGCGTATCCGGCATGAAGGGATTCGGCACGCGAACCTGAAGAACGGTATCAATGAACTCCTTCGGATCCAGAACGCCGGGGTTTACAACAACCGGAAGTCCTTCCTTATAGCCCAGTGTGTTGACAAGGTTCACCAGCTCGGTGTCCTTCATTTCATCCGAAATCTTCGTATAGCCCAGAATGCAGCCATAAACAGCCAGTGCTGTGTGGAGAGGGTTCAGGCAGGTTGTAACCTTCATTCTCTCAACGTTGTTGACGGTGTCGCGATCCGTAAAGATCACGCCAACCTTCTCCAGAGCCGGTCTGCCGTTCGGGAACTTGTCTTCAATAACAAGATACTCCGTCTCCTCTGCGTTAACAAAGGGAGCAACCCAGGTCTTCTTGGAGGTAACAACCGGATCCAGATCCTCCAGGCCGTCCTTGCGGAGCATCTCTTCAACAGAAGCATCCGGACGAGGAGTAATCTTATCAATCATGGACCAGGGGAAGGAAACCTTGGACTCGTCATTCAGATACTCCTCAAAGCCCTTCTCTGCAAGACCGTTTGCGATCCATGCCTTTGCAAATGCCATCACGGCAGCGTACAGCTTCTCGCCGTTGTGAGAGCAGTTATCGGTAGAAACCATGGCAATCGGCTTCTTGCCGGAAAGGTAACGGGTATACAGAAGAGATACCACCTTTCCGATATAGCTCTGCGGCTTCTCCGGGCCTGCGGCAAAATCTGCCGTAACTGCAGGAAGCTCCTCACCCTTGCCGTTCACCAGGCTGTAGCCCTTCTCCGTTACAGTAAAGGTGCACAGCTGCAGAGAATCTTTCGAGAAGATCTCCTTCAGTCTGGAATACTCTGCATCATTCTCGGAATCCAGAATCGTGGATTCTCCGATGGAGCCGATGACAGACTTCTCAATGGTTCCGTCGGCCTTGAGTGTAACCAGAACGGAAAGATCATCGTGGGGACGATACTGCTTCTCTACGATCTCATAATCAAAGCCTTCGCATACGGTGATGCCAGCCTTTGCAGCGCCTTCTTCCAGAAGTCTCTGTGCCAGATTTGCCTGGAATGCACGGAAAATATTGCCTGCTCCGAAATGAACCCATACCGGATTTTCTCTGGTCTCGGCGATCATTGCTGCGCGGTCATACTGCGGAAGGTGATAGCCCTTCTCCAGCCATTCCTGCTGATTCTTTAAACCTTCTGTGGATAATTTCATGATGTCTCCTTTTGCCGCCATCTCACTGCGGCTTTCCGATGAAAATCAGTCCATTGTCTCCTGTTATGTCTCAGCTGCGGCTCTCTGCCTTGTCGATGGCCTCCCACAGACCGCAGATATAAGCAGCGCCAAGTGCGCGGTCATACAGGCCATAGCCGGGCATTGCAACCTCATCCCAGATCATACGGCCATGATCCGGGCGGATCGGTCCGTCAAAATTGATGTCATGCAGTGCCTTGACGATCTCATACATATCAAAGGTGCCGTCGGTGGAAAGATGTGCAGCCTCCTCGAAGTTGGTCGGGGAATTAAACTTCAGATTGCGGACATGTGCAAAATGGATTCTTCCCGGGATGGAACGGATGATATCCGGAAGATCATTCTCCAGATTGGTTCCAAGGGAGCCGGTGCAAAGTGTCACGCCGTTGTGTACATCATCCACTGCGTTCAGCATTCTCTGAAGCTTCTCCTTGCTGGTGATGATGCGGGGAAGTCCGAACACGCTCCATGCAGGATCATCCGGATGAATTGCCATCTTGATGTCATACTTGTTGCAGACAGGCATGATTGCCTTCAGGAAGTAAACAAGGTTCTCGAAAAGCTTCTCCTCATCGATATCCTTGTACATCTCAAACAGCTCCTTGATGCGGGCCATTCTCTCCGGCTCCCAGCCAGGCATCACGGTTCCATTCATGCTGCCGCGGATGGAATTGAACATGTCTGCGGGATCAATTGCATCAACAGCCTCCTGCGTGTATGCCAGAACAGTAGAGCCGTCCGGTCTTCTTCTTGCCAGCTCGGTTCTTGTCCAGTCGAATACCGGCATGAAGTTATAGCAGACCATGTGGATGTCTTCTTTTCCGAGATTCTCGAGAGACTTGATATAGGTATCAATGTCCTTGTCGCGATCTGCGCTTCCGGTCTTGATTGCGTCAGAAACGTTGACAGACTCGATGCCGCTGATGTGCAGTCCGGAAGCCTCTACCTCTTCCTTCAGAGCATGGATCTCTTCCTGGGTCCAGAGCTCGCCCGGCTGCTTGTCATAAAGCATTGTAATGACTCCGGTCACGTAAGCGGTCTGTCTGATCTGTTTGAGGGTAACGGTGTCAAATTTGGAACCGTACCAGCGCATTGTCATTTCCATAGTCGTAATCCCCTTTCTTAACATTGAAAGCATCATTTTCTTCAACTGCCTTTATTATCGCAAAAATTCCGACAAAATCCATTGGCGGTTTTGTTGTTAATATTGTAAATGTTGCGATCCTGCGTTACGCTCTCTTCAGAATCCGGAAAAAGCATGAGCCGGATTGTACGGTATCCGCAAAAGTCCTGCGCGTGCAGGCACAGCCAAAGGAGGTTCACATCCATGAAGGGAAATCTTCGTTCCGCCTTCAACACCAGACAATATATGCAGTCAAAGGATTTCGAGGCCTTTTATTACAGCGATCTGAACTTTCAGACTCTCCCTGCCCACACGCATGATTACTATGAATTTTACCTGTTTCTGGAAGGCGATCTGGATCTGGAAATATCCGGTCACGCCAGACCCCTTCATCCCGGCGACATGGTACTGGTGCCGCCCGGTGTCTCACACCATGCTCTGATGCACAGCTCCGATCGCCCTTACCGGCGTTTTGTTCTGTGGGTCAGTCAGGAATATGCGGCAAGACTGCTGAAGGAATCTCCCGACTATGTTTTTCTGATGCAGCGCGCAGCCACCTCCAGCCGCTGCTATTATCATTTTCACGAAGCAGAATTTTCTTCCATCCAGTCCCGTCTGATCCGGCTCCTGGAGGAATTCCATTCCAACCGCTATGGGCGCAATGCCGCCATTTACCTGGCTCTGAATGATCTGCTTCTCTATATGAATCGCATCATATATGAAAGAGAGCATCCCGTCGTCTCCGGCTCCGGGGATCTGATGCAGGAGATCACGCTGTTCATTGACGAACATCTGACCGAGGATCTGTCGCTGGATGTTCTGGCTGACCATGTCTGTCTTTCCAAGTATTACATTGCCCATTACTTCAAGGACAACCTCGGCATCTCCATCCACCAGTACATTACGAAAAAAAGGCTTCAGAGCTGCAGCGAGGCCATTGCAGCCGGCTCCGACATCACGCGCACCTTCGACGAATACGGCTTCCGGGATTATTCCAGCTTCTACCGCATGTTCCGGAAGGAGTACGGTATGTCGCCCAGAGAATACCAGGAAGCACACCGCATGAACGCAGTTCGCTCCGTCTCATCGTGAGCCCCGGCCGGCCGATCGCACGGAACAATTATTTCAATTTGTCCATCCCTTTTTCAAAATGCTCCGGCTACAATGCAAGGAAATAACCCCAGGCGAAAATACCTGAAAGCATCGAAGCACCGGCAGCTTCGCCCGATATGCGGGGCCGCCAGGAAAGGAGAACGGTCATGGCCCGTTTTGGACTTGTTGTGGAAGGCGGCGGCATGAAGTGTGCCTACAGCGCCGCCATTCTGGATAAATTTCTGGATGATTCTGTTTCTTTTGACTATGTGTGCGGTGTGTCCGCAGGAAGTGCCAATGCTGCCTCCTACCTGGCAGGTCAGCGCGGCCGTAATCTGCGCTTCTACACCGAGCATATTTACGAAAAAGAATACTTTGGTCCGGAAAGCTATCTGAAGCACAGAGATCTGTTCGGTCTGGATTACATTTATTCCACCGTCACCAACTCCTCCGGAGCAGATCCTCTGGACTGGCCCAAGGTGGAAGCCAATCCCGCACGCTACGAGGTGGTTGCCACCAACGCTCTGACCGGAAAGCCGCGCTATTTTGACAAAAGCGAGATTCATCAGAACGATTACTCCATCATAAAAGCAAGCTGCTCCCTGCCCGCAGCCTGCCGCCCCCGCTTCATAGACGGCATTCCCTATTATGACGGCGGCGTGTCCGATTCCATCCCCACAGACCGCGCTCTTTCCCAAGGCTGTGACAAGGTGGTTCTGATTCTCTCCAAGCCGCGCAGCTTTGTCAAACAACCCGAGAAATTCCGGATGCTCTACTCCGCAGCCTGCCGCCGCTATCCAAAGATCGTCGAGCTTCTGGACAACCGGCACATTCTCTACGCGAAAAGCTTCCGGCATGCCTTTGAACTGGAAAAAGAAGGGACCGCCTTTATCTTCGCCCCCAGCAGAAATCTCCCCATGAGCACCTATGCAATGGATGCTGCTGAGAATCAAAAGCTTTACGAGCTCGGCCTGCAGGACTATTCCGCGCAGCGGATAGCGCTGATGGAGTTTCTGAAAGGGTAGCGGGTTCGTGTCAACTTTTCGTGTCAACTCTGACATCAATCCGTACACCAATTTACACCAATTAAAGGCGTATTCCTGCGGTGCTCTATGCCCTCAGATAACACCTATCTGTGTTCGGAAACGTTGAAAATACAACAAAAAAACGGCCTTCACTGTTATTCAGTGAAAGCCGATAAAATATAGCTGGGCTAGTAGGATTCTAACAAGGAATGCCCATTTTGCAGACCTTTTATCCCACATAACCTAAAACGTAACCTAAAACAGGGAATTTATCATACTCCGCACTTCCGTTTCATGTCTGCCTCAACTTCGTCAAGGGTGCGTATATATCTTTATGCTCCCATCAATTCCGAGTACTTCATATCCGCAATGCTTTCTGCAATTTTGCATTTCTCAGAAACATTGTCGATAGTATTTCCGGATTCGTCCACCAGCTCATCAGCAGAAATCATGAAGCTTTCCTCACGAATATGGAACCAATCCCCTTTGCTGACATTTTTCAGATCTTCTTTTGTTTTGTGGAAATTATCCCATATAAACTTTAACTGATTTTCCGACAAGTCCTTCATTACTCATCCTCCGCTCATACTTCCGTTTCATGTCTGCCTCTACTTCGTCAAGGGTGCGCGTTCTTCCTGCTTCGATATCGTCAAGACCTTTCTGAAGTTCTGCAGCTAGTTCCTCTTTGCTCAGTGTTCCGTATGTAAGCGGCGTTTTGTAATCCATAGTTCTATTCCCTTGCCTTTATTATTCGGTTCTGGGCTTATTATAACAGTTCTTGTATTTCAAAGTTCCTTTTTTACAGGCTCCGAAAACTCCGGACGTAGTGCAGGGCAGAACAGCGGCAAAGCAAAACGACCCTGCCGTCAAGGCAAAGCCGTTCCTTACTGGTTACATGAAATTGACCGCTTTAAGCTGCTCCCGCTTCGTCTCCGGCATACAGTGGGCGTATAGGTTCATCGTCATGCCTATATCTGAATGCCCCATAATATCCTGCAGCGTTTTGGGCGGCATCCCGCTTTCGATGCACCTTGTGGCGAATGTGTCGCGGAACGCGTGGACTGTGAATTTCTCAATCCCTGCTGCCTCGCAAATCCTCTTGATATCATCGTTCACTATGGACGATTTCAGAATATTCCCTCGCGGGCTTCTGAATATCGTATCCGTGAGGTTTTCCAGTTCCCCGAATAATTGCCCTGTAGTAAATCTCTGCTGCTCTATGGCCCTTCTAGCCTCGTCTGTGATAGGTATTTCCCTTCTTCCTGCTGCCGTCTTCGTATCGTCCCCGATCTTATAGCCGCCGCTTGCCTTCCTTGTCACTGTTCGGCTTATCGTGATGGACTTTTTCCGAATGTCGCAAATCTCTAGGGCTCCGGCCTCTCCGATTCTGCAGCCTGTAGCCAACAGGAAAACATACAGGTTGTAATACCATGAATCTTCTGCGTGGCTCAGAAATGCCCTTGTTTCCTCTTTTGTCAGTGCTCTGTGTATATTGTCCCTCGCCTGCGGTTCCGTCCTTCTGAGAGCCTTTACGGGTGCAGCAGGGTTATATTCTATGATTCGATCAATCATCACAGCAGATTGCAGAATACTTTTCAGCAGTGAAATTGTGTCGTTCGTGGTTCTGGTTGAATGTGTCTCTGCGATGGTCTTCTGCAGATCACGCACGTTCTGAACCTCGATAGCCTTGATTTTCAGTTCTCCGAAGCGTGTCCCCGTCTTGTCGATCTCTGCCTTGCTGATTGCGCGGTACATCATCCGGTTTGCTCTCAGCGTGGTTTCCTTCGCGGTTCCTTCCTTCGCCTCTATCCATCTTTCAAAATAATCATCAAGGTTGATGTTCTCACCCGTCTTATAGCTGCCTTCTTCGATCTCCTGCCGCTTCTTAATTTCCTTTTCCTTTACTTCTTTGACTGAAGCACCATATACCGCGTATTGTCTCCCATTCATGGAAAAGCGCAGCCTGTACCCGTTACCGTACCTGTCAACGCCTGCCGCCAATCTTGCCATACTGCACCGTCCTTCTTCTTGTGAAAGCGGCAGCAGGCCCGTATAATAAGCCTGTAGCCGCTTCTGTAGTAGGTTGCGTGTTACTTGTCCGGTTAGGTTGCAGCCTCCGGACTTTTTTATGCCTCTGTTTCTATCTGTCCCATAATCTCCATCCCTGCTTTTACTCCTGCGCAGAATCCTATTCGTTCCACCAAACACACCAAATCTAATAAACTGTCTTCATTAAATTCGCCTGCAGCAATCACGTTTTGCACTTTCATAATTTCTGCATCAATCTTTTCATCCTGCTGCGTTCTGCTTTTGCCTTCTAAGTAGTTGCTATATAATGCGTCAAGCGCTGTCTGTCTCATTTTGTACCCCTTTCATTTCGTATCATGTACCCTAGTGCAGCCGATCCAACCACAACCGCAAAATACTGAATGTAAGTTATCTCAAACATTGCATTTTCTCCACTTGTGACCGCCCGAAAAAGGACGCTGTGTATTCTGCTCCATCTCCTTTACTTGCCCATACCAGCAACGCCTTGTATATGGCCCTTTCTCCGGTTTTGACCTTATAGCCGATATTCTGCCAATCCTTCCACGTTCTCGCATCCTCGCGGCATCCTGCGGCCTTCCTCGCGGCTTCTATCCTGTCTGCGTTCACGCTCTTTGCCTTCGCGCTGTTCCATGCTCTGTGCAGGGCTTCCGAAAAGCTTGTTCTGTACTTTCTGAAAATCTCCCACGCCTTGCTCATGATCTGCGACAAATCGTATTTCATTTGCTGTTCTCCTTTGCTTCGTCTTTGCTTCGGGATGTTCCGAAACGGTGGCTAGTGGCTTCTGCGCGGTGGCGTTCACCTTGCTGTGGCTCTTTCGCATCCGGTCTAGCTCTTGTGTGGGTGGCTTTCCAATCCCTTCACCGTTTCTGTTTCCCTCTTGATGATTTAATTATATCATGTACGTGATATATGTATATTGACGTTTTACACAAACATGTACGTGATATTATGTGCATCTTTGTCATGTACGTATTATATGATGCGTGTTATCCTATACACGGTATTATTGGCCTTGCTATCATCGGGGAATAGAAAACATGGACGAAAAGAACACAAAATACAACGATTACAAAATCAGGTTTGCCAAAGAAAACTACAAGCGCGTTCCGCTTGATCTCAAAAAAGAGAAATATGAACAGATCAAAGCTGCCGCTGAAAAGTCCGGCGAATCCGTGAACGGATATATTAAAACCGCCGTTGATCAGAGAATGCAGCGCGAATCTGATTAAAGTTATGGCAGCAGGACGATTCTAATCCTGCTGCCGTTTGTTAATCCGGATTTTCTACAGGGATATTGTGGCCCGTGCGCTGATTATAAAGATTCGTCAAAACCCTGTTATACTTCCAGAACTCTGCATCGTGCGGCCCAAGTCCTTCATGGCTTTTATCCGTAAAATGGTGCGTGTATTCGTGAAGTACAACCATTACCGCATAACGCACATCAGAACACGGCTTCAGCAAGCTAACGCTGATTCCGATCTTTCCAGAATCTAGCTGCGCCTGTCCATCACAGCCCAGCCGTTTCTCTTCTTCCTCAGAAAATACGAACAGCTTTATTTTGCGGATATACGGGAACCGTTTCCCAAGTGCGCGCACAATGCTTTCCCGTATCCGTTGCAGCAATTCGGCGCTATATTCTGGCGGCGGTATCATTGGCTGCACTGGCTCCATCGTTCCGCCTTGCTCGTTCCCGTCCGTTCTCCGGATCATATTGCGCCGTGCTTCCTGCGCCAAGGTTTCACGCCGTTTATGAGGTGCTATCCCTCGTTTATGCATTGCTCTGCCCCTTTCTTTTATACTTCTGTCGGTCTTCCAAAAACAGAATCATACGAATCCGTGCAAATATATGCAGGATGCTCGTTCATGATCTTTTTTGCTTCATCCGATCCGGAAAGAATTTTCACATCCTTCGGAATTGCTTTTCCCCATGTAATCCTAAAAAAACGCCCGTTGTTCGTTCTATATACGCAATCGTGTGTTTCATTCTCAAGAAACATATCCTTGTAGAAGTCGTATAGCAGCGTTGAATGGTCAACATCTAAACACACCTCATCAACGTAGTACCGCTCTGTTTCTTCTTTCGTGCTCTTTCTCATGGTTATGCACCTCTCTGCAGTTTTCCGGATTATGTCCGCATAACTCGCCCTTTCTCTCCGTTTCTTTCGTATCGGTCAATCTCTCCGTTGTCTCCTGTACAAACCTGTTCCTGGTCTCAAACATGTTGCCTCCAATGTATCCAGAAATAATATGGGGACAGTCCCCGTTTATCTCTTTGAAGGGAGGGGACAGCCCCCAATAAAAAAACCATGTCCCATGGTATATATCTATAAATGTGTGTACCCGGACAACAGTGCAAACCCCATAAAAGGCCGTTTTTGTTGTACCAGAACAACAGTGCAAGCCCTTTTTAGTGCCTTTTTGTTGTACCAGAACAACAGTGATGTTGTACCAGAACAACAGCCAAATTTCTTTTATGGCCCTTTCCATCCGGAAGAAAAGGAATAAACGTTCATCTTTCGGCGGTTCTTGTTTTTCTCCAAAACGGTTATGAATCCGTTATCCTCAAGTTCATGAAACCACTTAACGGCGTTACTGCGATCTATGCCGAACTCTTTTAAGTGGGATGCAGGGAAAGCAAAATCTCGGCCTTCTGTGTACATTGTCCCTGTTTCTTGTCCGTGCATATACAGGCAGCGTTTGCCTTCGTCTGAATTGGCCTCTGCCCTGCAGCATAGATATAGCTGCTTTGCCCCAATGCTGAGATTTTGGTATGTCTTCGATTTCAGCATAGATACATACATCATCCCGAACTTGTCATTTCTTCCGCCGCTTGCATACTCATCAATTTTTCTGCTTTTCTTCGGTGTTCTCGGCATTTCTTGCCCTTGTCAGATCGTAAATATCTATCTGCCCTTTCCCCTCTCTCAGCTTCTCCCTTGCGGCCTTGAGTGGTGCAAATGTTGATGCTCCTTGCTTCTCCGCAGCGTGGACGTAAGCCATAAGTTCCTCACGTTCAACCGGAACAAAATACCCGCCGCCGTCTGTTTTGGTTGCGGCGATGATTGCCCCCTTTTCGCGAAGCCTCCGAATCGCAGCCCGTAACGCCCGTACATTCCGAAAACCGCCTATTTTTAATAGCTTCTCGCTAGAGATCCTGTTTCTGTATCCCTGCGGAATCCTCGTCAGTAATTCCTTATCGGTCATAGATTGCAGCCTCCTTTATTCAGTTGTCAGATATCCGAAGATTATTCATGTAGGCATCTATGGCCCGAACATCAAACACCGTCCGTCTTCCAAGTTTGATGAAGGCCCCCGCGGCTTTCCCAACCTTACGGGCTGTGTTTGTGCCGCAGCTCAGATATGAGCAGAGCTCATTGGTGTTCATGTAGCGTGTTTCCGTGTTTCCTCTTACATTCCGTTTGTTCATGGCTTTCCTTTCTCTGCGTTCTATGCAGTGTGTCAATTTTGTTTAATTATTTGTTCTCGTTAATCATTGTGTTTTGCCCTCTTTTGGCTTACTCTTACAATATATTTTGTTTAATAATTTGTCGATTTTCTATATTTCCATATTATTTGTTTAATTTCTAGGGAGGGCAAAAATGAGAAAAAAGCGCTTGATAGACCCAAAATTAGGCGTTCGTGTAGGTAAGGCCATTAAGAAATATGGGTTAACGCAGAAAAAAGTAGCAGAAAAATTAAACTATACAGAACCTTATGTGAGTAATATTGTCTGCGGCAAGAGAGCTGTTAGCAAAACATTCGCAGAAGGTTTTTGCAATTTCCTCAATTCTTGTATTATTAAAAACATGATGGAATCGGCAATCAAATGCGGATGCACGAAAGAAGAAGCTAGAGAACTTGCGTTAGAATTTGGTGAAAATGAGTATTACGCCCCCGCTTATTTTTTGGGTGAAATAGATGTATCAAATAGAACAATGCAACATAATACAGAAAAACATGCAAATGAAGAATTTTCAAATGCGATTCATACGTTACTGAACATTTTCGGATATGAGATAGCACGCGAACCAGATATTGAAAGGCCGATTTGCATGGATAAAGATTTTTTGCTCCCACCAGGCGAATTTAAGAATGCTATGACTCGGCGCATCAGAAAGCGCTACCATGGCGCGAGATACCCTCTATTTAATGGCACATTTCTAATAATCCAAGAAGTCAAAACCGGAAAAAACATCAGTGTTTCATACACGGAATACATGACCGCTATGAACGCAATTTTCAACAGCATAAATCAGCAGCTACAATTCCTATCTATGCGTGAGGCAATGCACTCGTTGTTGACCGATCAGAACAAATAATCACAAAAGGCAGCAGGGGAATTCCTGCTGCCATACAGTGAACGTCTTTATTCTTTCGCTTTCGCTGTTCCGATTTGCCTTGATTCCCTTGAAAACAGGCCGTTTCCATAACCTAAAAAATAACCTAAATTATAACCTAAATCGGCCTGTTTATTGGTGTATTCCGGCGGTGCTCTACGTCCTCAGATAACACCTATCTGTGTTCGGAAACGTTGAAAATACAACAAAAAAACGGCCTTCACTGTTATTCAGTGAAGGCCGTTAAAATATAGCTGGGCTAGTAGGATTCGAACCTACGAAATGACGGAGTCAGAGTCCGTTGCCTTACCGCTTGGCTATAGCCCAATATGCTGCAATCCTCAGTGAATCACTTTCCTGTTGACCGCTACGAGTAGTTATCCTATCAGATCCCACTTCGGATTGCAAGCACTTTTTATATTAATTTCAGAAATAAATCCGGCGGAGCTGTCTTTTTCCGGACATCAGGCACGGCACCCTTCCGACCGGCTGCTCAGTTCCCGGCCAGCTGATAGGTGACCGTAACTGTAGCCGTCACATCCGATTCTCCCGGCATTACATTCATACCGCCATCTGCCGTCGCTGATTCCTTGTACGCCCTTGCCCCGGTATAAGCTGCAGAGCCATTGCTGTCTCCTTCGGAAACGGAGAGGATTTTCCCAAGGCGGCATCCTTCTCTGGCTGCGAGCTTTTCTGCCTTTTCCTGCGCACGATCCATGGCTGCATCCAGTGCCTTGTCATAAGCTGCCTCGGTCTCCGTGTAGTCGAAGCTGATCCCGTTTACCTGATTCACACCGGCTTCTGCAGCTTTCTCCAGAAGCTCACCCACATCCTTCACATCCAGATTCTTTACGGTCAGCATGGTGGTCGCCGTATAGCCGGTCAGTTCACTGACATCCTTACTGTAATCGTAGTTGGCATAGAGATCGAAGCTGCTGGTCGAGATGTCCTTCTCCTTTACGCCGTAATCAAGCAGTGCGCCGATGACATTATTGACATCCTTGGAATTCTTGTCCTGTGCTGTCTTGGATGAGGAATCTGCCGTCTGAACGCCAATGGCAATGGACGCCT
>ERZ1026874.1362-NODE-1362-length-13166-cov-6.004119_pt1 | contig 13166 bp, 24 predicted proteins | sample MGYA00380167_ERZ1026874 | MGnify/ENA primary metagenome ERZ1026874 (study PRJEB33269, sample SAMEA4719803) | human gut metagenome | biome: human-associated habitat; feature: organic feature; material: feces | place: Cameroon | collected 2013-10 ...
GTGTATAAGAGACAGGGGGTATGCCATCGGGGATGGTGTCTGACTTGACGATATACATCTGGCTTTCCATGACGATGAAGCTTATCTTATCGCCTACGGATAGGCCCAGAAGCTGGCACGGCTGGGAGCGGAGGATGATGCGCCCATTGGTGCGGATGGTGAGTCCACGCTTGGAGGAGCGTGGACGATTGAGGATGATGAGTTCATGTTCGTTCTGCATAATCGATAGGTTTATGGAGCCAGAAGCGGAAGTAGTCGTTTTCGGCATCCTGATTACGGACTTTGACATATTCTCTTGTTACCCAGAAGTGCTGTTTGCTGACTGTTGGGTTGAGATTGTAGTCGTTGAGCATCATGGCTGGCTCTACATGACCATCGAAGGTGATTTCGTACCAGTAGCGATGGAGGAAGAACCATGGGCGGAGGCGGACTTCCTGGATGGTGGTGTAGTTGCTCTTGCTGATGCGGCAGGGTACGATGCTCCAGGAGCCATCTTGCCAGACTTCCTTGCCGGGGATGGTCTGTCCTTCGGCATCATGGGTGTCTTCTTCACGATGGAAGGAGTTCTGTATCTTTACGATGAGGCAGACGTTGTTGGTGAACACCTTTGCCATCTTTGCATGGCAGAGCATAACGTAACGGCCTTTCTTGTCGCTGAGGAGTTCTCTGTGCTTGCCGGGCTTGTTGATGACGCATACCGTGGATAGGTATTTTCTGCGGATCATGGTGAGGATGTTGGGGAGCTTTGCCTTGGCGTGCATGCGGTCGATGACTTTCTGTACCTTGTTGAAGTTCTTTTCGGCCTGGGTTTCGTGGATGGTGACGGCTTGCTGTTCTCGGGCTGCCTTGACTTTCTCCCGGACTTCCTTGGTGGAAGGGATGGAGAGCAGATGGCCTGTCTTCTTATCGAGTTTGAGATTTGATTTCTTTTTCATACTATACTTTGCTTTATTATTAATAATGTGTGACGTTTAATGTGTGACGTTAGATGTTGCCTGTGTTCTTGCAGATGATTTCTATTTCGTAATCATCGCAAATATCCTTGCCGTTGGCCATGCGATGGTTGAAGGTGCATGGTATGCAGTGCTTGTAGAGGTCGCATGAGAGGCATCGGGCTGGGATTTCGCCCAATTCTGTGAAGCAGGTGTCCTGGCTTTTGGCGGTGCGATGCTTGGTGTGGACGATGTAGCCGAAGTGGTCGTATAGCTGACCTGGGACGACTGGGGTGACTTCTCGGAGTGACGGGAGCTTGTAGCCCATGCGCTGGATGAACCAGATGCGCAGATAGAAGATGATTTTTCTTATTTTCTTTTTCATGTTTCTGAAATTTTGTTTTTGTTTCTTTGAACTAATGAATTAATGAATTGATGTGCTAAATTATGCGTTTTGGGTGGAAAAGTTGTGATAAATAGCGCAACTTGGCTTGTTTGGAGCCAAATTGCGCTTGATGGTTACTTACTCTTATGCTCGAAGACATCTAGGATCTTGGTCTCGCTGAGGCTCTTCAACTCGTAGTCGATCATGGTTTTGCCCATGATTTCATCTACGTAGCGCATGGCACGCTCGCTGGACTTGGACTGCACGAGATAGGTTTGATAGGTGCGCTTCTCCTTCTCGGTCTTCTCGTTGATGGTGATGAAGGCGAGGCGTACCTTGAACCAGAGATCATCATCTGAGACATTGGAGAAGAAGATCTCGGAATATGGGGCTGGGTTGATGTTGGCTATCTTCAACTCGCCTGATACATAGGCTGCCATTTCTTCGAGGATTCTGGCTTCTGCCTCGGTGAAGGAGAGTGCATCTACGGTGTAGAGTTCGGTGACGGTCTTATCGGAGCCATCTTCCATGCACTTCATGTAGCGTACCTTGCACTCGAACCAGGTGGATGTGCGTAAACGGAGGGATGAATCCTTGGCTGTGCCTGCGGATTCGTTTGACTTGGCTGCTGCCTTTGGTGCCTCTTTTGGCTGAGGCTTGCCTGATGTTTTGTTTGCCATAATGCTTAAAAATTTAATTGTTACTACTATTTGTTTACTTTTACGTATTTCTTTGCCATGTAGTAGAAGACTCCACGAGTGGAGCGACGACGATAGTCATTGAGTTCTATCTTGGCGAGCTGTTCGTCTGTGGAATCGTAGATGGAGTGGGCTACTTCTGCGTGGGAATAGCGTTCCATGACGTGGTACTGGATGATGTAGCCGTCTTTCAGGGCTTGCTGGTCCTGGAACTTGATGATCATCTTGTCGATGATGGCTTCTGAGGACTTGATCTGCTGGTAAAGCTGGTTGATGGTGTCCTGATTGGGTGTTGGGTTCTTCTTTTCGTGGAAGTATTGCTTCGTGGTTGCACGTAGCTGGGCTACTTCTAGGAAGAAGGTTCCGTTGTCGTTCTGTGGAACGTCACTGCCATCTGCCTTCATGATGATTTCATCTACCCGCTTTTCGAGTTCTATGGACTGTTCGAGGAGTTTGCGGTCGCGATGTGCCCAATACTCTTTTTCGGTGGTTCGCATTGCTGCTACGAGTTTGCGGAATGCGAGTGCTGACTTTTCGCTCATGTTACTACTTTATGCCTAATGTTTCCTTTATTTTGTTGAGGCGTTGCTGCTCCTTGGGGAGGAGGTTGCCTTGTGAATCGACTTCGCATAGCTGGTGGAGGTTGTTGACTCCTGTGCCTATGCGTACCCACTTGTGGCGGCCATCTTGCTCTAGCTGGCGATTGTGCTGCATGGCTTTCTTGACGAGGCGATGCTGCTGCTCTTCGTGGGAGATCTTGGAGATTTCATTCTGTACTTTGTTCATGATGCTACTTGTTGTTTTCTGGTTCTTCGTTTGATACAGCGTTCAACAGCTCAATGCGATATTTCAGGGCATTGTGGTAGAGGCTCATGCCATGATACTGTGATATCATCAATGCTGCCTGATCTGGACCACAGAGTTCTGCTATTTTGCCGAAGCCGTTAATTTCTATTGTGGCTGTTAAGTCTCTAAGATGCACTTCCAGCTCTTTGAGTTGGATGGCGAGGCGATCTTTCAAGTCTTCGGCTATCTGGTATGACTTCTCGAACACGTCCTGAGGTGACCAGGAATCGTAGGTGCTGCCATCTGGGTTGGTGTACTGGACGTGATAGCCAGGTGCATCTGGGTTGCCTTCCTTGGATGCTCTTGCCCATCCTTTGGCTACTGCGGCAGATTTTACCATAGGTTCTGCCTTAACCGTTTTAGTACCGATGTACTGCTTTAATGTTGTTACTTCCATAATAATTACTTCTTTTTTGTTTTACGTTTGGTGTAATTAATGTTTTCTATCTCATTTTTGAAGAATGCGATGCGGCCATTGAGTCTTCGGAGGATGGCATTTTTGATGTAGAGGATTGTTTCTGCATCGAGATACCCGGTGAGGTTAGTGCCTAGGATTTTTTCTCCATAGACTTTAATATCCAGCTTTGCTGGGCTATCTAGCATAGCTAGGTTGTTTGATGCATCTACTTCTTCTACAATTTCTCTGAGCTCGGTGAGTTCTTCGATGGAGTTGTAGCATTTTCCTACAGACTCGATGGTGGAACGCAATTCTTCGTATTCTTGTTTTGTCATATTTTTATTTTTTTTGGACCAGCGATGGAATCGCTGGGAACGGTGGCGAAAGGGGGCAACTCCATTTGCTACCATTTCATGAATGCCATCCAAATTGTTTGATTCTTGATGGTAGTACGATGTCCGAATATCGGTTTGTAATCTGTAATTGCCTTTAGTACATCACTTACCTTTATCTGTTGCTCGTTCCACTTAAAAATGAGTGTTCCGCCAGTTTTCAGTACTCTCATGCCCTCGTGGATAGAATCATTGATGAACGCTTGCCAGTTTTCTGGTAGTTTGCCATATTTCTTGCATAGCCAGGATTTCTGACCTACTTTTAGTAGATGAGGAGGATCGAATACTACCATATTAAACGTTTCATCTTCGAATGGCAAATCTGTGCAATCGGCTATCATGTCGGGTTGCACGTCTAGTTTGCGTCCATCACATAATGTATCGTGATATTCTCTTATGTCTGTGAATAGTACATTTGGGTCATGTTTATCGAAATAGAACATTCTACTTCCACAGCACATGTCTAATATTCTTTTCTTCATATTACTTCTTGATTTAACTGTTCTTCGATTGCTTCCTTTATAATTACTTGAATATTAAAACTTCTCGAAAATTAATATCTATATATCCTCCTACAGAATGATTGCACCAACACAGTATCCACTTGCCTTCTTGTGATTTTGCTTTCCACATCTTACCACTGTATAAACTAGTAGGTTGTGAGTGGGTGTAATCTGCAAGTCTATCAAGTGTATCTTGTCTCATTAAGACATAATCTTTATCTATGGCAAGAATCTCGCTTCTATCAGGTGCTTCCCAGCCAAGATGCTCTTTAGGTAATGGTGGAATCTGCTCCAATACCGAATCATCAATATCATTGATACGAAATCCATTGATCTTTATATCGGAAGTAACCGTAACTATGAACAGACTCATAAAAGCATCTTTGACTTTTTCCTCATCAAAACTATCTTTAACCGATACGTTGCAATTAATTACTAAATTTCTCATTATTTTAAATTTTCATTTAATTGTTTCGCAGTTAACTTTACCAATCTGTCCGCCATTCTTCCATGAAGCTCAGGGTGCAGCTTTTTGACTGCCTGTTTGGCATCCAGCAGATTATTGTGTCTTTGAACTGCTTTGTAATATTTCTTTTCAAATGAATATATTTTTTCTGATGCCTCATTTGCCTCATTGACAAATTCTTCATCGGAAGCTGCTTCTACTTGTGAAACAACCTGTTCTTTGCAAAATATAATTGCATCGAACTCTGCTTTTGTTATGCTAACATTCATACGCTACTTGAATTTGATGATGAAAAACTCTTGGTTTAGCCAAGAGTCTGGGCATAAGCCTTTTTGGGGCTTGCCGATGGTGATGCTTACTATCTCCTTTTCGATGCGAGGACTTTGGTTGTTTCTGCCGCAGATGAAGAGAACGTGGGTTAAGGCTTTGCCATGCTCTTTGAACATATCTTTTCGGTCTATGATGACATCGTGTTGCAAAGCCAAAGCGATGGTATCTGCTCCAACCTTTGCTCTTGACATATCAAATATACGTCTTACCCAGTATGACTTTATCTCCCGGTATTCCTCGGTCTTTTCGCCTGATACGATTTTATCGAACCATTCTTTCTTGATTTGAACGGTGAGGATCTTGTCGTTCTCGTGCTCCTTCAGGATTTGCTCTACTTCGTTTCCTGGAATATCGTCTTCGCAGCGATAGCCTTTTGAGACTCCATAGTTTACCAGGAGACGTGCTTCATGATCTGTAAGCTCTCTATCTCCAAAATTGAAGTAGCCTTTCATGTTGTAGCCGAAGGATTCTGACTTGATGAATCCTTTGAGGCAGGTGTGTACACTTTGTTTTGCCATTGTTCTAACGTTTAAATTGTTTTGTTCTGATGACCTGTTTTGCGCTTCCAGAACTTGCAGGCTTCTTCCCAGTGGAGGTGACAGTTGGAGTGTTGCTTGCATACGCCTACTGACTTTGACTCTTTTCTGAGGGTGAAGAATGCGCAGTTCTGGCAGCGTTTCTTCTCGCTTCTTGTTTTCATCCACAGATAGCCGATGAGGACTATGGCGTAGATGAGGATCATGAAGAGGATGAATGTTACTTCTGTTTTCATTTTGCTTCTTACTTTTTGGTTTTGATGATTTTCTTTAATAGCTTGATGTTTGCCTCGGTGGCTGGGTCGGAGGTGTGGACTACGCTGACGGCTTGCTTGGCGGATAGAGGGGCGTGGTGCATGTAGGTGGTGACTTGCTGCATCACTTCCTCTAATGAGCGGCAGAGGACGTATTTGTAGCCTGCTGCTTCCCAATAGGCCTGGAACTCTTTCTGCTTGTCGGACTGCTGATTGGTGTGGCCGTATTTGAGTTCTATGCCCAGGGCGTGATAATAGGCCTTGTGGGGGCTGAGATCTCCGATGTCTTCTTCTCTGGCTGATGGGAGGGCCAGGATGAGGTCGGGAACGCCCGGTACTACGCCTGCTGCTGCATTGATGGCTATCTTCTTGCCATAGGACTCTGCCTCGTTCTTGGGATGGAAGAGGAGGGTGGCGAATGCTGGGTACTGCATGCGGAACCATTTTACGCAGGCGATTTGTAACTGCCCTTCTCGCTGAACCTTCTTCTGCTTGGGTGAAGATGGCTTGGTGTAATCGGGATAATTGCCGTTGAGGCGGTCGATTAATTCTTGTCTGTCCATATTCGTATGAATTTTAATTTTGTTACTTACTTGTGCTTGCTTTGCTTGCTTGTGCTTGCTTTGCTTGCTCTGTTTAACTATGCTCTGTCTGTTCAATCGCTGAGGATGGACTGGAGATAGCTTTGTGTCTGATCGTCCAGGTCGGCTAGCGACTGTTCTTCTTCTGCCACTGTTGGGTTCCAGACGATGCCTAGCTGGGCTAGTGTGCCGTTATCGTAGGCTTGTCGGACCATGCGTGCCATGGAGCCGTTTGGATTCTCGGCTGCTTTTTCTATCCAATCGCAGTACTTCTGGCGGAGGGCTTCGGTTTCTGCCTTTTCCTTGGCTTGCTTGGCTTCTTCCTTCTGCTGCAGGCGTGCCTCTATCTCTTCGTTGGTTTCCTCATGCTGAGGCTGTGGTGGAGGTGTGGAGGCTTGCGGCTGGGTGGCTTGTGACTTGGCTGATGGCTTTCTGCCTGCTGAGGCTTCGATGGTTGGGTTGTCGAAGGTGCCTTCCATCAACTGCTCGTAGTTTTCGGGATTGAAAATCCAGTTGAACGAGATATAGCTTCCGCCATCCTTGCGCCCTGAGAGCAGATCGGAGTCGAGTGCCTTGCGAAGCATTGGCTCGATGTCGGAGAAGGAGTAGTCTGAGATAAACTTGGCTACCATCTTCTTGCGGTCGGGGGTCATCTTGGAGATTGGCTTGACCTTTGTGCCTAGAAAGAGGCGATTGAAAAGCCTTAAGACTTCGGAGTACTGAGCATCCGCATCGTGCAACTTTTTTTCTTTTTCTTTTTTTTGTGTGGGGGTGGGTGCTCTCTTTTGCCTTCTTTCTTTTCTTTCTTTTCTTTCTTTAATAGGGGGTTCGGGGGAAAGGTTTTCTTTCGTTTCTTTCGTTTCTTTCTTCCCTTTTCTCGCAAGTGTGCCCTTGTCTGTGCCCTTATCTGTGCCCTTGGTGGTGGCTGATTGCTCTGCATCTTCTTGATTTATAGAGGTTTGCGGAGTGTTAATCTGTGCCCCTATCTGTGCCGTAGCTTGTGCCCTTGTTTTTTGCTGTGCCCTTGGCTGTGCCCCTATCTGTGCCCCATCTGTGCCCTTGTCGGGTGGCTGACCTACTAGAACTACCTGACTTGCAGGTGTTTGGCGTAGTTTCCTCTGTGCCCTGGAGTGTGCCCCTATCTGTGCCCTATCTTGTGCCCTTACATCGTTTCGCCATGGTATGATGCAATGTGAGAGGGGGTGTGAACTGTTGATGTACACCATTGTTGAGGCTCTTGGTGCTGAGCACTTGGTGATGATGTGCTCTGCTATGAGCGTATCGATGGCCACACGGATGGTCTTGACGGTGGTGTGGAGCTGCTGGGAGAGATCGCGATAGGAGAGGGTTACGGATGATGCCTCGTTGTGGGTTGAGGCGAGGAGCACATGGATGAGCACCTGCACGACAACCGGGCGGTGGAAGTATTTCCACTGCAACAGTTCGGGGGTCAATATGTAGCCATCTGATTTCATCTGTATTTATTTGGATAATAGTATTTTCTTGCTTCTTTGAGGAAATCACCGGGCGTGGCTGTTTGCCCGCCCGGTGGGAAATCCTTTTGAAATTCCGATTTGGATAATTTAATACATAACATATCTTCTTTTCTAACTAATTGATGATGGTTTATGTCATATCACACCTTCCTTTCTGTTTGTGGGCTGGAGCTTGCTTCACTGGAGGCTCACGTCTTTCCGTGGGGTCAGATTAATAATAAAAAGCGTTGTTACCATACAACCACATGGGGTGCGCCTTTTCGCACCTTCTGTTATAGCTGAATGCTTGTTAAACACTGAATTGATTCTGCCTCGTGAGGAGCTTGCTCTTGCCTGATGTTTGTTGTTTTATGATGTTACTGCATCTGGATGGATGCTTTCTTGTTTCTTGCTGGCTGCGTGATTGAGGAGCCACTGCAGGTGTTCTGCCTGGGCTGGATTGCGGAAGAGGGATTTTGCCTTGGCGATGTTTGGCTGTGATTGGTTCTGGCTTTCTCTTTCTCTTCTTTCCTGTCTCTCTGCTGCCATCTTCCTGTTGTACCTTTGCTGGTATTCCTTCACCTTTTCTGGGTTCCGTTTTCTCCAGTTTTTTGCGTATTCGAGGAGTTTGTCTTTGTTGAGAGCGTAGTACCGTTGGTAATATCCTGTGCCGTTTTCTCGCTTGCGGGCTGCATTCTTGTGGTATTCCTTCACCTTTTCGGGATGATCCTGGATGAATTTGCGGCTCTGGGCGAGGATTTTATCACGATGCTTGCGGTAGTATTCTCGCTGGCGTGCCTTGCGATGGGCTTTGGCTATTTCTGATTCCATGTTGCTTCTTATATATAATAATGTGGGCGGCTTCTATTCGCAAGGCAACTTGCCGATGTGTTCTACGTACATCTTATGCTTTAGGCAGTACTTGCCGTTGATGCATTGGCGTGACTGCTTGCAGGGTATGCACTTGCGATGTGCCGGGTTATTTTTTGATGCGCTCATAATAGTAGGTTACTACCTGATGTTCGCTTGGGTGGAAGCCGTTGCGGATGGTGAGGGTATCTACTATCTCATCGTATGTGCTCTGCGGCATCTGGGATATGAGATTTTCATCGTGAAGGCCTTGTGCCAACTTGTGGAGGCATGCCCAGAGGATGAGGATCCAGAGGGTGATGCAGAGTATGAGTTTGAACTTTTTCATGTGCTTGAAGGATTTTAAGTGCTGTGATGTTTGAACTCTGTTATGAAAGATAGTCTTGAATCTTGTTGGCGCAAGCGTCAAGCTCTGTGATTCTAAATTCGTGGCGGGTGACCTTTCCGTCTTTTCCTCGTCCGAATACCTTGACTTTTCCTTCACGGACCCATCGCTGCACGTTTTGTCGGCCGTAGGCTTTGTATGCCTTGGCCTGCGTGATGAATGGGCGATTGCCTGCTGCCTTGGAGATTTCTTCCTTTACCACGTTTCTGATGGCTGAGAGGAAGGTATCGAAGGATAGCATTTTGTCGGCAAACTGTATTTGTACTGTTGCGCTCATGACTGTATTGTTTCTAATTGATTCTTGTTACTGTGATGATCTCCTGCTGGCGATTGAGCTTGGTCTTGAATTTGCGGCAGTAGATGGTGCCTAAATCGTAGCAGGTGGTCTTTATCGTCTGCATTCTCTGGATAGGAAAGCTGATTGATTTCCCTGGCTCCAGTTCTCTGATCTGTGATCTGAGGGGTATTCTTTCTTTTGCCATTTTATTCTATTTTGGTGTTAATATAATACTTGGTCCATTATCTCGTTGATGGTCTTACGGATGGTTGCGTTGTCGTGTTCAAGATTTCTTGGGCATCTGTTGAAACAGATAGTGACCAGGCAATCTTTTATCTCCTTCTCTGAGAGAAGGTCTTTTTCGAGATTTTGCTTAAATCTATTGAAATAGTAGCTTTTTATCTCGTCATCCGTCATTTGCTTAAGTACATCTTCTGGCGTTACATCAACGGTAACATCTATACTTACTTCTACATTTTTCTTTTCGACTATCATCATTTGCCTCCTTTCTGCTGGGTTTGGATGTATTTCTTGATGCTGCTACTTGCGATTTCGAAGGATCCTATGAGATAGGATAGAGCACACTCGCTACCATTTTTCTCTGCGATTGCCTGAGCATCGGCTATTCGCTGGGTGATGGTGGAGCAGGTGGAGGTGAAGAAGTCTTCGATGGGAGGCTGGGTGGTGGCTTGGTTCTTGGCTTCTTCCTTGCCTGCTTCGTAGGAGCCGTCCTTTATGCCGAGTTGTGTCTCTGCGAAATATTTGACTTCGGCAATAGGGAAGCCGAAGGTTGTTCTTTCTGCATCAAACGCTGTAGCAATAAGACCACTCTTGTAGTATTCGTTTAATTCAACCTCGGATATACCCAGGAGAATGCATACTTGATGCTTTTGAAGGAACTTGCCACACTTTTCTTCTGCGGCATGCCAATTAACGTGAGTTATTTTATTTGCCATAATGTTATATCTTTAATGTTATATTTAAAAATTGTAAGGGATAAAGCATGAGTAGTATGCCCAGTGGGTGATGGCGTGCTCATCTATGATTCTTCCCCAGATTTCATCTTCGTCCATGTCTTCATATATGTAGCTGCTGGATTCAGACTGCAAATCTATAATTTCGGGGTTCAAGTAGTCTTTGTCGGCTACTACAATAATATCCTCCATGTTCTCTGGCATATCTTTGGTTTTATGCCAGACGTGGGAGAGATTGATATACTCATGATCTTCTGCCAATAGCTTTTCCTTTATGCCAGCCCATTGATTCATGGCAGCAAACGAGCAGCTTTTCGTGATGTCCGGAATGGGCTTCGGGAATGGTCCAACGAAGTATCTTTCTGAAGCATCTGGAACTTTTTTGTTATTTTGCTTCATTTTTCTTCTATTTTATTTGGTACTTATTTATTTATTTACTAACTTTACGGTGCAAAAGTAATAAAAATAAATGTAACTACATACAAATGTATTTAATTATTAAGTTAGTTAAATACTATTTTATGTTTATTAATAGAAAAAGTAAATAAAATAGGATTTATGAGCGAACTTAATGTAAATATCGGCCTAGCTATTGAGCAAAGAGTCAATGAGCTTGGCATTTCAAAGTCTGAGTTGGCCAGAAGATTGGGTATTGCTCAGCAGAATGTAAATAAGGTAGTATTTAGTAAGGAATCGCTAGATACAGCCAAGTTGGTAGAAATAAGCAAAGCACTCGATTTTAATTTCTTCGAGTTGTATGTGAATGTTTCTGCAAAAACGACTTCGTTGTTTAATGCAGAAGAGTTGCAGTCTTTGATAAATAAGAAGGGATGGGGCAATATTGAGTTTGCCTCAAAAGTTGGCATCACTAGGAATGAATTAAGTAACATCATTGATGGTGGGGACCTTTCTTTAAGACTGGTAGAGAAAATGGCAGAGGTATTGGGGGTAAAGCCTGTTGCGTTGATTAATGGTGCATCTGTGGCAACTGAGGCTCCTGCAATGGATAATCATGCTATGTATGAGGAATTGATTTCTCTTAGGGCTGAGAATAAGGTGCTGAGGGAGATTCAGGGTCTTTCTGCTAGAAACCAGGTACATGTAGGATAATTAAGATAATTAAGATGTGGTGAGTATGGGCTTTTCTTTAAGTGATTTGGAAAAATCAGATTCCAGCAAAAAAGCGGATAGCGAAGAAATTGAAAAGAAGAAACTGGATTTGACGACTTCGCATAATAGGCTAATTTTCTTTTTATTCAAACTTTTCGCTTCCGCTTCTTTAAAACTCCTTTCTTCTAATAGTATGGTAGATTATCGTATTGTTAGATGGAAGATAGAACATAGAGTTGCTTTAAGTACGATAGAAACTTTATATGCAAAAAGGGATTTGTATATGCTTAAAAGAGGAGAGGCATATTTTTCTGATTATGTAAATAAATGGGGTACATCTTTGTTGGATAATGAATACTTAGTAAAAAAAGGTTCATCTTTAAATGTATATAATAATATTGCAAGTAAGAATCTTTGTAAAGCTAAGAGATACTTAATAATATCCATAGTTCTGTTTGTTCTGGGCATTCTTATGGTTGTTTTTTCTTTAGGAAGGTTAAGTTCAATACCTGCCTATGACAAAACAGAAAATGCGGCTATTTCAAGTAGAGGTAATGTATATGTTTTAGACAGCCCTGGTTCTAAGCGATACCATAGGGATAGAAATTGCCAGGCATTAAAGCGAAGTATAGGGCATATAACTGAAACTGATGAGAATAATGCCGTCAGTCAAGGAAAAACATTATGTGGCTGGTGTGGAAAATAATAATGTTTAATGTTTTAATAAAGTATGTTTAATTAGAATAAAGCAATTATGAAAATAAAACTAAAATTGATGTTGATGCTCATCGTGTGCCTTCTTTGCTCGTGTAGCAAGGAAGGCTTGAATGATGCAGATGAGGAAACGAATGTTGCTTCCTGGAATGATACCAAGTATAACGTTTATTATTCTTGGTGTACGGTTCCTGCTAGACCTGCTCCATCAAACGATAAGTACTTTGGGGTAAACTTGGCTTTGGAGAACTCTGAGCATCCGGGTAAGAGTTTATGTCTTAGTTGTGTTAACTACATATATGGAGAGAAGGTTGATTTAACAACTGATAAGTATGATTCTAGCATAACGTTCAAGGATGGCAGACAGACTTATTCCTATGAGGGTGGAAGCTCTAAAATAGAGGCTGGCAGCTATTATATCCTTTCAAGAAAGGGAGACCGTATAAGCGTTGCTATTCATCTTATCTATTCTAACGGTAGCCATGACAAGGAAAAACTGGATGTTGAGTATGATGGAAAGTTAAGGGATAGTGATTATCTACCAGCAGAAGATTGGCTGAATAAGGCTAGTTACAGCTATGACTTCACCAGCGATGGCGTTTCCTACATGTATGGCAAATGGGCTGAGTTTGATATTAAGGACGATATTGCCTTCTTCTCTTGTTATGCCTTTGAAAAGGGAAATAGAGAAAAGACAGAGACTAACTTCGATATGACAGTAAACAACTTCGAGTTAGGCAAGAAGATAGATCTTTCTGACCGAAGCTATTACAGATGGAGTAGCTTTGTGCGCTATGAAAATGTTCTCCCCGGCAGTTATATGTATGTGACTTTAGGGGAGAATGGCTACGAGATAACAATAGAATTGCTCTATAAAGATAGCAGTGGCGCAAGCCATCATCTTTTGATAGAGTATAATGTATATAAATAGAATGGTTTTAGATAATATAGATTAAATTATAGATTGTTTCGAAAGAAACGTTTAAGTATTTGAAAATCAAAGAAAAATGAATTTGGTTTGGTAATTACATGGGTGTATCT
>ERZ1026874.1365-NODE-1365-length-13158-cov-6.977028_pt1 | contig 13158 bp, 9 predicted proteins | sample MGYA00380167_ERZ1026874 | MGnify/ENA primary metagenome ERZ1026874 (study PRJEB33269, sample SAMEA4719803) | human gut metagenome | biome: human-associated habitat; feature: organic feature; material: feces | place: Cameroon | collected 2013-10 ...
GGGTATGGCAGGGATGCCATACCCTCCTACTGATTGCCGCTCATATATAAGGATAAATTTGAACAAATACTAAATTTTAAAAATCAACATGAAGTTTCGCACCCTTCTCCTCTCCCTTCTTTCCACCTGCACAGGCCATTACGCCTTGGCGCAGACCTTCAACGAAGTGGAGTATTCTCCAAAGGCTACGACCTTCCAACTCACCACTTCGCCCGACGTGAAGAAGGTGAATGTTGTGATTACAGATAATGACAGCGACACGGCTGGACAACTCGTGAAGTCGATGAAGCGTGTTGGTGCCGGCAAGTGGAAGCTGACAGTAAAGAACGACCTCAAGGGCAAATACTATGTGTTCAGTGTCTACAACCAGGAACAGTCCGACATTACTCCCGGCCTGTTTGCCAAGGCAGTAGGCGTCAACGGCAAGCGCGGCGCTATCGTCGACCTTAAAGACACCGACCCCGAAGGCTGGGCCGACGATGTGCGTCCGGCATTGAAGAATCCTTGCGACCTCGTAATCTACGAGATGCACCACCGCGACTTCTCAATGGACCTCTCCTCTGGCATCAAGAACAAGGGAAAGTTCCTTGCGCTCACCGAACCTGCCGCCATCGACCATCTGCGCCGCCTTGGCGTGAATGCCATCCACATACTGCCGTCGTTCGACTTTGCCTCGATTGACGAGTCGAAGCCCGATGTGGCTCAATACAACTGGGGCTACGACCCTCTCAACTATAATGTGCCCGAAGGCTCTTACTCTACCAACGCTGCCGACCCTAAGGTTCGCATACGTGAGTTCAAGCAGATGGTACAGGCTCTCCACAAGGCTGGCATCCGTGTCATCCTCGACGTTGTGTACAACCATACCTTCGACATCAACGGCTCGAATTTCCAAAAGACCTATCCCGACTATTACTTCCGCAAGACAGCCGAAGGCAAATACTCCGACGGCTCTGGCTGCGGCAACGAGACGGCATCCGACAAACAGCTGATGCGCGACTTTATGAAGGAGAGCGTGGAGTATTGGGTTAAGGAATATCATATCGACGGTTTCCGCTTCGACCTCATGGGCATCCACGACATCGAGACCATGAACGAGATACACGATGTGGTGAGCAAGATCGACCCTTCAATATATATATATGGTGAGGGCTGGAGCGCAGGCTCGTGCGCTTATCCCCAGGAGAAGCTTGCCATGAAGGCCAACGCACGCGAGCTGAATGGCATTGGAGCCTTCAGCGACGAAATGCGCGATGCCTTGCGCGGTCCGTTCTCGGATGACACAAAGGGCGGTTTCCTTGCAGGAGTGCCTGGCCAGGAGGAGAGCATCAAGTTTGGCATTGCCGGAGCGATAAGCCATCCGCAGATAGACATGACAAAGGTGAACTACTCTAAGACAGCCTGGACCAACGAGCCGTCGCAGATGGTGGCATATGTCAGCTGCCACGACGACATGTGCCTCACCGACCGTCTGCGTGCAAGCATCCCGTACATCGGCGACGACGAACTCATTCGTCTCGACCTTCTTGCACAGACAGCCGTGTTCACATCGCAGGGCGTTCCGTTCATTCTTGCTGGCGAGGAAATGCTGCGCGACAAGAAGGGTGTGCACAACTCCTTCCGTTCGCCCGACTCCATCAACCGCCTCGACTGGAACAACATGAAGCGTTATCCGCAGGTGTTCGACTACTATTCGGGTCTTATCTCTCTGCGTAAGCAACATCCTGCCTTCCGCATGGGTTCTGCCGACGAGGTGCGCAAGCATCTTGTGTTCCTCGATGCTCCCGCAGGAGTGGTGGCATATCAGCTTAAGGACAATGCCGGCGGCGACTCTTGGAAGAACATTATCGTGATACTCAACTCGCAGAAGACTCCACAGACTGTCAACGTGCCAGAGGGCAGCTACACAATGGTTGTTGCCAACGGCAAGGTGAATGCCGGTGGCATTGGTCTGGTGAGTGGCAAGACGGTGACTGTGGCTCCACAGTCGGCGTTGATTGTGCATGATTAAAAGATTTAAGTGAACTTCAACACCTAAATAATTATGAACTTAAAAAATATAAAACTCTCCTCATTAAAGAGAAAGGGCAAGGAGGCAGGACTTCTCCTTTCCCTCTTATTGACAAGCAACATCAATATGAGTGCAGCCCAGAAAGTCGACCGTATCGACCCCACCAACTGGTTTGTAGGCATGAAGAACCCTCAGGTTCAGCTCATGGTCTACGGCAAGGATATACGTTCTGCCGAGGTTACTACCGATTATCCCGGCGTGCGCATCGACTCGCTCGTGCGTCTCGACAGTCCCAACTATCTGCTCGTTTACATGAACGTGAAGGATGCTCAGCCCGGAACAATGAATCTTCAGTTCCGTGCTGCCAAGGGCAAGACCAACGTGAAGTATGAGCTTAAGGCGCGCGACATGAGTGGCGACGACCGCAAGGGCTTCACCAATGCCGACGTTCTCTATATGCTCATGCCCGACCGTTTCGCTTCGAGTGGCAAGAACATTAATGTCAAAGGATTGAAAGCATATACAGTAAACCGCAAGCAGCCGTCGCTGCGTCATGGCGGCGACCTTGAGGGCATTCGCCAGCATCTTGACTATTTCAACGAACTTGGCGTTACAGCCCTTTGGCTCACTCCGGTATTGGAGAACGACTCTCCCGACCACGGCACACAGAGCTCTTATCATGGCTATGCCACAACCGACTACTATCGCGTTGACCCACGCTTCGGCTCAAACGCCGACTATCGCCAGCTCATTGACGATGCCCACAAGAAGGGATTGAAGGTGGTGATGGACATGATTTTCAACCACTGTGGTTTCGACCATCCTTGGGTGAAGGACATGCCTACAAAGGATTGGTTCAACACTCCCGAATGGCTTGCTCCCGAAAATCAGAAGAATGCCGTGAAGACAAAGACGATGGACGGCGACCAGATGACCAACGACAAGTATCTGCAGACAAGCTACAAGCTCACTCCTGTGCTCGACCCATACGCATCGAAGGTTGACTTGCACGAGACAGTGGACGGTTGGTTTGTGCCTACAATGCCCGATCTCAACCAGCGCAACCAGCACCTCATGACTTACCTCATTCAGAACTCGGAGTGGTGGATTGAGACTGTAGGCATCGACGGCATACGCATGGACACCTATCCTTATGCCGACCGCAAGGGTATGGCCCATTGGATGAAGGTGCTCAACGAGGAATATCCCAACTTCAACACAGTGGGCGAGACATGGGTTACCGAGCCTGCCTACACTGCCGCATGGCAGAAGGACTCACCTCTCTCGGATGTAAACTCCAACCTCAAGACAGTCATGGACTTCTCGTTCTTCGACAAGCTCAATCAGGCTAAGCATGAGGAGACCGACGACTGGTGGAAAGGTTTCAACCGCATCTACAACTCCCTCTGCTACGACTATCTGTATGTAGACCCGTCGTATGTGATGGCGTTTATCGAGAACCACGACACCGACCGCTTCCTTGGCGAGGGTCAGGACTCGCTTGCCCTTAAGCAGGCACTCGCTCTCTTGCTCACCGTCAACCGCATTCCGCAGCTCTACTACGGCACGGAGATAATGATGAATGGCACAAAGCAGGTGACTGATGGCAATGTGCGCCGCGATTTCCCTGGAGGCTTCCCTGGTGACACACGCAATGCCTTCAACAAGGCAGAGCGCACAAAGGCGGAGCAGGACATGTTCAGCTGGACAAGCCGACTGCTGCATTGGCGACAGGGCAACGAAGTCATAACCAAGGGCAAGCAGACTCAGTTCATCCCCATGAAGGGAGTGTATGTGGTGGCCCGCACTCTTGGCGACAAGGCTGTGATGACCGTAATCAATGGCACATCAAAGGCTGCCACAATGAAGACAGAGCGTTATGCCGAGATAATTGGCAACCGCAAGGAGGCTACAAACGTTCTTACGGGTCGTAAGATTGACCTTACAAAGGATGTGAAATTGCAGCCAAGAGGAGTCTTGGTTCTTAGTATGTAGAAATAGTAGGAGGGTATGGCATCCCTGCCATACCCTCCTACTATATATAAAGATTATTCTCAACTGTTACTTTTTTTAAGTCTAAAACAACAATGACCAAATTTTCCAAATCAATAGCAAGCTTAATCTGTGGATTAGGATTGCTTCCGCTATCCGCTTCAGCCCAAGGCTGGCCATCCAAATATCAGGGTGTGATGCTTCAGGGTTTCTATTGGGACAGCTTCGATGCCTCGCAATGGACAAATCTTGAAAGTCAGGCAGACGAGTTCGCCCAGTATTTCAAGCTCGTGTGGGTTCCGCAGAGTGCATATTGTGGCGGAAAGTCGATGGGCTACAACGACCTTTACTGGTTCAGCAACTACAATTCGTCGTTCGGTTCGGAGGCTCAGCTCCGCTCAATGATCAAGACATTCAAGCAGAAGGGCATTGGCACCATAGCCGATGTCGTAATCAATCACCGTGGAACAATAAAGGATTGGTTCGACTTCCCCACCGAGACCTACAACGGCAAGACCTACACCATGACCTCTACCGATGTCTGTGCCAACGACGACAAAGGTAAGGCTGCCACGGCTGCCAAGCAAAAAGGCGTAAGCCTTAGCGCTAACAACGACTCGGGCGAGGATTGGGACGGAATGCGCGATCTCGACCATAACTCTGAGAATGTGCAGAACACAGTCATCGACTATCTGCGTATGCTTATCGACGACTTCGGTTATACCGGATTCCGCTACGACATGACCAAGGGCTACGACGGTAAGTTCACTGGCATGTACAACTCTACTGTCAATCCCGAATTCTCGGTAGGAGAGTATTGGGACGGCAACAAGTCGGTGCTTATGAAGTGGCTTCAGGCTACCAAGGTGGATGACAAGATTCAGTCGGCTACATTCGACTTCCCCATCCGCTACACCGTGCGCGATGCCGCCAACAATGGCAACTGGGCAAAACTCTCAACAGGCGGTCTTGCCACAAACGACACCTACAAGCGTTATGCCGTGACCTTTGTGGAGAACCACGACACAGAGAAACGTGCCGACAACGAGAACGACCCTTTACGCAAGGACACTCTCGCCGCCAACGCTTACTTATTGGCAATGCCAGGCACTCCATGCGTGTTCTACAAGCATTGGATTGACTGCAAGCAGGATCTCAAGAACATGATTCTCCTGCGCAACCGTGCAGGCATCAACAACGAGAGCAAGTACAACAGCGAGGAAAGCACATCAGCTCGATTCGTGTTCACCACAACTGGTGAGAATGGAAAACTGCGTGTTGCTGTGGGTAAAACAGCCAACAGCTATGAGCCGGGCAATGGCTATGCGCTTGCTGCCGAGGGCTACCACTGGCGCTACTTCCTTGAGACATCGCAAGAGACTGCATGGCCGTCGCTGCCGTCGGGAACTTACTACAATGAGCCTAAGGTCACTCTGCGTGCCATATCTGCCAATTCTGATGCCAAGATTGCCTATACTCTCGATGGCTCTGAGCCAACAGCCAAGAGCAATGTCGTGGCTAATGGCACTGCTATAACATTGCCCGAGGGCAACATCACGCTCAAGGTGGGATTGCTCGTAGGTGGAAACGTGAGTGGAGTGGAGACCCGCTCCTACGAGGTGAAGAGTTTCAAGCCTTACCCAATCTCTGTGTATGTCAATACAGACAATGTAGGTTGGGACCATGCCTACTTCTGGACATGGGGAGGCGACGAGACTCATGGACCAACTAGCAAGGACTGGCCAGGCGATAAAGTCGCTACAGCCACCGAGCATAATGGCAAGAAATGGTTTGCCAAGTCGTTTAGCATCAACACGCCCACCGACTATGTGAGCTTTGTGTTTGCCAAGGACAAGAGCACTCAGACTGCCGACGTGAGCAACGTTACTGCAACATCCTATTTCGAGGTGTTGACAGATGTCGATGGTCAAGGACATTATCTCGTGAAGGATGTCACCAAGGAGAATACCACAGCCATAATCTCCATCCACGACAATGCGTCGGCTCTCAACCGTCCTACTGTCGTAAGCACTATCGACGGCAGAACCGTGCGTCGATTCAACAGTAGTGTCGAGACAGCCAAGGCTCTTGACGGACTTGCCAAGGGCATGTATGTTGTCAATGGCAAGAAGGTTGTAAAATAAGACAAAAACATTTAAAACACCGTATATGTTTTCCGAGCCTACGGAAAATATATACGGTGATAAACAGAAAAAACATTAGCACAATGTTGCCTTAATGTTTTAAATATTATAATTCAAAACACAACATTCACAATTCAAAACTAAAAATCCCACTTTTTCTTTTATTTTTACAATATTCGTGTGAAACTGGCGTTATACTAACGTGTTTAAACGCTATCAAATAATAATAATCATCATGCTGCTTACGCTTGTCTCCGTCAGGAGCCATGCGCAGTACGACGTGTCCTTCGCCCATTACTTCGACATGGAGCCGTCGTTCAATGCAGCTGCCGTGGGTAAACAGTCAAAGCTCAATGTGTCGGCTGCCTACGCCATGGACCTTGCCGGATTCAAGAACAATCCGCAGACAATGTATGCCGGAGCCGATATGCCCTTCATCTTCATGAAGTCATACCACGGAGCCGGAGTGCAGTTTATGAACGACAAGATTGGTCTGTTCACACACAAGCGTCTTGCCCTGCAATACGCCTACAAGACAAAGCTCTTTGGAGGTCAGCTGTCGATGGGTGTGTCGGCAGGACTGCTAAGCGAGAGTTTTGACGGAACAAAAGTCGACCTTGAGGACTCCAACGACCCCGCTTTCTCTTCGACAAAACTCGACGGCAACGCCATCGACCTCGCCTTGGGACTATACTACACCCACCGCAACTGGTATTTAGGTCTCTCGGCACAGCACCTCAACTCACCCCTTGTAAACCTCGGCGAGCGCAACGAGCTTCAGGTGGATGCCACCTATTATGCCACGGGCGGCTACGACATTCGCTTGCGCAACCCCTATCTCACGCTCAAACCATCCTTCCTTGTGCGCACCGATGGTGTGGCTTGGCGAGGCGACATAAGCGGTAGGTTGGTTTACACCAACGACAAGAAGATGATGTATCTTGGAGCAAGCTATTCGCCCACCAACTCAGTTACGGTGCTCATCGGCGGCAATGTACACGGCATTGTTATGGGATATTCCTACGAGATGTACACGTCTGCTATAAACCCCGGCAACGGCAGCCACGAGATTTACGTGGGCTACCAGATGGACCTCAACCTTGTGAAGAAAGGCAAAAACCTGCACAAGAGTGTGAGAACCCTGTAGCATTAGGTAAAAAGAAAGACTGATTGTAAAATTCAGAATAATAAAATCAATCATAGATGAAAACAAGAAAAAGCATATTACTATTAGGCATCATGGCTTTCTCCATGATTCTCACCGGCTGCTTCGGCGGCAGGGCAGCCTCTTCCTCTGGACGTGGAGGCGAGGTTGTGGGAATAGGCGGACGCTCCTTCGTTGAGCCTACTCCCTATGGCATGGTGAAAGTGAACCGTGGCTATCTGCACATGGGTATTGACAAGCAAGACTCGCTGTGGGGCAAGAAGACTCCAGTGAAGGATGTGTCGGTCGACGGATTCTGGATGGACGAGACCGAAGTGTCCAACTCCAAATACAAGCAGTTTGTGGCTTGGGTGCGCGACAGTATCATCCGCACACGTCTTGCCGACCCGCAGTATGGTGGCGATGAGACGTACATGATAACCGAGGATAAGAATGGCGACCCCGTCACTCCGCACCTCAACTGGAAGAAACCCTTGCCTCGCAAACCCAACGAGGACGAGCTTCGCGCCATAGAGAGCGTATATACACGCAATCCTATTACGGGCGAGAAGATGCTCGACTACCGTCAGATGAACTATCGCTACGAGGTGTACGACTATACGGCTGCTGCCTTGCGCCGCAACCGACTTAACCCCGAGGAGCGAAATCTCAACACCGATGTCACTGTCAATCCCGATGAGGTGGTGATGATTTCCAAGGATACAGCCTATATTGATGACGAGGGACGCATCGTGCGCGAGACTATCAACCGCCAGCTTAGCGGTCCATGGGACTTCCTCAACACCTACATCGTGAATGTCTATCCCGACACAACCGTTTGGGTGAACGATTTCCAGAATGCCGAAAACGAGGTGTATCTGCGCAACTATTATTCCAACCCTGCCTACAACGACTATCCCGTAGTGGGAGTTACATGGGAGCAGGCCAACGCCTTTTGTGCTTGGCGCACCGATTATCTGCTCAAGGGTCTTGGTCCGGAGGCACGTTATGTGCAACGCTATCGTCTGCCCACCGAGGCAGAATGGGAGTATGCCGCACGTGGCAAGTCGGGAGCTGAGTTCCCGTGGGAAGACCCAAGCGTGAAGAGTGGCGACGGATGTTTCTTTGCCAACTTCAAGCCCGACCGTGGCAACTACACCAAGGACGGCAACCTAATAACATCGAAGGTGGGAATATATGGAGCCAACAGCAACGGACTCTTCGATATGGCAGGCAATGTGGCTGAATGGACAAGCACCATATATACCGAGGCAGGCGTAGAGGCAATGAACGACCTCAACCCTACATTGCAGTACAACGCAGCCAAGGAAGACCCCTACCGACTTAAGAAGAAGAGTGTGCGTGGCGGTTCATGGAAAGACCCCGAGTCGTTCATCCGCTCGGCATGGCGCACATGGGAGTATCAAAACCAGCCGCGCAGTTATATCGGCTTCCGTTGTGTGCGCAGTTTGGCAAGCACATCAAGCGTGAAGAGTAAGGGCAAAAAGAACAAGAAATAAAAAACAAGGAGACAATGACAGTTTACAGTAAGTTCAATATAGTCTATCATCTGCAGAAGTGGATGGATAGCGTTCCCGGACAGACATTCCTCAACTATGCCTATAGCTGGGGTGCGTCGGTCGTAATTCTCGGTACACTCTTCAAGCTCACCCACCTTCCGGGTGCCAACTTCATGTTGTTTGCCGGTATGGGCACTGAGGTGCTGGTGTTCTTCCTCTCGGCTTTCGACCGTCCGTTCGACAAGACCCAAGATGGCAAGGACCTGCCTACACATATTGACGAGGAGGAAATCGACCGCGAGGAGGAAGAGGCTGAGGCTGAATATGAGGCAGAGCGCAATGGCAATTACGCTCCGGGCAATGTGCATGGTGGTGGCACTATTATTATAGGTGGTGCGTCAACATCAACAACGGCATCCAATGCCGCTACAGTATCCAATGTCGCAACAGCATCCAATGCTGCCGCTGTTGATACAGCCGCTGCCGCAGCCGAGATAGCAGCCAACCAGGAGATTGTCGCTCAGCTTGCCGATGCCCAGTCGGCTTATCTCGAGCAGCTGAAGAATCTTACAGAGACCCTTCAGAAGGTGTCGGAGCAGAGTGTGCGCCTCACCCGTGACAGCGAGGAGATGGAAAACCTCAACCGCACCCTCACCGGAATCTGCAAGGTATACGAGATGCAGCTTAAGGGAGCAAGCCAGCAGATTGGCACTATCGACCAAATCAACGACCAGAGTCGCAAGATGGCTCAGCAGATTGAGCAGCTCAACAGCATCTATGCCCGCATGATCGAGGCTATGACTGTAAACATGAACTTAAAGGTGAAAGAGTAAATGGCAATAAAGAAAAGACCGGTTTCTCCTCGCCAGAAGATGATCAACCTCATGTATGTGGTGCTCATGGCGATGCTTGCGTTGAACATCTCCTCTGAGGTGCTCAACGGATTCTCCGTTGTGGAGGAGAGCCTTAACCGCACCACAGCCAACTCGTCGAAGGAGAACCAAGTGCTCTACGATGGGTTTGCAGATCAGATGAAGGCTAACCCTGCCAAGGTGAAGGAGTGGTTTGACAAGGCTACGGCGGTGAAGCGTATGAGCGACTCGCTCTACAACTACGCCCAACAGCTCAAGCTTGAGATTGTGCGCGAGGCCGACGGTAAGGATGCCAACGTGTTCGACATTAAGAATAAGGACAATCTTGAGGCTGCAAGCCATGTGATGCTTGCTCCAGGCACCGGTCAGGGACGCCGTCTGTACAATGCTATCAATTCATTCCGCGAGCGCATTCTCGCTATGGTGAGCGATGCCCATCAGCGCAGCATCATCGAGAGCAACCTGACTACAAAACTCCCCAAGAACGCTCACACCATGGGCAAGAATTGGCAGGAGTATATGTTTGAGGATATGCCTGTGGCAGGAGCCGTAACCCTCTTGTCGAAGTTGCAGAGCGATGTGCGTTATGCCGAGGGCGAAGTGCTCCACACTCTTGTGTCGAATATCGACATGAAGGACATACGCGTGAACAAACTCTCGGCTTTCGTCATCCCCGAATCGCGCACAGTAATCAGTGGCGACCAGTTTGCCGCTCAGATAGTAATGGCTGCCGTCGACACCACTCAGCAGCCCGAGATATATGTAGGCGGTCAGCGTGTGAACAATGGTCTCTATCGCTTCACAGCAGGAGCAGTGGGCGAGCATCAGTTTGGCGGATATATCACCATGCGCGATGGAGCAGGCAACGTCATACGTCGCGACTTCACACAGAAGTACACTGTTGTTGCGCCCAGCGCCACAGTGTCCGCCGACCTTATGAATGTGCTTTATGCAGGCTACGACAACCCAATCAGCGTAAGCATACCAGGTGTGCCTCTCAATGCCGTGCAGGCATCTATGTCGGGCGGTTCGTTCCGCAGCATAGGCATGGGACGCTATATAGCACGCCCCTCGGCTGTGGGTAGCGATGTCACCATTAGCGTTGCAAGCAACGCCAATGGCAAGTCGCGCCAGATGGGCAAGTTCACATTCCATGTGCGCAAGCTTCCCGACCCAGCTGCTTATATCTCTGTAGGCACCGACCGCTTCCGTGGTGGCGGACTCTCCAAGGCTTCGCTCATGGATGTGCAAGGCATAAAGGCAGCCATCGACGACGGCATTCTCGACATTCAGTTCAAGGTGGTGAGCTTCGAGGCAGTGTTCTTCGACAATATGGGCAACGCAGTGCCAATGGCAAGCAATGGAGCCAACTTCTCCGAGCGTCAGCGTGATACATTCCGCAAGCTCTCGCGTGGCAAGCGTTTCTATATCTCGCGCATCAAGGCTGTGGGTCCTGATGGCATCACACGCCAGTTGACAGGGTCGATGGAGGTGATAGTGAAGTAAAGATTATTAATTCAACCAAGAATACAAATGAAGAAATTGCTTACAATATTGCTGGCCGCACTCTTCTGTGCCGACATCGCTTCGGCACAGCCGGCGGCACGTCGTCGAGAGCAGGCACAGCAGCAACAGCAGAAGGACCAGGGCTTGAGTGTGCGTGCCCAGATATCCTTCCCCACGCAGAAGGCTATGGATGAGGATGTGGTGTGGCGCCGCGACATCTATCGTGAGATAACGCTCACCGATGAGGCTAATGCCGGACTCTACTATCCCGTAGAGCCGGTAGGCTCGCAGATGAACCTTTTCACGTATATCTTCAAACTCGTGCTGCGCCGTTCGGTCACAGCCTATGAGTATCGCTTGGACGGCAACGAGGTGTTCAGCGACGACTCTAAGATTAACCTTAAGTCGTTTCTCGACAACTACCACATATTCTACGAGCGCACCGACCGTGGCATACGCATCGACGACAGCGACATCCCATCGCGCGAGGTGACGGCCTACTACATCAAGGAGTCTACCTATTTCGACGACCGCAACGCTGCCTTCCACACCAAGGTGCTTGCCATCTGTCCTATCCTTAAGCGTGACGACGACTTTGGCGACGGGGGTACAAGCTATCCTCTTTTCTGGGTGAAATACGACGACCTTGCTCCATATCTCACCAAGCAGACTATCATGACCAGCAATCTCAACAACGCTGCCGTGATGTCGATGGACGATTACTTCACCAAGAATATGTACAAGGGCAAGATCTACAAGACCACAAACATGCTTGGCAAGACTCTCGCCCAGTACTGTCCCACCGACTCTGCCATGGCTAAGGAGCAGAAGCGCATCGAGAAGGAGCTTGCCGACTTCGAGCAGAACCTTTGGGGCAAGCCCGAGCCTAAGGACTCTCTCGACAGCATAGCCCGTATCGACAAGAAGGCGGCTAAGGCTCTTGCCAAGAAGAACCGCCGTGCACGTGGCTCTTCATCGTCATCTGCCTCTTCGTCATCGTCAACAAAGGTGAAGAAGTCGCGTCCGTCAAGCTCTTCAAGCAGCTCTTCGTCAGGCTCAGCTCGTGTAACGGTGCGTCGTCAGCGTCATTAATCAATAAATATTTAGCGTCATTAATCAATAATACAAAGAACAAAAAGGTATGAAAAAGATTTTTACTACTGCAGTGCTTGCCGCTGCAATGCTGTTCTCTGCCAACAATGCAGAGGCGCAGGTTAAGTTTGGTATTAAGGGCGGTCTTAACGTTACAAGCATGAGTCTCGACTCAAAAGTGTTGGATGCTGAAAACCGCGCAGGTTTCTTCATTGGTCCTACTTTGAAGTTCACCCTTCCCGTTGTAGGTTTGGGCATTGACGCTTCGGCTCTCTACGACCAGCGCGAGGCAAAGGCCAAGGCTGAGGTTGAGGGCGCAGAGGTTGAGAGCAACTTCAAGACCCAGGCTGTCAACATTCCTATCAACGTTCGCTACGGCTTCGGTTTGGGCAGCACAGCAAGCATCTTTCTGTTTGCCGGTCCACAGTTCGGCTTCAACGTGGGCGACAAGAACCAGTCAATCTTCAAGGACATGGGCGAGTGGCGCCTTAAGTCATCTACATTCAGCGTCAACGTTGGTGTAGGCGCAATGCTCCTCAACCATCTCCAGCTCTCTGCCAACTACAACATCGCTTGTGGCAAGACTGGCGACATGACACCGTCTAAGGCATTGGGCGAGACAGCTCAGGAATTGTTAGGCAAGAACGGTCGCACTAACGCATGGCAGATAGGCTTGGCTTATTATTTCTAATCAAGAAATAAATCAAGCTTTTGATTGAAAATAAATGGCTTTCTTGTTTTGGTTGTTTGCCAAAGCAAGGAAGCCATTCTTTTTGTATGTTACGGTAGTTTGTATGTTATATCGAAGACAGAACGGTCACCTTGACTTAATACAGATTTACTTTACACCGTTTTAACAATTAAAAAATGAGTGTAA
>ERZ1026874.1372-NODE-1372-length-13126-cov-41.421467_pt1 | contig 13126 bp, 7 predicted proteins | sample MGYA00380167_ERZ1026874 | MGnify/ENA primary metagenome ERZ1026874 (study PRJEB33269, sample SAMEA4719803) | human gut metagenome | biome: human-associated habitat; feature: organic feature; material: feces | place: Cameroon | collected 2013-10 ...
CGGCGCTCAATGGAGAACGTATCTCCGTGAGCTTCCACGTAGTCGAAGAGCATGAAGGCCTTGTTCAGGAGTTCATCTCTTGTGGGCTGCCCCACGGTATCTGCCTCGTGATAGTAGAGTTCGGCAAGCATATCCATTTTGGAGAGACGCTTCTCCTCATCGTCGATTCCTGCCATTGCCTTCATCACGTCCTCGATGGTGGCGATGCTGTAGAAGGCATAAGGACCTACGTATTGATTGTAGAGCTCCTTAATCTTCTCACGTCTCACCTCCACCTCTTTCTTTTCGAGCATTCTTTCGAGTGCCGCCATAAACTCGCGAATCAGTCGCTGTATGTAGTCTCGTTGTAGCATATTATTATTCCTTTCCTTTTTTACCTTTATTAAAATGCGGGTGCAAAATTACGGAAAAGTTGCGAAATAGCACAAGATATTCGAGAAAAGAATGCGTTAAAGTTGGTTATCTTAAAAATATTTCGCAAACAAATATATGTTCTACAGTTATGTAGGACGATAATAGCTTACGTATGAAAACTCTCCTCTACCCAGTACAATGGAACATTCTTCATCCACTCTTGCTCCTTGTATGGCGACATGGAGAAGCGGATTGCTCGCAAGTCAGAATTCAAAGAAGGCGCAAAGTGACTTGAAACGCAGGTTCTCTTCGGCCTTACATACATTTTGAAGTTGTTAATGACTTGCTGTTATGATGTTTAAACAGCTCTATCGGTTGCAAAGATACACTTTTTTACACGAACTTTTCTCGTATACTTACATTTTTTTACACGAACTTCGTTCTTTTTCCACATACTCCCACAGTTTCTTGTAGAAAGGATGCTGGGTCATCGTGTCCTTGTTAATCAGTTGCTGCGTATAAGCATATAGTATCTGTATTTCGTTTCTTACCTTATTTATCTTTTAAAATGGGTGCAAAAATATGGAAAAGTTGTGGAATAACGCAAAATAATCTCAAAAAAAGAGAGTTTTTCATATATTATTAGTAATTTTGCCTTGCCTTTCAGAAATTAAAATATTAAATCACAATAGTGATAGATAATTCCTAAAGTGGTAAGGCATAATTCAGTTTTTTACTGTTTTAAAATATAGTTAATTTAGAATAAATGTTTAGCTGATGTATAAAAATGAAATAAATAAGATTTGTTCAAGCATTCATACGGGGTTAGTTGATTTTTCTCAGCCTCGTAGTGAGGCATCTATGCCAACTCAGGCATCTTCTGAATTTATCACAAATAAACAGCAAGGTGATTGGGCGGAAGACGTGATCTTTAGAGCGGTTAATGACAATTCACAAAAAATAGTGGCTGTAAGATATGGAAAATCTGACGATCTTGTAGCTGGAGATGTTGGGTTTGAAAGTTTTTATAACTCTTATCAGACAGAATTGGATTTGATAGGTAAACGCCCAGATTTGTTGCTTTTTAAGAGAGAAGATTTTAATGCGGAGTTGGGGTATGACATAAGTTCCTTTACTCATGTAGAAATTGCAGATTATGTGTCTAAAGCTATTGCTGGAATTGAAGTTCGTTCTAGTGCGTTTTTAGTAGATAGATATACGGCTGAGTCTAACCGATTTGTTCAAGAAAATATAGTCTCTATATTAAATAATAGAGATGTTATATTGGAGCAGTATAAAGATTTGCTTGAACAAAAAAGGCCAGAGTTTATCCCTCTGCTACAACAATTGGATGAAGTTTCTGTTAGAACTTTGAAATTCAGAACTCCTTCTTGGCGTTCATCTCCAAGACTTCAAGAATTGTCTTCTTTACTTTCGGCTATAAATAAGTGCTTAAAAGCAATTCAGAAGAGGAATACATTGTCGATAACTCCTAAGGTAGAGGATTTGAAGGTTGTTCATAAATGGGTAATGACCTATAACGTTCCGCATTACTATGTACAGGTGTTTTTTGATAAAGTATATGGAATATCTTTTCAAGAAATTTTGCAGTTAATTTCTACTCCAGAATTAGAAGATGAAAAGTATTTTGTAGAGCATGATAATAAAAATCAGAATAAAACAACGATTAAAATTCCAATTCAAGAGGGGGTATGTTTAGCACAAAAAGTATTGGAACCGAATCACCACAGTGTAAGAAAAGAGTTAAATAAGGGTCGATTGTTGTTTTATGTGAAATTTGAAGGAGGAGAAGCTTGCATAGATAAAAATGAGTTTGAAAAATTATTTAGTTGTAATTTATGATAACGGAAAGTGAATATTCTAAAATTGTCGATTTAGCGCATAGAAAAAAATTTGCTCAGTTTTTCACTCCTGAGCAAATTGCATTATTTATGTCAAATTGGGTTTTGGAAGGTTTGAGTAGTGGTGCTGATGTGTTAGAACCTGCAATAGGTTTAGGGGTATTTAGTAGGACTATGTGTAGAATGAAGCCAAACCTTAATATTGTAGGTTATGATATTGATAAAACTATATTTAGCTATGCATTATTAAATTTTAGAGCAACAAATTATAAGATAAACCTTAACAATGAGGATTATCTGAAGGCATCATGGACTCAAAAATATGATGCCATAATTTGTAATCCTCCTTATCTAAAGTTTCATGATTATGATAATGCAACGCTAATTCCTTTGGTTAACAAAAAATTGCAGACTCATTTGAATGGTTTTACTAATATTTATACTTTATTTTTATTGAAGTCTGTATTTCAGTTGAAAGAAAATGGCAGATTGGCATATATAATACCTTCGGAATTTTTAAATTCTGATTATGGCGTAGAAGTAAAACGAGAATTATTGAAGAGCGGTACGCTTCGACATGTAATTATTGTAGATTTTAATCAGTGTGCGTTTGACGATGCACTAACTACTGCATGTGTATTATTGTGTCAAAATACAAAAACGTCAAATGAGGTGTCTTTTTCAACCATTAAAAATATGGAAGATTTGTCTTCCTTTATGCGGACTGGTGTATCTTATAATTTGAATGAATTGGATCCTGCTGTTAAATGGAAGCTGTATTATGAGCAAACTCAAGCTGGTAACTACTCTCATTTGGTTCCTTTTTCTACATTTGCTAAGGTTTCCCGAGGAATTGCAACTGGTGCGAATGAATATTTTACTTTTTCTGAGTCCAAGAAAGAACTGTATAATATACCAGATAGTTCTTTCCTTCGTTGTATTTGCCATGCTGTTGATGTTAAAAATTTGATTTTTACTGATGAAGATTTTTCAATTTTGTCTAATGCGGATAAAGTTGTATATTTATTTAATGGATGTGCCGATAGTGCAAATTCCCAAGTGAGAACGTATATACAGTTGGGAGAAGAAAATAATATTCATAAGCGGCATTTAACTTCAAAGCGTTCCCCATGGTATGCTTTAGAGAATAGGAAGCCTGCGCCTATTTGGGTCTCTGTTTTTAATAGAAAGGGATTACGTTTTGTTAGAAACATAACGCAAGCTTATAATTTGACCACCTTTCATTGCGTGTATAATATAAGTGAATTTAATACGAATATTTTGTTCGCTTATCTTATTACGGATATGGCAAAAGAGATATTTTTAGATAATTCTCGACAGTATGGTAATGGATTGATTAAGTTTGAGCCTAATGATTTAAATAGGGGAAAAGTAGCTGATCTTCGTTGCCTGTCAGAATTAGAAAGACGTTTTGTGTTAGCGGTTTATGAAAAATTGCAGTATTATGGAGGTGTTTGTAGTAATTATATTTCTTTGCTTGATCTTTTCTTTAGAGAAAAATATTCTAGTAAAAAAATCGATTTAAATAGGTATTGGGGTGATTTTTCGAAAATCATCCAGGAAGAGAATAATGTAAAGGTGAAAAATAAAAATATACGGGTAAAACAACTTAGCTTTATGGGGCTGTTTGAACAATATGGTGATTCACCTATTGTAAATAATGGTATGGTACATGAAGAGATAAATGATAGGAGAACTAGTTCTTTATTAGATAAAGGTGTAATTAATCTTTCGAAAAAATGCTTGGTGAGTCTTGTTAAAACAGATAATTTTAAGTTGTTTCAAGAAAAATCGGCTAAAATATATTATACAGGAAGGAAATTCCCTGCTACTGTGGCATTAGATGAGCTATATTACTTTATTCCTTACTTAAAAGGGAAGGGTATTAGAGATTTATATTTTATAAAAGTGGTGCGTGTTGGAACTCGTAAAGAAGGAAAAATTGATAATAATTCCAAAGATTTTCGGCTGGTATTTGAAATAGAATACGTTGGTCAGTTGTTTGAAGAATATAAGCTTGTTAAATTGAAAATTTGGCGCACTTTTACAGAACAAACGATAGGTGATTTGTTGGTTAAGCTGTAGCGAAGATATTAAGCTTAAACAGGCAATCAATCACAGCGAATTCTATTCTCTGTGATTGATTGTCTCCACATACTCCCACAGTTTCTTGTAGAAAGGATGTTTCGTCATCGTCTCCTTGTTGCCCAGGATGATGAGCTTCATGCGGGCTCTCGTCATCGCCACGTTCATGCGGCGAAGGTCTTTCAGGAAACCGATCTGGCCTTCATCGTTCGAACGCACCAGGGAGATGAGAATCACGTCTCTTTCCTGCCCCTGGAAACCATCTACCGTGTTTACGCTGATCAGACGGCGGTAAGGCTTGAAGAACTCATACTTCTTGATGAGCTTCTTCAGATACTGCACCTGGGCACGGTAAGGCGAAATGATGCCCACGTCGATGCTCTCGCTCAATACCCGCTGCTTGCCTATCTTGGTGAAGTATTCCGCCAGAGTAAGCAGGGTAAGCTCGGCTTCTGCCTTGTTGATACGCCCGAAACTCTCACCCACAAACTGCTCCTTGAAGTTCAAATCAGAATTCTGATTGGTTGCAGATGCAGAAGATGATGCAGATACAGAAGATGATGCAGATGCAGAATCTTCAGGCGCATCTCCTCCTTCTATGGTTATCTGATTCTCCTCGTTCGAAGTATCAATCCACGTTATCGGATGGTCGTAATCCAATACGCTCCGGTATTTGATCTGAGGCGCACTCTCCACCTTGCCCCCGTAGAACCAGTCGCTGGAGAATCGCATGATTTCATCGTTCATGCGGTATTGAATTTTCAGCAGGGTTACTACCTCCGGCTTGTTTTCGGCGATGCGCTCCATCAGGGTCTTGCCCAGTCCGGCTCTTAATGCCGCAATACTCTTTACGGTAGGCGGCAGCTGACAATGGTCGCCTGCCAGAATCACCCGGCTGGCTCTTCTCATCGGAATCCAGCAGGCAGCTTCCAAAGCCTGGGCTGCCTCGTCGATAAAGAGGGTGCCGAACTTCATGCCTTCCAGCAGATGATGGGCAGAACCTACTAGGGTGCAGGCGATGACACGTGCCTCGCCAAAGAGTTCTGCGTTGATGCGGAGTTCTATCTCGGCGGCACGGCTCTTCAGCCTATCCATCTTCTGATGATAGTTCTCGCTGCCTTTCTTCCTGTTTTTTCTTAATTCTCTGATAGCCTTGCGGATAGCCCAGAGCTGCGGATAGTCGGGATGACTCTCGAAACGGCGCTCGTAGGTGAAGCCCAGCATCTTGTCGTTCACACGGGTAGGGTTTCCGATACGGAGCACATTCACACCTCTATCCACCAGTTTTTCAGAAATCCAGTCCACCGCCATATTGCTTTGTGCGCACACCAGCACCTGACTCTCTCGCATCAGGGTTTCGTTGATGGCTTCCACCAGGGTCGTGGTCTTTCCGGTTCCCGGAGGTCCGTGAACAATCGCCACATCCTTCGCCCAAAGCACCTCGTTCACAGCTCTTTCCTGGGTAGGATTGAGCCATGGGAACTTCATCGGTTCGAAGGAGAATCTGCCAGCCTTCTGATGCGAATAGAATAAGTCGCGGAGATAAGCCAGACGGTTGTTCTTTGCCTTCATCACGCGGTCCAGAGCCTCGAACATCAGTTTGTAGCTGGTTTCATCAAAGGATAGCTGCACGCCGATAGGCTCCGTAGATTGCTGCAAGTCGAGCAATGGGGCAGAGTCGGGCACGGTAATCACCATTCTGTCGCCATCCACATAGCTCACGGTTCCCGTAAAGGAAAAATATTTTATACTTTGAACTTTTCTGCCCTGGTTCTCATTCTTGCCCATCTTCTTGACCATAAAGAACATGACGGGGCGACCGAACTCAAAATTGTGCTCGATATCCTGATCTGAGGTACGGAAAACCTCTATGGCTGTCTGGTTCAGCGAATTATAAAAGCTCTTTCCCACCTGTAGCGGGAACCAGGCATCACCTCGTTTCACCTTTCGCTTCATGCCCATCTGTTCGGTGAGCTTGCGGAAGGCTTCCTTCTCGGTGTAATACTCCAGCTGGAGCAGGGTGCGTTGTTGCAATAATGCCTGAATTGGTGAAATCTGTTCCATAATTGGATGCAAAGTTACACCAATTCAGGCAAAAATAAGAAGATAATAGGATAAATTATCTAAAATTTATTTCATGATGCGTTCTACGTCCTGGATGGTGCGGTTGAACGGACCATTGTGCTCCAGCTTGATGGTGCACATGGCAGCCGCAAACTTGCCAGCCTCGGTAGGAGTGGCGCCCTGCAGACGCTTGTAGAGATAACCGGCAGAATAGGTGTCGCCGCATCCGGTAGCATCCACTACCTCGTGAGGAGGATAGGCAGGAATCTCATAGAAGGTATCATCCACATAGACGAGCGAACCCTCGCTGCCCAGCGTGATGATTACCTCGGTAACACCCCACGAATGTATCAGCTTCGCAGCCTCGCGTGGCTCCTTCAGCCCCGTGATGGTCTCCATCTCCGTCTCGTTCACCTTCAGATAGTAGGTGTTCTTCAGCACCTCCAGCTTCTCCTTCCAGTCGATGGCGTACACCTTCTCGTCTCTCACCTCGCGCAGATAGCCCTGCACGTCGATGGAAATCCTTCCCTTGCCGGAAAGATAAGCCACTACTTCGGGCGAGAAATCATCGCTCAGCAGACTTCCCAGGTGATAAACCTTCGCCTCCACGTGCTCCAGCTGTCTGATGGTAAACGGATCAGCCTTGGCAAGCACACGCTGCTTGCGCTCGTTCTGGTTCTCTCCGTAGATGTTCTCGAAGAAGACGGTATTGCGCGATGGGTTGAGGGTTACTTCTATGCCCGCCTGGCGCATCTTATCTACTGGTTCGGTTTCCGTTGGATCCATTGCCGTGATGAGCGAAAAGCTCACATCCTTAGGCAGTTGATTGATGGCATAGGCGAAGTAGAACGATGTTCCGCCAGCCATGTAAACAGTTCTGTTTGGGGTAACTATCTTGTCTTTGGTTACGTGCCCTATACAACAAATATCTTTCATCTATTTCTATTTTAAACGGGTGCAAAGGTACAAAAAAACTTCGAGTTAGATTTGGTTTTTTGCTTTATTTTCTGATTTTGTTGCAATTTCTGCGAAGAAAAGACCATTTTTCTTTTGTGATGTTCTGATTTTAATGTACCTTTGCAGCAGAATTTAGTAAACTGAACATTTATTACGAGAATAGATTGAAACTTATATTATGTGGTTTGATAATTTAGTCAACGTGCATTCGGCGGTGCAAGGCATCGTCATTCTTTCATTGATTTGTACCCTAGGTCTTGCCCTGGGCAAGATTCATGTCAAGGGAATCTCCCTCGGCATAGCCTTCGTATTCTTTGTGGGCATCGTGGCGGGCCATCTCGGACTCACCATCGACGAGAACATGCTGGAGTTTGCCGAGAGCTTCGGACTCACCATGTTCGTGTATGTGCTGGGTCTCTATGTGGGTCCCAACTTCTTCGGTTCGATGCGCCACGAGGGCATCTCGCTCAATCTCTGGAGCCTGGCAGTCATCGCCGTGGGAACCGTTTTCTCGCTTGCCCTGTGCCTGGTGCTGCCCGTGAGCCTGCCCGATATGGTGGGCATTCTCTGCGGCGCCACTACCAATACGCCGGCTCTGGGTGCTGCCCAGCAGGCGCTGCAGCAGTTGGGATTGCCTAGCGGCGGAGCTGCCCTGGGCTGTGCGGTAACCTATCCTCTGGGCGTTGTGGGTGTCATCCTGGCGATGATGTTCCTGCGCAAGCTCTTCGTGAAGCCTGATGACCTGGAGATCCGACGTGCTGATGAGGACGACCATACATCCATCGGACAGTACGTCATCGTAAATCCGGCTCTCAACGGCAATACCATCTCCGAAATCACGATGATGACCCATCGCAAGTTCATCATCTCCCGCGTATGGCGAGGCGAGCAGGTCATCGTGCCAGAGGCTGATACCGTGCTCCATACCAACGATAATGTGCTCGTGGTAACCAATAAGGATGAGGCATCTGCCATGCAGATTCTCTTCGGAAAGAAGGTGGATAAGGAGTGGAATAATGATAAGGTAGATTGGAACGCCATCGATGCCAAGCTGGAGAGCCGCATCATCGTGATGACCCGTCCGGGACTCAACGGCAAGCGACTGGGAAGCCTGCAGATGCGCAACACCTATGGCGTGAATGTGAGCCGAGTGCTGCGTGGTGATATCCGACTGCTGGCTACCGATGACCTCCGACTGCAGTATGGCGACCGCCTGACCGTGGTGGGCGACCCTACGAGCATCGACCATGTGGAGCAGTTCCTGGGCAATGCCGTGAAGACGCTCAACGAGCCTAACCTGGGTGCCATCTTCCTGGGTATCATCCTGGGACTCGCTGTGGGAACCATTCCGCTGAATATTCCGGGAATGACGGCTCCCGTAAGACTGGGTATTGCCGGTGGTCCTATCGTAATGGGTATTCTGATTGGTGCGCTGGGCCCTAGAGTGCAGTTCATCTCTTATATGACGCGTAGTGCGGGACTGATGCTGCGAGAATTGGGTCTTGCCCTGTATCTGGGCTGTCTGGGTCTGTCGGCTGGTGGACAGTTCTTCGAGACGGTGGTTCGTCCGGAGGGATTGATGTGGGTAGGCATCGGTTTCCTCATCACGGTGGTTCCGGTTATCATCGTGGGCTTCATCATCCTGAAGACCAAGAAGTACGATTTCGGCAGCATCTGCGGCATTCTCTGCGGCAGTATGGCGAATCCGATGGCGCTTACCTACGCCAACGAAACCCTGGATGGCGATACGCCTAGCATCAGTTATGCTACGGTTTATCCGCTTGGCATGTTTATCCGAGTCATCATCGCCCAGGTCATCATCATGTTCTTCGTCTGAAGGGCTTAACTTGAATAAAAAATAGACAGAAAAAAGGCTGGTTTCGTTTAGAAATCAGCCTTTCTCTTTATCGTTATTTTCTTACCCGTCAGGGGATGTTCGAAGGTAATCTCCTCGGCATGGAGATGCAGTCGGGCAGCCTTCTCGTTGCCGTAGAGCGGATCGCCCAGGATGGGCGCATTCAAGCCCTCCTGATGGGCACAATGCACGCGCAGCTGGTGGGTTCTGCCCGTCTTGGGATAGAGGGCGATGCGGAGATGGGAGTCGTCGATGCGCTCCAGGATTTCATACTCCGTGATGGCCTCCTTGCCCTGCTCGCGATTCACCATCTGGCGGGGGCGGTTCAGATAATCGGGCAGAAGAGGAAGGGAAATGATTCCCTTTTTCGGAATCTCCTTCTCCGGAATTTCTTTTCCTGAAATCTCTTTTCCCGAAATGTCCTTTCCCGAAATCTCTTTTTCTGAACTCTCTTTTCCCGAAATGTCTTTTCCCGAAATGTCTTTTTCTGAAATGATGGCGATGTATTTCTTCTGCACCCGATGGTTCAGAAACTCCTTCTGTAGGCGATGATAGGCAAATTCGGTCTTGGCGATGATCATCAGTCCGCTGGTCGCCATGTCCAGCCGGTGAACGATGAGCGGACCGGTAGCCTCGGGGTATTTCCTGCGCATCAGCGCATAGACCGATGGCTGGGCTGCATCCTTTCCCGGTACAGAGAGCAGTCCTGCAGGTTTGTGGATTACGGTCAGCTCGCGGTCTTCGTAGAGCGTTTCCACCTGCTCATAGAGCATCTCTATCGGCTTAGGGAATGGTTCCTTCTGTCCGCCGATGCCGTATTCTGCCGATGCAGGGCTTTCGAATACCGATGGCGGCAGCATCCATCGCAGTATCGGCTTGCACTTGCCGTTGCAGGCAGGATAGAACTGCAGGTGGTGGCGGATTTCCTCCTTGGGGCTTTCTCCCCACCAGAACATCGCCATCTGCAGCGGCTTGTAGCCGTGCTGGTAGGCATATTGCAGCAGTTTCGGTTCGCAGCACTCGCCGCTACCGGCTGGCGGTACCATCTTCAGGGCAGCAATCCGGTTCGTAGCTATCGCCGCCTGCGGATACTCCTTCAGGGCTTCATCTCTGAAAATCTCCAGCAGATCCTTGCTTTCCCCCTCCTGGTTCAGCATTCTGAACTGCGAGAAAAGCCATTGCTGCAGGGCATCAGAGAGTTGCTTACGCAGCTGCTTCAGCCTCAGTATATTCTCCTGATAATCTTCAAATTCCGTTTCCAGGGCAGTCTTCTCCGAGAGCGATTTCTTCAGTCGGCGCAGTTCCGCCTTCATAAACTGGCTTTCCCTGATCATCTCCGCCTCTTCCGATTCCGACAGGTTTCCTGCCTCTCTGCGGCTGTCACGCTTCGCCTTCGCCTCCTTCATCTTCTCCTGATAGGCGGCGATGGTTCGCTTCCGCTCCTCCTGCAGTTTCCGGATCAGGGCTCTGGCTTCCTTCATCCTTTCATCCTTTTCCAGATGGCTGATGCTCAGGTTGATGTGTGAGATTTCCGCCTCGTGGGTCTTGAAGTATCCGTCGGGCTGCAGGTAGTCGAAAACGGCAGGCACGAAGTCCTCCCAGTCGCTTCTTCCGCCAATCTGTCCGCTGTAGGCAGCCAGGTATCCCCATTTCGGGTCATCGGCATCTGGTTTTACATTTTCTACGATGAGCACGCCAAACATTTTGCCGCGCGCAATCTCCTCCTGCCAGTCTTCTCGTCTGGCAAGCATCTCCTGCACTTCCCTGCACGCCTGGATGCAGAGCGGATGCGGTTCGTAATCCAAAGGATTGTTCATCCTTGCAGGAACATTTTCTGAAGTATGATGGAATGGATGGAAAATCATGCTGCAAAGTTACAAAAAAAATGCAGAAGTCTTGGTTTATCCACGGAAAAATCTTACTTTTGCACCATTAAAAGAAAATTTACTGAACTTTCGTATGTGGGGAAGTTAAGAATCTTGAAAAAAATAAGATATGCAAACGAAAAATAACAATATATTCTACCATCTGGTAGCCTTCCTGACGGTGGCAATCTGGGGAACCACCTTCGTTTCCACCAAGGTACTGATGCTGAACGGGCTTTCTCCTGCTCAGATCTTCACCCTGCGTTTCAGCATCGCCTACGTGCTGATGCTGGCGTTCAATCATCGCCGTCTCTTTGCCGATTCCTGGCAGGATGAGGCGAAGATGGCGCTGCTGGGCATTACGGGCGGATCGCTCTATTTCTACAGCGAGAACGAGGCGCTGAACTTCACCACCACCACCAATACCTCGCTCATCGTCTGTTCGTGTCCGCTCTTTGCCACCCTGCTGGTACGTTTGGTTTATAAGGATTCCAACCGCATCCATATCGTCCAGTTGCTGGGTTCACTTCTGGCATTTGTGGGTATGATCATCGTGGTATTGAACGGCAGGTTTGTGCTTCATCTTTCTCCGGTGGGCGATGCCTTGGCGTTTACGGCGTGTATGTGCTGGGCGATCTATTCGTTGCTGATGAAGTCGGTAACGGGCGATTACAGCGCGGCATTCATCACCCGCAAGGTCTTTTTCTATGGTGTTCTCACCATCTTACCTTATTATATCTTCATTCCGGGTTTTCCTCCGCTCGAGGTCTTCACCCGTCCTCAGGTATTCGGCAATCTGCTCTTTCTGGGCTGCCTAGCCTCCATGATCTGCTTCCTCACGTGGAACTGGTGCATCTCAAAACTGGGCACGGTAAAGGCTACCAACTGGGTTTATTTCAACCCGATAACCACGATGATTTTCGCCTCGTGGGTGCTTGGCGAGCAGATTACCCCCTATTTCCTTGCCGGTGCCGCCTGCATTCTGATAGGAATGTATGTGGCGGATAAGAAAACGAAAGGGGAACAGTAATATATTGAACTTCGCAAGTCTCAGTAATGAATAAATAAAAAAAGGGTGTGATATGCCCCGGTTTTCAGCAGCCCCAGAATACGAATTCCGTTAATCTTTATAACTCGCTCTAAATTGGACTTTGATTGAAAATCAAGAAGTTGGGCGTTTGCCTATATTATATAGGTAACAATATGGAAACGAGCGACCTTCTGCTCGTTTCTGTATTTTGCAATATGCAAAGAACGCCTCAATTCGGGGACAAAGATACGATATTTTTTTTAATATCCCATAACTCGCTAGGAGAAATTCAAGGAATTTAGAACTTTTGCATAAAATCTGATGCTTACCAACACAATATGCATCCAAAAACAAACAGCAGGTATTCGGATATAGTTTATCCGAATACCTGTTGCCATAACGTTTTATTACTGACGATGATTCTGACATCGGCTTTCATGTACTGTTGCAACATTGGGGTATTTTGTCCCTGTGTGCTCACTGTGGCTGTAACCATAAAATTCATGTTGACGTATCATAGGAAAAATCATATCTTTTATTCAAGTTTCGCAAGTTCAGAAGTTAAAGGTGTTAAAGAAGTTATCACTCCCTACAGTCGTTCGGGAAGTTAAGAGACAATAGTCTTCTAGCTTAAACATAGGACATTTGTCCCTTAACTTCCCTCTAACTTCCCTAACTTCCCCACATGCGAAACTTCAGTTAAATGACAAACATACAGGAACAAGACTATTCTCTGTGGAAATGCTACATTAAGACAAAGAATACTACCTTTTTGTTTTTATCAGTATTTTATCTGCCTTTGCGTCTTAATGTCCCATTCTTGATGTATCTACAGCCTTTACGTTCTTCTCCTTGTAGCCACCAAACTTATAGATAACTGCAAAGGTGACAGACGCCCAGTTATAGTTTATCTTCATTCGGTAGTCTTGGTTGCCTTGCACGGAACGTGTGTCGTATAGGTTGTTGAAGATGTTGCTGCCATTAAGGCGCAATCCCCATTTACCATCATGCGACGACCATTGCAGTTTGGCAT
>ERZ1026874.1373-NODE-1373-length-13120-cov-13.317719_pt1 | contig 13120 bp, 11 predicted proteins | sample MGYA00380167_ERZ1026874 | MGnify/ENA primary metagenome ERZ1026874 (study PRJEB33269, sample SAMEA4719803) | human gut metagenome | biome: human-associated habitat; feature: organic feature; material: feces | place: Cameroon | collected 2013-10 ...
GCAAGGAGGCTTGTTACACGCGCTTTGCGCCTGCAAACAAGGAGGGGGTGATTCCTAAGGTGCTGTATGCGAATTGGCGCAACGCGGTGCGCCCCGAGGAGGTGGAGGTGATTCCACTGCTTAATCCGCTGAGTCCGTGGACGGACTTGCAGACGCAGGTAAAGAAGGGGAAACGCAAGTTTGCCGTGGTGAGTCGTGTGCCGACACCTGATAGTACGTACTACCCTATCCCCTACTATGCTGCGCTCTTTAAGGGGAAATGGTATAATATTAAGCAACTGATTGGGATTGCGAAGGAGGCGAAACTTCGGAATTCGGCTCCGATTAAGTATCACATTGAGATTGCTAAGACGTTTTGGGCGAACATCTTTAAGGCGGAGGGTATCACGGACCGCGTGAAGCAGCAGGAACGGGTGAATGAGGAGAAGGATAATATCATCAATTTCCTCACGGGTATGGAGAACTCGGGCAAGGTGCTTTTCTCGGAGTTTTATGTCTCTCCTAATGGGGAGGAACAGCATGATGTGGTGATTAACAAGATTGAAACGGATAAGGAGGGGGGCGACTGGGCTACGGATATCATCGAGGCGGTGAACATGATGTGCTTTACCATGCGTGTACACTCGAACCTTGTGGGCTCGGTGCCTGGCAAATCGCAAACGAATAATTCGGGCAGCGATAAACGCGAGCTTTATACGATTGCACAGGCTTTGCAAAAGCCGTATCACGACCTTTTGTTTAATGTACACAGACTGATTATAAGGTTTAACAAATGGAATGGGGCTTTTCCTGATTGTCCCTTTATCCAACTGACTACGCTGGATGAGAATAAGGATGCGAAACAGGTGAGTATGAAACCTTCTAAAAATGAGGAAAAATGAGTGTACTGATTGCAGATAATGGGACTTTAATGCAATTCGTTCCGAATGTATTAAAGAATGTGCAGGGGGAACTTTCTTTGTATGAGAAGATTGCACCGCACTTGGAGGTGGCGGAGCAATGGCTTACTGTAACTTTCCTTTCGGAAAGGGTCTTAACTGTGATTACGAATGGTGCTGATGACAGCAACAGGTTGCTGCATTACGCGCGGATGGTGGTTACTGCGGATGCGATGCTTCACGCGGTTCCGCAGTTGGATTTGGTGCTTACGCCGAATGGCTTTGGCATTGTGAACAATGCGAATGTGGTGCCAGCGAGTAAGGAACGCTTGCAGCGCCTTCTCACTACGCTTGAAAAGATTCGGGATGATGCTTTGCAGGTGCTTTTGCCCTTGCTCGCTGCGCAAGGGGATTGGAGGGAGAGCAAACCTTGTTTGTTCTTTGAACAAACGCTTTATCCTTGGTTGGATTTGCCTCGGAAACTTGGTTTTGGGGAACACTCTTGGCTGAAGTTTCAGGAGTTACATGAGAAGCAATTTGCCATCGAGGAACGATTGGCGCATGATTTCTTTTCTTGTGAACTACTGAATGTATTGCGCAAGGCGAACTTGCACAATGCTTGGGAGGATACGGCTTCGGCACCGCACTATAGGAGTGCATGGCAACATATCTTTGCCATCGTGCTTTTCATGCTGCGCGAAGAGGAGGCAAATCCTCCCTTTGCGTCGTGCATTGAGGTCGTGAACTCCCTCCACAACGCGCCTGATGGTATCTTTAAGGAGTGGAAGCAGTCGGAAACCACTGCTCTCTTTGAAAACCATGGGTACAAAAATGATAAAAAGAAAGGCGGTTCTTGGTTTTAATGTTGTATATTTGTCGTGCAAAACAAATCTGTAAAAGCGAATGAAAAATCCAAGATACTTAGAATTGTTGCACAATGACACGCACAAAAATCCACAATGGGCACAGAAAATGATACCAGTGCTTGTTTATTGGGCTAAATCGAGCAATGACAACAAAGCGCATTATTATAGTGACTTGTCAAAAGCGGTTGGACATAAGACAGATAGGATAGGTCGTGTTCTTGGTCTAATTCATGATATTTTTGAAGAACTACGTAAAGAAAAAGGATTTAAGGATGTCCCATCTCTAAATGGATTAGTTAAATCTAAACAATCAGGACTTCCTGAACACGGCTTCGATTATGTAGAACCAAACTATAACAAACTTAGTTTTGAAGGAAAAAAGGAAGTTGTTCAAAAAGTCAATGCAGATGCTCAACACTATGAAAAATGGGATTCAGTCCTCAATAAGTTAGGACTAAAACCTTATAAAATACCAGACAATAGTTCTGATGAAAAAGTCATCCGTAAAGGTGCGTTTTCAAGGAATGGTTCAGAAGGACCTCGCCACAAAGAACTCAAACAATTTATTTATGATAATCCAGAGTCTATCGGCATTAGAAATGTTGATTTTAAGTCTATGGAATACGGACTTCTTTCTGGTGACAGACTTGATGTTTACTTTCGCTTGAAAGATAAAACACAAATTGCGGTTGAAATAAAATCTGCTATATCAGATAAAGCTGACATCTTGCGTGGTATTTACCAATGTGTAAAATACAAAGCTATATTAAATGCAGAGCAATCTGTAAGAGTGGAGCACAATAAGGTGAAAACCATATTGGTTTTGGAGGGTAAAATGCCCGAAGAGAAGATGTCTGTTGCCCTTGCTCTTAAAATAAAGTTCTTTGATAATTTCAAGAAGGGATAGATTGTCGTCTTTTCTCCCCATTCAATGCTTCCATACTTTCGCGGTATGGAAGCATTTTCTATTTCCCTGCCCAAGTCATGGTCGGAACTGTCCGACCTGCAATTGTTGTTTTTCTTCCGACAAGTCGCACGCGATTTGCCGATGAACGAGGTGTTAGCCCTTTGCGTCTGCAAATGGGCTGAAATTGTTGTGCTTTGTCATGCAGACAAACACTCCTGTTTGGTCAAGGACAGGAAAAGTAAACGCCAAGTGGTGCTTGCCGATTGGCAAGTCACTTTTGCTGCGCGACAACTCGCATTCTTGGAGAGCTTTGCTCCCATGCCTGTGTGCATTGCTGTCATTTGCAGTGCATCGGCAGTCGCTGCCGATCCGTGCCGATGGAAAGTTTATTGAACTGGGGCTGAGTCAGTCTTTTTTGGAGTACGGACTTTGGCAGAACTTTGGTACGGGTAAGGAAACACCGCGAGGAAACAGGGGGGATATGGGACGCAAAAAGGTGCGTCAAAAGAAACCGTGGTTTTCGCGGAAGTATTATGCTTCGGTCATGAATCTACGTGACTTCCTTGCGGACAACATGGCAAAGTAGTTCGTGGGGGTCGTGGCGCAATCTCTGGATGATAAATATCTTAGATACAATCATTAGCTTATGGATACTTCAGATTTCACCTCACAATGAACACCCTTGCTCTTGGCTATGTAATTCCCGCTATTAGGGCTTACTAGAGACCTGCCCCCGTTAGATAATGCTCATGCCGAGCGTACGAAAAAAGTGGTAGATACATTACGTATTTACCACTTCTCTTTTCTACGCTTGTTTCGCGTATGTACTAATTTTTCTTCCCTAATCGGGTTTCGTGATTCCGCAGGGATTCGAACCCTGGACCCACGCCTTAGAAGGGCGTTGCTCTAATCCAACTGAGCTACGGAACCATTTTCCAAGTGCAAAAGTAGTCTTTTATTTTTATATAGCCAAAGGTTTTTACACTTTTCTTTATAGTGAATCGTAGGTTGAGTTTACTCTGATTGGTTTCTTACAAACCGCTATCTTTTTAAAAGGAGAAGTTCTTTGATGATTTTTAAACGGATACGTAGTTTTGTAAAAAGAGAGTTTTTACTTTTCTCACCACTCGAAGAAGCATTGTTACCCGTACGACGGAAATAGCTGTATGGCTGATGAATAAAAGCCATTTTATAGTAGAAAGAAGCTACATTGCCAAACCACATGTCGTGCATAGGAAGATTTTTTGGGAAAGGAAGACAACGCTCTAATAAAGGACGCGTAAATGCCATGCAACCACCAATGTAACCATTTTTTATCAAAAGATTATAATACCTTCCCTCATGCGTATTGTTCAATGAAAAGAAAGACTGATGCGTCGTGTTTAAATTTTCGTCAGTAACAATACAATCCGTCATTACACAAGCATATCCTTCATTCAATTTTTTGATAACCGCCTCAATCTTTCCTGGCATCCATTTGTCATCTTGGTCAGAAAGAAAAATGTAATCGCCTTTAGCATACATAAGAGCATTCTCAAAATTAGGAATGGGCGATCCCAAACAAGGACCTTTTACAATACGAATTCTGGGGTCCTGAAGTTTTTCAAGAACCTCTACCGTGCCATCTGAAGAACCATCATCAGAAATCACGATTTCGTCAGTTATATTTATTTGAGGCAAGATGCTATTGATTTGTGTAAGAATCACATCTGCTCCATTATATGTTGCTATGCAAACTGAAATCATTGTTATTATTTTAAGAGATATCTTGTTACGAATTTTGTGAAAAAGAAGAAGCTATGAGTACGAAGCATCAGCGACAATGTATGTTTAAACACCTCACAATGATGCTTCAACTGCATACGTGAAGAGTCTGCCTTATATCCAACAGCACTCTTCAAGTACAAAAGGTAACGATTCTTTACGCTTGACACATTCGTACAATCATTAGAAAAATCCTGTAATGCAGTGGTATGAATTATGCGAAAATTAGCAGCCACTCGTCTTAAACGCAACTGAAATTGAAAGTCAGCAAAATCCAATACAACCTCGTCTGCATATCCACCAGCTTCCCAGAAGAGATCAGTAGGCACACAACAACCACTGTTAACTGCTGCATACTTAAAGAGGGAATATTCCCCTGGCTGCACATTATGCGCAGCACGCGTAAACCAACCATCAATACACACAGGTGAGAATTCGTCGCCCCTATTCGTTTTCATCAAAGGAGCTACCATTCCCTTATAATCTGCGTTTTCAAGATATGCGGTCCAAGCATCAGGAGCAAAGACCGTGTCTTGATCCAACAACAGAATGCGCTTAAAGCCTTGCTCTTTGGCTATGCGTGCTCCCGTATTATATGCCTTCGCCAAACCACCATTGTTCGTATCACTGATATACGTAGCCCCTTCAGGCAAACTCGACTCATCAGTATACCCTCTTTGTGGAGAATTGTCATAGACCAAATAATGCGTTAGGTTATTAGGAGCTATCAAGGTCTTATATGATTCAGCTTCGTAAAGACTGATTTTGTATAGCACAATAACCACATATATAGAATGTGTATGTTGGAGCATAATTCTTTTTTGTTTTTATTTAAGCCAAATGCCTTGAGCTTTTCCTTTTATAATCTTGTAATACTGAATAGTGTTCACCACCAAACCTGGTACATTAACAGCACACATCACTGCAAGCAAATAACGAATATCGTTGCTATTCTTACAGAATAACATTGCCAAAGGAATATAGCAAACAGCTGCCGAAACCGTCATAATCAACTGCAAACGTAATGTGCCAAAGCCATTCAGTATGTATGAATAGCGCATGCTCAAAGTGAGCAGCATCACATATATAGCAACCATTACATTCAAGTCTGACGAAACCAAATCGCCATCCCCTATCCATATATTATAAACAGGTTTAGAAACAACAATCATCAGCACAGCAATAGCCATAATGCCCATAATGATACGGTCGAGTGTTTTGCCCGCATTTTTTATCCACGCAAAGTCTTGCTTATTGTAAGCGTCTGTAGTAGCCGACCAATAAGGCACACAAATAATAAAGAAAAGTAATTGCACCACACTGAAATAGCGGTAAGCAATTTGATAAGGTGTAACCATTTCAGGGCTATAATAGCGCGAAATCAAAATGTTGGTTGTCATAAAGAGCACAACAGCCGACACCTGAAGCACAAAAAACTTCATCCCCATATTGAAAAGCTCAACAATACTTTTCTTATCAACCAGTTTGATTGAAGGACGTAAGTGCGGATAACGCTTTCCAAAAGTAATGGGATAACTAATCACATAGACCAACAATGGAGCCAGCGTGTTGACAATCGAAATATAGAAGAGAGAATGACTCCCACTGATATACACCACAAAAGTGCCAATCAACGCCAAAGTCTGTCCCAAAGTACCCAAAAGATTATTAACCGCAGGCATTTGCATACCCATATAAAAGTTCCCGATAAACTTAAATATAAAGGTACTACAAACAAATATGGCAGAGACCGATAAAATTTGGTCCAGATTGTTTACGATTTGATTGTTAACATTGAAAAACGTATATGTATCAGCATTCCATATCCAAATGTTAACCAACAAAGCCACAGGAACGATAAACAAGATGAGCATGAATAATGTGGATGAAACCGCACGTCGTGCTCCCTGAATATCATTTTTTGCAATGTATTCTGCCAACTTATTGCGCAGACCATTTCCTAAGCCAATATCCAAATTATCAATCCAAACGAGCATTGAACTAATAGTCAGCCAAATACCATTTTCATAAACCCCCAAGCAATGCAAAGTTAACGGAACCATTAACAGTTGCACCACAATAAGCCATCCTTTAACAAAAAAAGATGCCAAGATATTTTTCTTTATCAATCCCGTTCTACCACTACTACTCTGTAGCATGCGAGACAATATTTTTATATTCATATCTAATTTTTTATTGAACCAATACGCATCGCATCGTTCGACTTAAAAAATCTGCTCATATAACAGAAAATCATCATCATCACGCACATACCTGATGAGTTAATAAGCATAGGGTTGGTACCTGCCACAAACAAAAAGACAACGTACGAGAAGATAATGCCTGTCGATTCCTTGCTCTTTAAGAACAGTTTGAAACGCTTCACTGGATAAAGCAACAAATAGAAGATGCCCACACTGAACACACCACACATACGCAAAATTTCAAGATAGCTCCACTCTGTTTGTGGCACCATTGCACGAAATCCCATCGAGAAGAAATAAGATCCCGCACCCTCTCCTAATATAAAATATTCAGGATTATAATGGAATAATTTACCATAAGAATAAAGATGCGCATACTTGATGACATTAGAAGTTTCACCTTTTTCAGCAGCAAGTTTGTAAATTAAAACTAATAATGCCATAGCAATAAAAGCAACGATAGGATACATCATTAGTTTTACATACTTAGAATCCTTATAACGCAAATAAAACGCTAAAGAAAGGATAACGAACGGAAGAATCATTGTAGAGCGTGAGCCACTGACAATGAACAATGTTGTTATTAAACAAACCTCAAGCAAATTTATAAATCGGTGTTTCTTAACAGCAAGGAAAGCATATGCCGAAGCAAACAGAGGCAGCGTGGTGCTGATGGTAGAATTAAAACTAATGCCAAGCAGCTTTATCCCCAAAAAGTAACGTGTGGATAAATTATAACAATTTTCATGTTCCGTTTGAAACGTCCAAACAGCAGCTTGAATCATTTCGTCTGATGCAGCAGCAATAAATAGAATAACAGCTAAGAGCGAAAAAATAAAAGCACTACATTTTGCCAAACGCATCACATTGTAATAGCGAACCCACAAAAGCAAAATGAGCATTGAAAAGCCTTTAAACGTAGCTATTGTGAATTCGTAATCAAGTGGCACACCCATTATTTGCGATGTCAAAAAACTACATACCAGCGCCACGTATGGCATAATGATGCAAGGGAGGAATGTAAAATCGGGTTTTAGAAAAACAAGATTGTAACCAAGCAGAAGAATAAAGGCAGGATTCTTTAAGTGTAAGATGCTGTTAGAAGGATCGACCATGGCAGCAAGCAAGAGTGTGAAGAACAGAAAATTTCCGCCCCACATCACAAACTTATTTACATTCGTATGGTCAAATAACATTCTTCTTAAATATTTAAATGAGCTAAGAGGAGTACCAATGATTATTCCTCTGCCACAACAGGTTCAACAACTTTGTTTTCAATATTGAAGTGGTCTAAACTTTTCTGACGAAGATTAGATTCAAACTTTTATCTCTTCTAAATTCAATCTTAACCTTTCTTTTTGACCGTTTTTTTGACCTTTCATCGGTCGTGTAGCTCGCTACACCCCCTCTTCAATACCCCAAAGAAAGATAGTGCAAACTGAATGCAAAAAGCCAAGCTTGCTTGAGATTTTTGCTGAGGTGCAGCCTATCTTATACAAAATCGTTTCAAAAAAAGGCAAGTCTTGAATTTCGTAAAAGTTTAAGCAACTTCATTAGCTTGCGCACTATTGCTCGACTTGCGGCGTTGGTCTCGTATAATTACAAAACACAAAGTGCCAGCCATCACGACAAAAAGATAAGCAATAACAATCAATTTTTTCTTGGGCGAATCAGCATAAGGTGCTACAACAGGACGCTCTAACACCGTAAACACAGGCGTACGCTCCTGCACCTTAGCTTCAGCCAAAGTAACTTGCTGACATGCCTGAGAATAATTGTTGTACATCAGTTGCAAGTCGTTTTCCAAAGCATCACTTTCAAGTTGGTACGACTTCAAACTCAAATCCATGTGGCTATCGCTGTAGGCAGCATATTTCTTCTGCGCACTAACATACTTATCGTATGCTTCTTTCTTTAGTCGCTGATAGTAAGCCAAGTCCACACGTGCCTTATTCGTACGATAATCCGTAATAAAACTCTGCAAATGTGTAGTTACCGTTTCCACCAATTTTTTTGACACGAATGGGTCCTGCGAGTAAACCTTAATATTGATAACACCCTCAGACTCCTCATGCGTACACATAATGTTTCCTTTTACCGAAGCAATCAGTCCATCCTGAGCCTCAGTCAATGCAGAGGGATTCATTTGCTTTACGTCAAACTTCGAATCTTTCTTTTTCTCCTTCGATGCAAAGAGACCACCTATTGCCTCAAACATTTTCGACCACCAAGGACTTTTGGTATATTTCTGCAGATATTCCAAATAAGTAACATCCTTGGTCATACCTTTCGCACGCACCTTTGTATTCAACAAACTTACCAAGAAATCGTTAGTTACAACCACACTTGGATAGAGTTCAGGCACAATGGCATCTTCTGATTTTGACAAATTCACACCAGCTAACGAAGCCAAAGAACCCATACCTCCGCCCAACGGACTGTCTGTTTTTGACTCCGCAGCCAAACTTGATGACGACTCGTAGGTTTTAGGTATGCTTAAGGCTACTATCACACCTAAAACAATAGCAATACAGCCATTTATAACAAACAGCCACTTACTTTTTTTTACGGACTGTATGATAGAGGCTAAACTTATAGTATCCATCTGTTTATGCTTGGTTATGAAATCGTCTAAACTTTTATGACGAAGATTAGATTCAAACTTTTATCTCTTCTAAATTCAATCTTTACCTTTCTTTTTGACCGCTTTTTTGACCTTTCATCAGTCGTGTAGTATCTTATACAAAAACGCTTCAAAAACAAAGATAAATCTTGAACTTCATAAAAGTTTAGACAACTTCTATTAAAGTTATATTCGTTTTTGGTAGAACAGGATAAGCAGTTAATCAAAATTATTTTACGCGATGATGCGTAAAATAATTTTGATTAGCCAATTTTTTAAGCCATATCCTTTACTTAATTATCGTAGCAATCATTGTACCCAATGTTGCAGTCATCGTACCGAGTGAAAGGATCTCACCGAACGACATCTTCTTTCTCCTATCTTTTGCAGGCACAATGATTGTACATCCAGGCATGATATTCTTTGCCGAACGTACTCGAGTCACCATACCATTCATATTCACAGCAAACACACGACTTGTTCTTGCACGAAGGCCATAACCACCAGCCTGCTCAATATAGTATGACAAACGTGCACCCTCCTTAAATGCCACCGTATTGGGATACATCACCTGTCCGTTAATTGTTACCGTATTATTATATTGCGGAATAACTAAGCGGTCACCATCGCGCAACACAATGTCCCACTGATTTGAACCAGGATGAGCCAAAGCCTGTTCAAGGTTAATACCCACCATTTGTGTGTCGCCCAAATCCAACTTACTCATGTCAATAGAGTCGCCACTCATAGCCAACTTTAGCATGGAGCGTTGTTTAATCTTTTCGGCAGGAGTGAGAATACGTTCCAAGTGAGCACCCATAGCATAAGCTTCCTTCGTTATGCCACCTGCGCTTTTTACCAAGTCGCTCAAACGCATACCCTTATTATTTAATACGTATGTGCCCGCAAAAGCAATTTCACCTGAAACACTCACATGTTGTTGCTCTACGTAACCAGGAGAACGACGTACAAATACCTCATCAAAAGGTTCAAGGATAAAGCCTGGTGTGCCGTCTATAATAAACCCGTCCTTTAAGGAAAAACTAAATGACTGAGCAACCTGCGATGAAGCGTGCGTAGCCTTATTGTTTCTCATACGGCGCGAAACGTCAATCTTCACCAACGAAGCAGCATCTTTCAAGCCACCTGCTTGCAAAATAAATGTTTCAAGGCTCGTATTCTCTGAAAAGTCGTAAGTACCAGGATAATTCACCTCACCACTAATGGTTAAGATTTCCTCTTCCTGCATAATCTTCTTGGATGGAACATAGAATACGTCCTCATTTTTAAGAGCTATATCAGCAACTGTATGATTTACGATGCCCTTAATGTCAATTTCAACTGTTTCGAGCGTACGATCTTCTTTCATACGATGAATAAAGCCGCGGTTTACAAAAGCGTCTTCAGCCAAACCACCTGCAGCTTCAATAAGTTCGCGCACGGTAGCAATGCTTCCACCCATCTGATATTTACCAGGACGCATCACAGCACCTCTCACTTCCACCATATTGCGGTAGCGCTGCAAAGTACTGTCAACCGACACAGAGTCACCATCAGCCAACTGGAACGAATTGCGTTCAAAATCATCAATAGAATACACCGAAAGTTCGCCCCCAGCCTTACGCACAAGATGCACGTTCGATTGATAAGCATCACCCGCAAAACCACCGGCATATTTAATAAGCGTACCAACACTCTCCTTTTGTTTCATTTCGTAGTACATCGGACGCTTCACCTTACCCGTAATGTTTACCAAGCACTCATAGGGTGCCACAATAATCACATCACCCGAAGCCAAACGTACATTCCCCTTCATGTTACCATTTAGGATATAGTCGTAGATGTCGCATGTAGAAATTAAACGACCGTTACGATAAATCTTAATGTTACGAAGCGTACCAATATCGTTTGTACCGCCAGCCATATACAGTGCATTGAACACGGTAGCAAAAGCTGAAAGAGTGTAAGTACCAGGAACTTTCACTTCGCCCATCACGTTAACCGTAATAGTCTTAGTTTGTCCAACAGTAAGACGAACATTCGAACCCGCATAACGCTTGCCCAATGTAGCGCGTAAGCGTTGGTTAGCTTGCGCCACCGTGAGTCCATCAACGTTAACAGGACCATAGTTTTCAATATTGATAACACCCTCGGGCGAAACAGTCGATTGGAATTGTCCTTGCGAAGCACCCCAAACATCAATATACACAGCATCACCAGGTCCCAGACGATAGTCCTGCGGTGTGGCAATATTCATATTAGGTTCAAAGCTCAAACTACGATTATTAAAGATATTACGACCGAAAACCTGCTTTTTGTGCGTCTGTTTTCTATACTCATATTCATAATCATCGTCATCAACTATTGAGTCTGGAAGGATTTTATCCATTTCCGTCATGTAGTCATCATCACGCTCACGTCTGTAGCGTTTCAACTGTTTGGGCGACATCAAACTTTCGTTTACTCTTTCAGTTGCAGTAGTACGTTGTCCGTCACCTTTCGTTTCAACGCCACGCTTGCCCGAGTTATTTTGACGCAAACGGCTTTGTCGTTTTTCATCATATCCACTGATATTTCTCGCACCTACCACGGCACCACTTTTTTGTTTCTCCACTTTGTCGCGAACGCGTCTAATCTGTTCGATTTGTACACCGCGTTCAATAAGTTTCGTAACGATTTCAGAACGCGAAGAACCTCGTTCATTTTCGCGAACCATAAACTGCATGACCTGATTATCGGTCATACCAGACTGTGCCACCATTATTTGCGAAAAGCAAAGAGACAGCATCAAAGCGAGAAATACTTTTTTAATTATCATGTAGTTATGCGTTTCTTATCGATGTTTAAGTTTAAATTAAAATAGGGATTTAAATCAAAGAAAGCAGCTTATGCCTTCTATCTTTGCCCGCTTAACTATAAACGGAAAAATCACCACAAAATTGTTTGCAAAGATACAAAGTTTTTTCGTTCTATTAGATAGAAGCAAAGGCAAAAAGGATTTGACGCTTCTTTTTTACGCAATTGGGTGAATCAGGAGTTTTTCTTTGTAAGTACACTACTAAAGTTTCCCACCCCATAAATGAGGGCGGGAAACTTTAGTTATAATAAATTACGTAAACCTAAAATAATAAGATTTATAAGAGGCAAAATGACTATGAACACATCCAATGCCTGTTTCTTCAATGCTAATTTTAGATTTTTGCAAATTCTATTTTTATAATACACTTGCAAAATAGTACTTGTTACAAATAAGAAATATCCACTCCAAGCAACATAATACATCCAACTCCATTTACTTATATCCAGAATCAGCCAACTAATATAAAAGAACATTGATATTAGTTCGTGTATATCTTCCTTAACCATTATTCTCATCTTTCATACATTTAGAAAAATCGTAAACCATCCAAGCGACGCCACCCACCCCAATGTTCACTTTGCAAATGCAGCAATAATTTATCGAACCGTTTTTGCCGTCATCAACATCTTGGTACCTTTATGAACATTCGTTGTGCAAGTTCTTTCAACACCATTTCGACTTCTACAAACAGAAAAATCGCCACAAAATTGTTTGCAAAAATACAAAGTTTTTTTCGTTCTATCAGATAGAAGCAAAGGTAAAAAGAAATTGACGCTTCTTTTTTACGCAAGTTCTTCGTTTCTTAGTCAAAAATGTCCATTAATGAGCCATAAATGTTCATGAATTATTTTTTTGAATTTCCATAAATAACCCCTTTCGGTAGGGTGTTCAAAATCCGCAATTTTTTCCTGCATGAGATTTGATAGTTTTATCAGGAAAATTCATGCGCCAGCCTCACCCATTCGGGGTGAGGCTGACGCATGAAACATTGATGATTCTATCATAAATCGTGCAGAAA
>ERZ1026874.1381-NODE-1381-length-13093-cov-25.780488_pt1 | contig 13093 bp, 14 predicted proteins | sample MGYA00380167_ERZ1026874 | MGnify/ENA primary metagenome ERZ1026874 (study PRJEB33269, sample SAMEA4719803) | human gut metagenome | biome: human-associated habitat; feature: organic feature; material: feces | place: Cameroon | collected 2013-10 ...
TAATGATACCACCGAAAGGTATAGGACCTCTGCTGAAACAGAGACTGTGGCTGTAGGAACAGACATCAGAGCCACCGACAAAGGCAAGCGTACTGAAAAAACTGCACAGCTATCAGCAGGAAGGCAGACAGCAGCCGAAGCGGACAAAGAAGAAATCCAGAGACATGGAGCGATAAGAAAGGTGGAACAGATTATGAAGAAAACAATTTTTAAAGAAATGGGCGGCACTTATGTAAGATGTGGGGATTATTTTATCCCCTGCCTTACTTTGCCGGAGGAAGAAGAACCGAGATTTGTTGGTGTATGGGGACAAAGACATTTGCGATATTTGAAAGAATACCGCAGGAATGTATATCTGGATCTGCTTATGAGTGGCAGAATGAATAGTTATCTGGCTGATATAGAAGAACAGGCTCAGGAACGCTTTGAAAGGCTGATAGACCAGATGAAGCAGGCACAGGGAATTACGGAGCAGTTAAAGGCGGACAATGCCTGGGAATGGGTAGGCAGAATGAATAACATACAGGCGTGTGCAAGGGAGACTGTGGATAGAGAGATGATTTACCAGTAAGAAAAGCGGTATGGCGGAGAGTAAGTCTGGAGATGGCTTGCTTTCCGTTATGCGGTAATACTGGTTGGTGTAGACAATCTTAGTATTTTTCATATTTTTGAACTCAACACAAAAGGGACTTCGTGTTGTTCTGTTTGATATTCGTATTTGGTATGATGAAATCATCAAATAAAGGAGGCAACAAGCCATGAATACAGATAAGATTTATGCAGAGCAACTCGCAAACGAATATGCACCAAAGGACACTTCAAAGGTAGTAGCCCTTCGCAAACTGGATGCCAGGGCAAAACTTCCGGCTACTATTTTTACCTATACTTTCGGAATTATTGCTGCACTTGTAACAGGTGTCGGAATGTGCTTTTCCATGAATGTAATCGGCAGTGGAACAACTACTATGTTTGTTCTTGGGGTTATTGTTGGTATTGTTGGATTAGCAGGTATGGGCATCAATTATCCAATTTACAAAAAGATGTTGGCTAAGGGAAAACAAAAATATGCTTATGAGATTATAGAGCTTGCAAAAGAAATCAGCGAGTAATCTTATGAAACGGATAAAGCAGATTTTGAAAAGGATATTATTTCCGTCAAAGATGAAACTGATTTGTATTCCAGTCGTATCATTTATAATACTTATCTTTATCCTAACATCACAAAAAGCAAGAACTATGCCGGCATATCTGATTTATTGTATGTCGGCATATTCGCTTGTAATTTGGCTATTGGCTGTACCATCACTGACAAAACGGATAAAATCAGCTATAATAAGTAATGGAATTATTCAAAAAATAACCGCAACGCCAATTATAGGAAAATATCTTAATGATCTTGCTTTTCGTTGGAATATCAATATTTGTCTGCACTTTATACTTTTTACACAATGATAACAGCAGTTGTCAATGTAGTAAAATTTCGTAAATTAGGCAGCCCTATTTTGTCTGCTGCCAAAATATTGAATTTTATATCAGCTATGATGTCGATTCTCGGTTTACAGACGGCAATGATATCTCGCTTTTCAGAAAATGGAGACAATTACCGTAAAACGATGAATGCGATTACGGGTGGTTTTGTATACTGTATTGTGATCTTTGTTGCTGTTTTTATGCTGATTTGCAGTAGAAAAAATAAGAAAGAAGGTGGGAATCGTTGACCAGATCGGAAAGTAAATATTTTGTCACTGCTACGAAAATGGATGAAGCATTTTTGAGACTTCTTGAAAAGAAAGATATTTCTTATATCACGGTAAAAGAAATATGTGAAACAGCAGGAGTCAACCGTTCTACCTTTTATCTGCATTATGAAACAATCAGTGATTTGCTATCAGAAAGTGTCAATTATCTAAATGATCAGTTTCTCGCATATATGAAAAAAGATAAGGAGGCTGTTGTTTCAAGGCTGCAAAAATGTTCCTTAAACGAGTTGTTCCTTGTTACACCGGAATATCTCACTCCATATCTTGGTTATATAAAGGAATACAAAAAAATATTTCGTACCGCAATAGAAAATGCTGCGGTACTGGAACTGGAAAAAAGCTATGATAAGATGTTTTGTTATGTGTTTACACCTATTCTGGAACGCTATGAGGTACCTGAAAAAGACAGAACTTATATTATGGCATTTTATATCCGAGGATTGATGGCAATCATTACGGAGTGGTTAAAGACAGATTGTAAGGATTCTATTGAATATATTATTACTGTGATACAAAAATGTGTCATGCGTCATCAGGAGGAAAAATGAAAGCAGGAATATATTTAGGAAAAGAACAGATTGAACTTCGGGAACTGCCTATTCCTGAAGTAGGTGATGAAGACGTTCTGGTAGAAAATATTTATTCCAGTATCTGTGGTACCGAAGTGTCAGTTTACTTTCATGGTCCGGGTACAGGGCATAAAGTTACTGTGGGTGGAGAATTTGGACATGAGACGGTATCACGCATTGTTAAGGTTGGAAAAAATGTTACGGACTTTACGGTAGGTGAAAGGGTATATCCTTATCCACGTTTCGCCACGGGTGATACGAAACGGGCAGGCACGATTGGTGGTTTTTCGGAATATATTCTTATCCCTAATGCAAAAAGAAATCATTCGCTTTACAGTGTGGATGAACGCATCTCAGATCGTCTGGCAAGTCTGATTGAACCGTTTACAGTTGGCTGCCGTGCTGCCAGAAGAGGAATGATTCCAGATGGAAAAAATAAATATATTTCAGGACAAAATGCTGTTATATTTGGCAGTGGAACGATTGGTATTGCTGCCGCAGTTGCTTTTCAGTATTTTGGTATGAAAAAAGTTATGGTCTGTGATTATTCGGATTTTCGATTAAATCTTGCAAAAGAACTGGGGGTTGCTATTTGCAATCCACAAAAAGAAGATTTTGCTGTAAAATCAAAAGAATACTTTGGAACTGCACCATCCTTGAATGGACAAACTGCCAATATTGATTGTTGGCTGGATGCTGCCGGGGCAGAAAATATTTTGGATGATTTCATGCAGCTTGGGAAAATTGAGAGTCGATTTGTATCTGTGGCGGTAAACAACAAGCCACGAAATATCGACCTGTTGTATATGACCTATGCTCAGCAGAGTATCATTGGTTCCGGTGGATATATGCCGGAAGATGTGAGGGATGTTCAGAATATTATGACTTGTGGAAAATGGAATTTAGAGAATATTATTACACATGAATTTCCATTGCCGGAACTTGCACAGGCTATCAGGACTGCGGGTGACGTTGTTCGTGCTGGAAATGTGGTTATACGGATGGCTGATGCGAAAGAATATTAAAATTTCCAGATTCCAGTTTACCGATGCATGTAAATAATCAAATAAAATGATTGACACCATATACGATACCACATATAATAAAAATAGGAGGTATACAAATGTCAAAATGGGATAAACTGATAACACGTATATGCAATTTATCGAAAGACCTCCGGTTTGATGAGTTGCGAAAGGTATTGGAAAGTTACGGATATGAAATGAATGCACCGAGAAGCGGAAGTAGTCATTATACGTTCAGAAAACAGGGTTGTATGCCGATCACAATACCGAAGCACGAGCCGATCAAGAAAGTATATGTGGAAATGGTAAGGCAGATTGTAGAAAGCGAGGCGAAGAATTATGAAGACGCTGAATGATTACATGGCAATGTCCTATCGCATGGAAATTGTAGAAGATAAAGATGAAGGCGGATTTGTGGTTTCTTATCCGGATTTGCCTGGCTGTATTACCTGTGGAGAGACTGTGGAAAGTGCAGTAGCGAATGCATTGGATGCGAAAAAGGCATGGCTTGAAGCAGCATTGGAAGATGGTGTGGAAATTCATGAGCCGGACAGTCTGGAGGATTATTCCGGGCAGTTCAAATTGAGGATTCCACGAAGCCTGCACCGATCACTGGCAGAACATTCGCAGAGAGAGGGAATCAGCATGAACCAGTATTGCGTATATCTTCTTTCTAAAAATGATGCGGTGTACTCGAAATAACGGTTGCACAGTAGCTTTAGTGCAGTTATAATGAAGTGGCAACATATTGGCAACAGAGAATCAGTGAGCCAGAATAATATATGTAACAGAGATAAAATATCGGCTGAAAAGTCATAAAACTTAAATAAATATGTTTAAGAATAACAATGACGAAGCCGAGTTTGAGTAGAACAATTTTTGCTCGAATCCCTCTAAAATGATATGCTCCCCATATGGTAGACAATGGAAATATCCAAAAATCTATCATATGAGGAGCATATTTTTATGTCTAAAGATGCTTGAACAGGCCGGGATGTTTGAAGAAAAGAAAGAGAAATTAAAATTGACCCTGGTACAGAAAAAAGATTATTTTTCTGATGAGAAGAAAGACTTCGATCACTTAATGCATCAGATGATCCACTCGAAAGGAATCCTCTTTACCGGAAAAGGGGCAAGCGGAAAGACGACACTTATGAATGCCATGCTCGCAGAGATCCCACAGACAGAATCCGTTATGATCTGCCAGGAAAATGCAGAGCTTTTTGACAAGCATCATCCGGATCTTTTTAGCTGTCATGTGCTGACCAATCAGGGGGATTCAAAGGTGCGTTATGAGCTTGGGGATTTAACCAGAGCTGCACTATTAGTCGATCTTGACCGTGTGATCGTTGGAGAAGTAAAAGAAGGAGCAGAGGCAGCCGGATTATCGAAAGCTTCCATGACCGGGCACAAGTGCTGGACTTCCGTTCATGGGGAAAGCTGTGAGATGGCACTTGATAAGATGGCAGATTATATCAGTCAGGCAACCGGTTATTCAAATAGGGAATCCCTAAAGCAGCTTTTGGGATTTGAGTATGTGATCCATTTAAAGAATTTTCAGGTAGATGAGATTGTGAAAATTATCCCATGTATTAACCGGATGTGAGGAAACCAAAGTGTTACCAAATGTACAGATTTCCTGTACACATTGCAAAAGGGTAATAAGGCTTAAAAAATTCACAGAAGGAGAACTAATTAAGAATGCTAAGGGCGATCGTTTCTATGTATAACCACCATTAGCAGAAGATACAACTAAATGATTGCTCATCACGATATACGGGCATGACCCAAAAGAGGCGTGAAAGATGAACCAGAGAAGACTGGCTCGTTTTTCATGTCTCTTTTTTTGTGTCTAAAAATGAGTGAAAATCAGATATTTCAATTTTTAAAACTGAAAATGAAAGAATACAAGGAGTAAGGGCTTTTCTTCCTGGTTTAGAAACCGGGAGGAGTCCTTTTTTAATTTCCTATCCATTTTGAGGAAACGTTTTTTGTGCATTCCTCCCAAGACAAAACAAGTCGCAAGGAGGAAGAATATTATGCGCAAAGAATTTTATATTGGAACACAGGAAGACATGACAGATTATATGGAAAGAGCAGCAGCTTATTTAAGATCCATCAAAAAAGGAACGCTTATAGGCGGAGGGATTAATTTATCCGATCCTTCGCTATATGAACCGTACTTCTTTGGATTAATTAATGGAGGAAGGAATGCTTGAAATGGATGTGATGCAAGGGGATGAAGGGATTCAGCTGGAAGTCTTTGAAGAACTGGACGCTGATATCATCAGCATATTACATCACTTTTTTGATCGTTTAACAGATATGGAAAGGCTCTTTGTCTTACTTCATGTGAGATGCTGTGATGAAGTATACGGAAAAATGACAGCGGAAGAGTTATCCGTTAGCAGTCTTGTTGTAAGTATTGCAGCAGCAAGTGAAAAATTAAGAAAGAGTATTCTTACAGGAGATCTTACAATCCGCCGTCCAAAGAGAAGTTCAGCAGAAGGAAATACATCCATTGAACTGAAGAATGTGGAGATCGTAAGCTACAACGTGATCCGTTATCACAGAAAGAAAGCAGCAGACTATCTCAAATCATTAGAAGAAAGGTTTCCAATTGAAGATTTCAGTGGAAGACATGTAGTGAAATTTTTTGAAGCGCAGTGGAATGAACTTGTGGAGAAGTATTCCTGCTTCTAATCGAAAAAGAAAATGTTTTAAATTTTGACAGAGAACGAAAAGTCTGTAAGATAAATCTCTTTTGATTGAAAACAAAAGGGGGAAAAGTAGTTACAAGTTAAATGAGTAAAAACAGCCGATGTGATGTTTCCTTTTCATTTGGCTGATCTAGTGAAAGCAACATTACGTTGTGAATTTTATTATATAGAAGGAAGAATAGAAAACGTAGAGAAAAGGAGGAATCCAAACTGTAATGAGGTGTGGATTCCTTTTTCCATGTTGAAAAGAGATCTTTATTATCCGAAGGATAAAGAAAGTAGAAGAAAATTATCACTTTTTTGCATTATACGTAAGAAAAGAAGGGCGTATAATAAAATATTATAAAATGATAGATTTTAAGTAGTTTTAAGAGGACAAGGTACACTTTTGTGATAAAAAAGGAATCCTTGGCAGTAGAGTAGTTGTTGAGGGGAAAATCAATTATGCAACAGAAAGTGTTTCATCCTGCGCAAACGGAAGCACCGTGCTTAGAACCGCTTTATATTATCTTGAAAGTGGATTTGGAGCATAAGAAGTATGACTGTGTCTATTCACAGGACCGTGCAATTTATGAAGAAGTGGAAAAAAACAGATCGTATGATACGTTTATCAACCAATATGTAACAAAATATGTTTATGAACCGGATCAAAGAAAGGTGAAGCAGTTTTTATCTGGTGAGAGCCTAAGAGAAAAAATGCCTGGCAGATGCCTGGAAAGGCAACTTTTTTATCGCAGAGTAGATGCTCATCCGTTTCATCCGTATGTTTGGGTGAAAGCAATCAAACATATCGATGAGAGGGAACATACCGTAATGATCACCTTACATCAGGAACAGCGTGTTTCTCCAAGTGTCTTAAAAATGAAGCAGGAATTAGATAAAAAAGAGGAAACGATCACCAGACAGTTCTGGGATACGATTTCTTTATTAAGTACTGTTTTAGAACATAATCAGTTGAAAGAAGCAGACTATCAGGATCAGATTGGGTATTATACCAAGCAGATCTATTGCCAGTTACAGCAAGAATATCCGGAATATGGAATCACGGATGAAGAGATGGATGTGATCGCCCAACTGGCCCCGATTCATGATATTGGAAAGATCCGTGTTCCAATAGAAATCTTAAATAAAAACGGGAAACTGACAGAGGAAGAGTGGAGCATTATCAGAGAACATCCGCTTATTGGTGCGGAAATGACCAAATGGTTCCCGAAGGGAAAGGAAACGGAAAAACTGAATCAGTATAGTTATGAGATCTGCAGACATCACCATGAACGCTATGACGGATCCGGGTATCCGGATGGATTAAAGGGAGAAGAAATCCCGCTTTGTGCACAGGTAGTAGGTCTTGCAGATGCCTATGATGCATTGGTTCATGTACGTCCTTATAAGAGAAAGATCTCTCCAAAAGAAGCAGTAGAGATGATCCTGGATGGAGCATGCGGCGCATTTTCAGAGCCATTACTTCGCTGTCTTCAAACAGTGTCAGCAAAAGGTGAATGGATCAAAAAGGCAGTTTAAAACAGATCAGATAGATCTGTTTATAGCACAAAAGTGATAAAGTAATGTGAAAAGATTTACAATTTCGTTACATTGAAAGAAAAAAAGAAAAGAGTATAATTATACTAAACTAAAACTTTGGGAGTCTGAGTTAGAGATGGAAGCGTAACATGAAGAAGAGAAATGATAAACAAAAAAGTAAGGAAAATACCGTACAGGAGACAACGATCGCGCAGGATCTTGTGCAGCTGTTATTAAAGATTGTGATTCTTATTTTAGTAATCTTTTTGATTTTCACTTTTCTTTATGGAATCGTAAGAATTAACGATGTCTCTATGAAACCATCCATTAAGGATGGGGATCTGGTCGTATATTACCGACTGGATCACAGATTTATATCCGGAGATGTTGCAGTTTTTGAAAAGGATAATAAAACAACGACCGGACGTGTTGTAGCGGTTGCCGGTGATACGGTTGACATTACAAAAGATGGACTTACGATCAATGGAGCTGAACAGATCTCGCAGGATATCTATTTTGATACGACCCGGTTTAAAAACGGAGTCGATTTCCCACTTACGGTGAAAGAAGGTCAGGTCTTTGTACTTGGAGACAACAGACCAAAGGCCAGTGACAGCCGAATTTATGGATGCATTGATCTAAAAGACATCCGGGGAAAAGTCATCGCGATTATTCGGAGCAGGGGAATTTAAGTTCCACATCCGTTAATCAAATATAAAAGTATAAAAATTTCACAAGGGAGGAAGAAATCATGAGCATGAAAAAATTATCTAAAAAGATGCTCGCTGTTGTCGCAGCAGGTGCTATGACAATGGGACTGGCAATGCCAGCATTTGCAGAAGGGGCAGAGTCAAACACAAAAGATAACGCGAAAGTAGCTTACATCAAAAAGACTTACAACACAGAAGTTAATAAACCGATGAAGTTTAACTTTACCGCTGAACAGGTTACAACAGGAGACTACATCGTAACAAAAGAGCTTACATGTACAATCCCAAGCATTGAGTTTAAATCAACAGATTTAAATAGTGGAGCAGGAACTTATACAAAACTTAGTGATGCGATTACATTTGGAACTCTTGAAGAGGCAGGAAAGTATGAATATACTGTAACAGAGAGTGCAACTACTGATCCAGTTGTTGCAGCTGGCGAACATGAAAAGCTGATCATGTCCAGTGCTGAATACAAGATGGATGTTTATGTTGTTGAGAAAACTGGCGGAAAACTTGAAATTGACAAGATCCTTGTAAATAAGGTAAAAAATGACAAAGGTGACGAAGCAACAGGTAAAGTAGATGTCGGTAATGACTCAAGCAAAAATGGCTTTGAATTTGTCAATACTTATGCGCAGGAAGCTGGTACAGGAACAGATCCAGTTAATCCAGGAACAGACCCAGATGTAGATTATGCTAACAATGGTTCTTTGAAGGTATCTAAGACAATCGATGCACAGGGTGAAACTCCTAGTTCAACTGATTCATTTAAATTTACAGCAAAATTTGTATTCCCAAAAGGAACTGATGCAACTACACTTGGTGCAAAAGCAGGTACAGACGATCTTACACTTGGAGCAGATGGAACTTACACATTCAGTCTGACACATGGACAGAATATGAAATTCACAGGTCTTCCGGTTGGAACAACGATCACTGTAACTGAGGCAGGAGCAGCAAACTATAAGGGTAGTGCTAAAGTATTCCTTAATGGTGTTGAGCAGCCAGCGGTTACAGCAACAAAATATCATGAAGATCTTACACTTGTAAATGGCGATAATGGCGATAAACTTGGACAGAAGAAAAATACAGTTGATGTAACAAATACATACAACCATGTACCACTAACAGGTATTATCATGAACACACTTCCATATGTTCTGATGATCGCTCTTTGTGGCGCAGCACTGTTTGGATTTGTTGCTTTCAAACGCAGAAGATAATTAAAAAGAATAAAATGGATTTAAAAAGGGGATGCTGTGCGGCAGGGCACTGTCGCATCCCCTTTCTTAACAAGAAGGGAAGATAAGGACAAGCAGATATGAAAAGATTAGCAAAGAGCATAGTAAGCGGGATCGATCATATGGTAAATTTTATCGCACTTATGCTGATCCTTTTAATGATGTTTTTGTCCTGTTATATGTTATGGGATTCCAATCAGGTGTTTGAGGCAGCGGATGCAAAGAACTACGAAGCCTATATGCCAAGTGAAAACCATACGAAATCATTTGAAGAATTACAAAAGATCAATCCAGATGTTTTTGGCTGGATTCGGATCAATGATACAAATGTCAATTATCCTTTGCTGCAGGCAGAGGATGATGATACGTATATGAATACGGATGCGGAAGGAAATTATTCCTTAAGCGGTTCCATTTTTTTACATTGTGCCAATTCACCGGATTTTTCAGATTTTAACAATCTGATCTATGGACACCACATGGAAAAGCATAAGATGTTTGGAGATGTGGGACTTTTTACAGAGAAGAAGTATTTTGATGAACACCCTTATGGGAATCTGTTTTTTGATGGGAAAGATCATGGAATCGAATTTTATGCATTGCTTCAGGCAGATGCTTATAATGAGCGGCTCTTTAATGTTTGCCCGGAAACATCGGAAGCAAAACAGGAGTATCTGCAGGAAATCTTGGACAATGCTTTATATAAACGAAATCTTAACGTTACAGAAGAAGACCATTTGGTTTTACTGATTACATGTACTTCAGAAATGACAAATGGAAGAAATATATTGGTAGGAAGACTTACGGAGCAGGTTTATCCTGAGAAAGAGAAACCGAAAAATTTAGGAACCGGGATCGATCAGATCCGAAAACTGGTCATATCCGTTCCGGTTCTTTTCTGGCTCTTACTACTTCTTCTTATCCTATTAATACTTGACCAAATACTAAGAAAGAAGGGAAAGAAAAACGATGAACATCCTTGATTTAAAGAAAATAAATATCATAGTGCTTAGCCTGCTTCTTTTCCTGAGTATGCAGATACCGGTGTTTGCATCTGAAAATGCAGCCGAAGTAAAAATTCCTGTGGAACAGATCGTTGAAGGTGAAGCGAAAGATCAGGCAGAAGAATTTTCCTACGTTCTTACAACCAATCAAAGTGAAGCTCCGATGCCAAAAGGAAGTAAGGAGAATCAGTATTGTTGGAGCATGAAGAAAAAGGAAACGGCTGAGATTAGTATTCCAGTAACAACAAGGGGGATTTACCACTATCAGATTTATCAGACAACAGAACCAAAGGAAGCTTACGCATGTGATCAAAGTCGTTATGATGTGAGTGTGGAAGCATTTTATAATGAAGCGGATCAGTTTAAAACGGTGACTGTTGTAAAAAATCAAAAGGGTGAAAAAATCGATCAGATCACTTTTTTGAATCGCTTGAACAAAACCAATCCATCAAATCAGACAGCAAAATCTGATTCAAAAAAGAAAGTAAAGACAGGTGATAACGGAACAATCTGGGGATATGTCTTATTACTTGTCAGTTCTATGATGTGTTTTGTTATTTTATTTTGCCAAAATCAGAAAAGAAGGAAGGAAGAGATTCAAGATGAAGCAGAATAGATGGAACAAATGCTTGAAGATTATATGCAGCTGGCTTTTGATCCTATCTATGTGTTTCTTATCTTTGGATACAGCAATAGTATCTGCCGAGAACCGTTCTCCTGTAAATACGGAAAGTGAAATGACAGGTTCGCAAGATGAAGAAAGTACACCAGTGGAAAATGAATCATCCATGGAATCAGATCCTGAGAGTGCTTCAGAACCAAACGAGAATACCTCTACGGGGGAATCTTCCACAGATAATACAGTGTCTGATGTACCGGAAGAGATATCCGTACAGAGCTTAGAGGAATCCGTGCAGGAAATCGATGCAAAGGGAGAAGCATCTTCCACCGACAGAGTAGCGTATGTAGATCCAAAGGGGACTCCAATTAGTGATGCACCGACTACAATCGCTTATGGAAATATTTCTGACCACAAAGATCTATCAATAGAAGGAAGACATTTTGATTTCCTTAGTGCGAAAGTAAACGGAAAAGACTGTGTGTACATCGGAGAATATAACGGAGTGCTTTATTACAGTACCGATGGTGTTATTGCAATCAAGATGGAAGACGGACAAAAGGTAACAATGACTTATCAGGAGTATTATCTTGTTACGATTAAAGAAGTACTTCCAACAAACTGTGAACCGGGTACCATATGCACGAAAAAAGGAAGTGAAGATGTTCCGGTTAAAACAGGTGAAGAAATACGTGTCAATGCCGGGGAAGACTGGGTAGTGTCTGTAACACCTGGTGCACCAAACAATAAGAAAAGATATAAGATTACATCTGTTACATCTCAAAATGGTGCAAACATAACAAAAAATGCAGGTGATGATTATGGAGCAACTTATGCCATTCGTTTTCAAAAGGATGATACCATTACGGTTACTTATGATGCAGAAGGAGTCTATCGTATAACGATTAACACCGTAGACAATAATGGATTTGAATATATCAATATTGAGCATAGTAAAAAGAATGGATGGGACTATTTACCAAAACAACATAAACTTGTATGGACATATACGGAAGATCAAGTGAAGTACGATGGATCTATTGATCTTCCAAAATTCCATATAAAAAGAGGATATAGATTGGTTCATATGGTATTAAATGGAGAAACGGTAGCAGCTGCAGATAGTAACAAGGAAGTTCCGGATGGTGTGGGATCGGATCATGGTGTAAAAGGACATGCTGGTGAACTTATTGTAAATGCCGAAATAACCAAACAGTATAGGAAAAACGATAATGAAAAAGATTGTGGATTCGAATACAGTTTCAATGTGCAATGTACAGACGGAGGATGTAGAGACTTAGATTTTGATTTAGCTCCGTATCAAACAGGGCAGCAGGTTTTAACCGTACGTTTAAAAACAGACAACCGTCGAAGTGGTGAAGGTATCGATGTTGTCATGTGGGATCCTGATCAGAATAAGCTGGTTCCAATGAGAGATAATGATACGGTAAATATGGATCCTGTGGGAAAAGAAGCAGCAGTAACTTTAAACAAAAGACAAGTGAGAATCTTTTTTGCAAAGCCAAAACCAGGATATCGATTTGCAGGAGTGGGTGTAGACAGTGCACAGACGTCAGGTGGAGTTAATACTGAGGGCGGAAAATCTAGAGCTGTTGTAGATGATCTAAATAATATGAATGCTACTTCTCTTGGAGAAAAAGGAGAATTTAGAGTTTATGATGAAATTTGGGAAGCAGCTAAAAAAGCAGCAAGTAGTGCAGGGTATGAAAAATTTTTGGCATTTGCAGGAGAGAAGACAACACATAATACCGATTGGGAATTGTATGCGGGATACTTCATGTCTACGAAAGAAAGCATCTATGTACATTACAATTCTGGTGCCGGCGAAGGTGTGCTTCCGGCAGCTGCAGTTGTGAAAAATATTCCGTATAATGAGGAACTTGATACTGAAAAGAACCAA
>ERZ1026874.1385-NODE-1385-length-13062-cov-14.450450_pt1 | contig 13062 bp, 14 predicted proteins | sample MGYA00380167_ERZ1026874 | MGnify/ENA primary metagenome ERZ1026874 (study PRJEB33269, sample SAMEA4719803) | human gut metagenome | biome: human-associated habitat; feature: organic feature; material: feces | place: Cameroon | collected 2013-10 ...
AAATAAATAAAAATAAGACAATGAAAAGAACATTTCAGCCGCACAATCGTCGTCGCGTAAACAAGCACGGTTTCCGTGAGCGTATGGCTACAAAGAATGGTCGTCGCGTATTGGCTTCTCGCCGCGCTCATGGCCGCAAGAAGTTGACAGTATCTGACGAGCACCACGGAAAGTAATCGTTTCTGTACATACAGAACGGTTTGTCGTGCCGCTCATCTATCAGATGACGACAAAAAGCAGCAACATTCCAACTTAGGTTGGATGTTGCTGCTTTTTTTATTTTAAATAAACTCGTTGCCTTTCTTTAGTTGAATCTCGTTGATAAGGCGCCGGATATTCGACGATGAGTCTTCCTTTTTGCATATCAGCAATACGTTGCCTTCCTCGGCTACGATAAAGCCTTCGAGGCCTGAAAGAACGGCAAGTCGGCCCTTTGGCAACTTAATAACGTTGTCGCGTGCATTGTCGAGCACAACGTCTGTATCTACCACTACGTTATCACCATCGCCCTTCTGTCGGGCTTCGTATATGCTGTGCCATGTACCAAGGTCGGCCCATCCAAAGTCGCAACACATTACGCATACGTCAGGCGACTTCTCCAATATGCCGTAATCGATAGACAAATTGGGATAGGAAGGGAAGTTCTCGTGTATGTATCGGTTCTCCTCCTCAAAATTATAACCATTCGGACAGCAATCATTGTCGAAGTTGCGCAATACTGGCGGCAATAATGCACGGAAAGAGTCGAGCAGATGTCGGGCATTGGCAAGGAACATACCGGTGTTCCAATAGAACTCGCCACTCTCCATAAACATACGGGCAAAGTCACGCTCGGGTTTCTCCGTGAACGACTTTACATGATATACACCATCCGTTACACGCTCACCCATCTGTATGTAGCCATAGCCTGGCTCAGGACGTGTTGGCTTTACGCCCATAGTGAGCATATGTTGCTTGTTGCTTACAAACTGGAAGCCACGCTCTACGGCATCAGCAAACTTCTGCTCGCCTATTACCGTTTGGTCGGAAGGCACTACGATGATATTGGCATCGGGGTTGATATTCACAATACGATGGGTACACCATGCCACGCTGGGCGCGGTATTGCGGTGGATAGGTTCGGCAAGCAATTGTATGGCACTGAGCTCGGGCAACTGCTCGCGCACAATGTCGGCATACAACTCATTGGTGTTGACATATATATTCTCGGGTGGAAGAATTTTTGCAAACCTGTCATAGGTTTGCTGCAGCTGTGTGCGCCCGGTGCCGAAGAAGTCGACAAACTGCTTAGGACGTTCCTCACGGCTGCAAGGCCATAGACGGCGGCCTTTGCCACCGGCAAGGATGACACAGTAGTTGTTTTGGTTTTTCTTCATGTCATTATAGATTTACTGGAATAGATTAAACATGTCGTTTAGACATCTACGAAGTTAGCTATTTCTTGCGAATTTGCCAAGGTATTGGCATTATTTTAAAATGAAATTATCCTAAAAGAACATTTATTAGGATTTTATGCCCAAAAATTTTGCAGAACTGAAAAATTATTGTACCTTTGCACTCGCAAAACGCCAACGCCCAGATGGCGGAATCGGTAGACGCGCTGGTCTCAAACACCAGTGGAGCAATCCATCCCGGTTCGATCCCGGGTCTGGGTACAAAGAAACGACTGACAGCTCATTGAGCTTCAGTCGTTTTTTTGTTTATAGCCAGTGACTACGCATATTAATCACCCCATAAGTTATCTTCTTCGTCGAGATATCCGTTATTCTTCACATTTTTACAATCGTCATCTGATGCAATACCTATTGATGATGTTGCTATCGGCATACAAGGCATAGCTATGCAGAATGATATTTGCGGTTTGATATAATTTTTCTTCATTGTGTTCATTGTTCACATTGTTTTATCTTATTATCACTTTTATCGTTTTGCCACCACGTTTTACTATGTTGATACCCTTTTGCAAGTTGCCGACACGACGACCTGACAAATCATAGTATTCGGCATTGTCTGTCGAGATGTCGTGAATGATGTCGATATCGGTAGTTTCAGAATCTATACACAGACTGTAAGCCTTTTCACTGCTTCCTTCCACACTATCGGCAAAAGTCATATAAGCGCGGTAAGGTTTTATACCAACAGTCTTTGCTAAAGAAAGTTCAAGCACTTTGGCTGGATTCATGAGCTTGTCGCCCTTCAAGACAAAGCAATCAGTGTCTGCTGATGTAAATATTTTCTTACAGTATGTACCTATGAGCTTAAGTTCGTGAGACGGACTGTCAGAACTGCTTAGATTGGCAGTGATAGTGCCAGACGCCGATACATTCAGTTTTTCGGCATTAATCTTTCTTCTGATTATTACAGGAGTATTGGCCGCAAGTGTTCCAGACAACTCCGTGAGTTCTACCATATCATCCGACAAACGATTCAAACTATAAGCCGTAAAGTCGGCATTGTGGTCCAAATCTATGTCTATTGGCAGACAAAGGCTTCCCCACTCAGAAGTTAGAGTACGCGAATAAGAAATGTTAGAAGCATTACAGTTCTCTATTATAGACAAGTCCTTGTTATCGTCCAATACAATAGGGGCTTTGATGGTGAGGGGTGAACCTGTTGCTCCAACAATGTCGTTGCCGTTTTTACCTACTATTTTGGTAAAGTATCCCGTCTTGTAGTTGGCATAAGACATATCTGTTTTGCTTTTTTGAAATTCGATTTCTCCCTTGAGCTTATCGCATCCTGTGAAAACATCTGTGCCTTGCTTACCAATTTGAAATTTGTCGCTGACATATATAGTAGTAAGGCTGTAACAGTCTTTAAACACGTTGTTCATAATATTAAGATTGGGAGTATAGAAGTTCGACAGGTCGAGCACCTTAAGTTTATTGCAACGTTCAAACATAGAGGTAATGTTTCGTGTGCCACTTACATCCAAATTTTCTATACCTTCTATCGAAGTTAAGGAATATGCTTTATAGAACCACCATCGGCAAGTCCATGGCGATTGGTCTTTGAAACTCTTGTCGAATACAACCTTGGTGAAAGACTTACCATTCCATCCTGGAACTTGAGCTCCCGAATTCAATCCATAATCACCACTTTGCTTGTAGTAGCTATAATAGAAGGTAAGCACACGATTTTTCAGACGCACATACGTGTTGCGCCCTTTGTTTTTGTCGGCAAAGTAGCCTGTGGAGCAGTTGGCGTAATTCTTGTCAGTCTTGGAGGCATCATAGTTAATTGCGCCAAGCAATGACTCACAGCCATTAAACATGCCATTGCCTCTTGTGCAAGATGCTGTCGAAAACTTGCTGTCGGCAAATATCCATACTAAAGATGAATTGCCAGCAAACATGTTGTCCATAGTCTGCACGTTGGAAGTACTGAAATTCATGAGGTCAAGTTCGGTTAAACTTGAGCATCCGCTGAACATGTTGCACATGTTCAATACATTTCCAGTATCAAACATTGATACATCGAGCGAAGCGAGGCTCTTGCAACCGTCAAACATATATTGCATATCAATTACATTGGCAGTATTGAATTTAGACAGATCGACCGAAGTCAAGGCAGAACACCCTTGAAACATAGCAGAAAGATCGGTAGAGAAACCAACGTAGAAATTGCCAAAAGTGAGAGAGGTGAGCGACGAACAGTCCTTGAACATGCTGCAATTGTTTTGTACATTCTCGGTATTGAATGTTGTCAAGTCAAGTGATGTCAGTTTGCTGCAACCTTCAAACATACTGCTCATATCAGTAACATTAGAAGTTTTGAAACTTGTCAGACAGATATTCGTTGCAGTACAATTTTTGAAAAGGCTCGACATGCTCGTTACTTTTTCAGTATTGAAACCCGACAAATCAAGATTATCTTTGATTTGGCAACCTTCAAACATACTTTCCATATTGGTAAGTTTGGATGTACGAAGTCCTGCCAAATCTATCTGGGATATTCTGGCATTCATGAACATAGCCTCCATATCAGTAACCTCTGAACAGTCGAGACCGGATAAACAGACTGAAGGAATTTGAGCATCCTTGAACATATTGCTCATATTCTCTACCTTGGAAGTATTGAGCGCAGAAAGATTCATGGTATTTTTGACAACACATCCATAAAACATACCCTCCATGCTTGTCGTCTCTGATGTATTCAAATGCTCAATACCTTCGATGCCTTCGAGAGATTGGAAAGAAGTAAACCAATAGCCACACGAAGTAGGCCGAGCATTCGAGAAACTCTCGTCAAATACCACATGTGTAGCGGTGGTATACCTTTCGTTTTCATCATCAAGCCATGACGGATACCCGCTATGAAGTACACCAAAGTCGCCTGACTGGCGGTCGTGGTTGCTGTAGAATGTCAAGGTCTTGCCGTCATCGCTCCAACGGGCATAAGCAATATCAGTAAGATAACCATCAACATAGTTGGCACGGTTTGTACCGATGTCGCTGGTGCCATCACATTCTGTAGCACCTGCAAGTTTTGCACATTGTGCAAACATCTGGTTATCGTTATCCTTACAGTTTTCAGTAGTGAAATTGCAGTTCACATAAACTGTCTGAAGAGAGTTGCACGACATGAACATCTGGTACATGGTAGCAACACTTGAAGTATTGAATTCTGAAAGGTCAAGCGTGGTAAGCGACCAACACGCATAGAACATTTGATCCATCTCGGTCACTTTGTCGGTATTGAAATGCGTCAAGTCGATATTTGGCAGACTATAGCATGCCTTAAACATCTGACTCATATCAGTGACTTCGTTGGTATTAAGGTATTCCAATCCTTCTATATTCTTCAGATAGTAGCCTGTTGAAAACCACTCGCGGCAAGATGTAGGATAAAAATACTTGAAGCTCTCATCAAAAACAACCGTTGTCACCTCTGGCTTTTTGAAGATCTCAGACCATTCGGGATGCTCCTCAGTCTGCCCGTTAATGTCGAAACAACTATATTCTCCAGCAACGTCAGCAGGTTTGTTGCCATACTTGAAGGTTAAATTATTGGTCGTAGTGTTCCATTCTACAAAAGGTACAGCCTGAAGGAGCGAGAACTCTGATGCCTGCACACAGTCGTTGCTACGGTCGCGCACATCTGTTATTTCCCATCTGAAATAGTTATACTTATCAGAAGTATTGCAAGTATATGTGGCTGTCATAAACTGTTTGCCAGTGAGTTTGTCATCTTCATTGACTTCACTGATAAGAGTCCAACCGTCAATATTCTCCTTACTTGTAGGTTTGTCGGTTCGTCCATACAGTTTCCATGTTTTGGGTTTCGAGCCATGTTGATATTTTCTGTATCATCACAGGTGCTAATCTTATATCCGCAAACATTTACGGCTACACTCGTCTGAAAAGTGATGATACGCTTGTATCCACTGCTTCTAAATCTGTTCATGTGCCACTTGGTGGATGTATCACCGTCAAAAAGGAAGTTTGGAGTCTGACGGTTGTCATAACCTGTATCGCTACAATCGCTAAGTACAGTGTATACAATTTGTTCATTCTGCTGTGCTATGCACTCTTTTGGTGTTAGAAAAGCCAATAGCAATACCACTGCAAAGTAGCATGGCCGATAGAAATACTGTAGTCTTGTTTTCATGCAAAATATGATTTAAAATGGATTAATATAACTCGCAGGTTAAATCTCAGAAATCCTCATGCTGCTATACAAGGTACGAGGATACCTAATTATTAAATGTTCTGCAAAATTATAAAAACCATGAAAACAAGATTTACACAAACAACAAAACCTGAGAAAATTGCTGTTTTAACACAATAGAATTGTCAATACAACATTCTGATTGCGGTTTGAACAATCATTAATCTTGTATATAACAATATTACTGTAAGCAGGTGTTGCCGAAACTATTCTTAATGACACATCTCTTCAATCCATCTACCAGGAGCAAGTCCTTCTGTCTCCTTAAATATACGGCTAAAATAGCTGGTAGACAAATAGCCTGACTCGAGAGCAATATCGGCAACCGACTTGTCGGGCGACTTGAGCATAATATCCTTAGCATACTGAAGTCTCAAGTAGTTGATCCATTCACGAAACGACATGCCATAATGAGTGTTCACAAAATGGGAAACATATGTCCTGTTAGATGCTGTTTGCCGAGCTATATCCTCAATGGTAAGCCCTCCCTTGGTAAATTCTTTGTCATCAATCCATTTTTGGATATTGCTCTTGAGCATTTCCTCCTGTTGCTTAGATATGCGTGTGGTGCTCGATATGGTTTGTCCATTATCTCTGTCACGATTTTCTACAACGTTTTCTATATCATATTCTTCTTTTTCCTCATAGGTATTAATGGCATCAGCCACATGTTCGTACATGAGCAGATAGTTGGCATACGAAACATATAAGTATATATAAAAAGGTATAGCCGAAATTATCCATAAGTATACATAGCGGTCTGGAACAAAAGTAAATATACCCTGCCCCACTCCAAACACAATAGCCCAATATGTGAAAACCGACATCCAACGAATGTATACAGCAGCATCGTCGGAATAATAATTGTCGAGCTTGCAAGTTGCCTTGCGGAACGTTGCAAAAACCTTATGGGCTACGCCTACGGCATATACACAAAAAGCAGCAGCCAACAATATAGGTACTATACTATACAAAAGGCTCGACGGGACATAACACCACAGTATGAGGACAACTATACAATATGCCATCCAACCTGCTATATGGCGTATAAATCGCTTTCGGGTAACATACCTCTTGTCGAGAAGCATCATGAGCGCACTACCAAAAAGCCATACGGCAAGCCAATATGTACAAAGATTCATGAGAATGGCATTGATAGGGGCAGCCAGACGAGGGGTCAAAAAAAGATGAACAGAATAGTTGGCAGCCAAGTCGAGCAACGCTATACCCATAAGCATACGAGATATACGGTATTGCCTAAATATCTGTTTGTCTGGCAATTTGCCAAATAAAAACCTGAAACTGAAAAACAGTAACAGTGTAAGAGAAACACATAACGAGTAGTGGTATATTTCAAGTTCCATAATATCAATTATATATTAGTTTTAGAAGCAAAAATAATATTTTTTTCTGAAAACGCAAAGAAAAACAAATTACTATTCTTCTACATCGGCTAAAAAATTGACATTTCACCAATAATGGAAACAAAGATTATATTGCTCAACTTTCACAAATGGGGAAGTTAAAGAATTTAAAGAAGTTAGAGAAGTTCTTGCTATGCAAGCGGCAGAGCCGAGCGAAAGCCATATATATTAAATGGCAAAGTAATATAATTTAAATGGCAAAGTAAATTATATTAAATGGCAAAGTAAATTATATTAAATGGGCAAGTAGTATATATTACTTTTTACATAGCCTAAGCCAAATAGAATATAGCGTAAGAACAAGCGGGAGGTACGTCAACATGCCGCACCTCCCACTATATGAGCCAAAGTGTTAAGGCTGGCTCTCGCCCTCAACATATTCCTCAAGGAACATGTGCTCACCATCAAACACGGCGTAGGTGAACTGGGATATCCAGTCGCCCAATATCATCATGCGCGTCTTCTTAGATAGGAAGAGGTCGAGCTCGATATGACGATGCCCAAACATGAAATAGTCTACATTTGGGTGGGTATTCATATACTGCTTGGCATATTGCACAAGAAACTCGCGATGCTCGCCCATATACGGAGGCTCCTTGCCGTCGGCTCGCTTAAGCCTTGAATGCTTAGCCCACGTCATACCAAACCACATAGACCAGCGCGGATGCAACATTGCGAAGAGACGCTGACACGTATGGTTGTGGAACATACGGCTAAGGAACTTGAACTTACGGTCAGGATCGCCCAGTCCGTCGCCATGTGCTATATAGAACACACGGTCGTATATCTCTACTGTCTCTGGCTTTGTATGCACCGTCATGCCACATTCTTCCTCAAGATATCCATATGTCCAGATGTCGTGGTTGCCGGTAAAGAAATGCACCTCGACACCCATATCTGTAAGTTCGGACAACTTGCCCAGGAAACGAGTATAGCCCTTAGGCACCACGTAGCGCCACTCGCACCAGAAGTCGAACATATCGCCAAGCAGATATATGGCACGTGCCTTTGTCTTTATCGAATCAAGAAACCTTACTAGTCGGCGCTCCTGCGTGCGACTGTGGTCGATGGCCCATGAGCCAAGATGGGCATCGGAGAGGAAATAGACGTTCTTCATAGCGATTGATAAATTTATTGTATTAGTAAAATAAAAGGTAGAACGCCCGACATTAATCGAAGCCCAACTCTACACGTGCCTCTTCTGTCATCATGCTCTGATCCCAAACTGGTTCGAACACGAGATTGACATTAGACGACTTGACTCCATCCAGGGAGTCGACCTTCTGGCGTACATCCTCAAGGATAAAGTCGGCTGCCGGACACGACGGAGCGGTGAACGTCATATCAATATCCACATTGCCATCGTTAGCCACATCTATCTTATAGATAAGACCAAGGTCGTATATATTAACGGGGATTTCGGGGTCGTATACTGTTTTAAGCACGTCAACGATGCGCTCTTCCAACTTTGTTTTATCTTCTTGTGTCATAATATATTGTTTTGTTGTGAGATGTATGTTATTGTTGCGGGATGTATATTATTGTTGTGGGATGTGCATTTCTGCTGTGGGATGTGCAAATTTAGTCAAAATTATTGGAATAACGCCATCTGACATTGGAATAATACAAATAGCCGATGCCTTTAGACGAATATGGACATAAAAAATTACGGCACCACTCTCAACGAGCAGTACCGTAAAGCCTATGTTTAACTAAAAATCCTTTTCGTAATTAATGAAGATCCTCACGAATCCTCATAGCTACCTGTTAAACAATCGTTCAATTTACCTTAAACCTAATAACTAAAAACCTAAATCTATTACTACTAACCTAAACAATCTATTAACCTTTTGACGATGCAAAGGTACTAACTTTTCGGCACCCTACAAACAATAATCCTACTAATATTCATTAAATATGCCTTTTATTGACTTACATCAAAACTGTGTGTTCGAGCACAACTATTTGATTAACTTTTATTTAATCATTATGGTTATAATCTGTAAGTTTGTTAATGGATTTGGCTAACAATCCAGACTCATACCATATTTACCCTATTAATACAAAATTATGGCGACAACAGAACGTTAATCGAGAAAAAATGAGTAAGTTTGCGAAATATAAAGAACAACTATGAGAGTACTCATCGTAAATACAAGCGAAAAGACTGGCGGAGCCGCTGTTGCAGCCAATCGCCTTATGGAAGCACTGATGAACAATGGTGTGAAAGCCAAGATGCTTGTCGGAGATAAACAAACCGACGAGATAAGTGTTGTGCCACTACCACACAAATGGGCTGTGAAGTGGCATTTTCTTAGAGAAAGGCTATCAATATTCCTGCGACTTCATCTGCAGAAGAAACATCTGTTCGAGATAGATATTGCCAACTCGGGCAGCGACATCACACGTCTGCCTGAATTTAAAGAGGCTGACGTAATACACCTTAATTGGATAAACCAAGGTATGCTGTCGCTGAACAACATACGCAAAATTGTGAAAAGCGGCAAACCTGTAGTGTGGACCATGCACGACCTGTGGGCTGCTACGGGCATATGCCACTATGCTCGCACATGTCCTTCGTTTAGAACTGGATGCCACAACTGTACGCTATTGCCTTTGCACGGTTCAGCAAATGACCTATCACGACAAATATGGGAGCGCAAGAAACGCCTGTATCAAGGCAGTAATATCCACTTCGTGACTTGCAGCAGATGGCTTGAGGATCAGGCTAAGCAAAGTGCACTGCTATCTGGACAACGCATCTCTGCCATTCCAAATACTATAGACACCCGCATTTTCTGCCCTATCGACAAAAAGGAAGCCAGACTTAAGGCCGGACTGCCTGCAGAGGGACGTATAATTCTATTTGTATCGCAAAAGGTTACAGACGAGAGAAAGGGTGTGGTATATTTTATAGATGCACTCAACCGCCTTGCCGAGGAACATCCTGAAATGAAGGGAAACACGGCTGTGGCTGTGCTTGGAGGATGTTCGGAGGAAGTATGCCAGCAACTCCAAATGCCCTCCTACCCTCTTGGCTACGTTAGCGACGACAACAAAATTGTGAGCATATACAACTCGGCAGACGTGTATGTGTTGCCTTCACTCGAGGATAATCTGCCTAACACGATAATGGAAGCAACAGCATGTGGTGTACCAAGCGTGGCTTTCAGAGTGGGAGGCATACCAGAGATGATTGACCATAAACGCACGGGATATCTTGCTAACTTCAAGGACACTACTGATCTTGCGGAGGGTATTCGTTGGACACTAAACGATGCCGATAAGAATGCACTATCTGCTGCTTGCATAAAGAAGGTGGCGCACAACTACTCGCAGCAGAGTGTGGCTATGCGCTACATCGAGGTGTACAACGAGTTGATTGCTCTGAAACGCTACATTATCTAATGTTGACAAGAAAACGTTACTCCATAAAGTATTAACGCAATTATAAGACATAAAGTATTAAAACGTCAATTACACGACAATATATATATGATTAGATTCTCGATTTTAACCTGTACTTACAATGCTGGCAGCGTGCTTCAACGCACCCTTGACAGCATCCTGAATCAAACGTGGGTACAGATAGAACATATTATCGTAGACGGAGCATCAAAGGACAACACAATGGCTCTTGTCAACGCATATCGACAACGCAATACTGAGGAAGATACACAGCACGACATAGTAGTAAGCTCGGAACCTGACCGCGGACTGTACGATGCCATGAACAAGGCTCTAAAGAAAGCTACTGGTGATTACGTGGTATTCCTAAATGCTGGCGATGTTCTGCCAAACGAAAAAACACTAGAAGACATATCAAATGATGTAAATGAACGTTCAGACGGTTTACTGCCTGCGGTTCTCTACGGAAACACTAATATCGTAGACAACGACGGCAATTTACTGCGACCGCGACGTCTATCTCCCCCAGAAAATCTTAACTGGCGCTCATTCCGTCATGGCATGCTTGTTTGTCATCAGGCTTTCTACGTACGCACCGATATAGCCAAAGCAGAGCCATATGACCTAAGATACAGATTCTCTGCAGACGTAGACTGGTGCATCAGAGTTATGAAGCATGCGGAAAAAGAGGGTCTACCTCTGCTACAGATACCCGAAGTGGTAGTAAATTACTTGGATGGAGGTATGACTAACAAGAACCATCGCGCCTCACTAATAGAACGCTTCCGTGTTATGCGTCGCCACTATGGACCAATAACTACCATAGGTATGCACATTTGGTTTGTAATTAGAGCAATGCTTAAAAAGTAGTTTATTGTATTTTATATTTATAAAGTAATCTTCAACGGCATACAAAGTTTATTTCAATCTACTATGAAGTAAACTTTGTATGCCGTTGAAGATATTTCACACATTAACATACATCGAGGATTACAGTGCGTGTTTAAACGAAATACATTATCTTTATTAAGATCAAGACCACAGACATATCTTATATACATTGAAGATTTAGTTAAACATTGGGATTAAAGGCCTGTTAATAAATCATTGGAGGAAACTCCACTATAAAATTAATGAAAAAATGAATAGGGCATGAATGCCACAATCAGAACATTTGACACGATGTTGTCTTCACACATCCACATGAAGGTCTGCACTCCCCCATACCAATCGGTTTCCGACCTATCTCTTTGGGGGCAGTCATTAACTTGGGATAATGTTTTCTGCATTCTTTCCTACATGAGGTATGTTTCAATAACTATCGTTTAATTGTTAGGTTCAGCCCTTCGTGCAACGTTATCTAGTATTGCACTACTATGGCGTCTGCTGACTTCTCACGGCAAGCTTTACACCGCTTCTTTCGGAAAGAAAAAAAATATATATATTTGAAGGGTCCGTGAGACCTCCTCGGATAAGGACATTGGCTTTCCATCTTATACCCACTTCATTTTTTCGCGAGCTCAAGGAAACTCCACCGACCGTTCCGAATAGATATCGGGCTTTGGCTTGTTTAGCAGCCTTACCCACGGTCATATGCCTTATATGAAGTTTCTGTCCATTAGGTCAGATGTTTGCCACCTGATTCTTTCAGATTTCACCTCACGATGAACACCCTTGCCTTTGGCTATATAATTCCCGCTATTGGGGCTTAATCGGGACTTGCACCCGTTAGACAATGCTCATGCCAAGAATAGTAAAAATAGAAGGTCTGACTGAAAATTCAGTCAGACCTTCTATGTATTGAGATAAAGTCGATAAAATCGAATTATTCAGCCTTTGCCTCTTCAGTAGCCTCTGTTGCAGGTGCCTCAGTAGCAGGAGCCTCTGTTGCCTCTGCAGTAGACTTGCGGCTACGGCGAGTCTTCTTGCCAGCCTTAGCTGTCTTAGCCATGTTCTCGTCGAAATCAACGAGCTCGATGAATGCAATCTGAGCAGCGTCACCCTTACGAGTGCCGAGCTTGATAACACGAGTATAGCCACCAGGACGATCGCCTACCTTCTCAGCTACTGTGCTGAAAAGCTCCTTGATAGCATACTTGTTTTGGAGGTAGCTGAAAACTACACGACGAGAGTTAGTGCTGTCGTCCTTGCAGCGTGTGATCAGCGGCTCTACATACATCTTCAAGGCCTTTGCCTTGGCAAGAGTCGTAGTGATTCTTTTGTGCATAATCAACGAAACTGCCATGTTAGCAAGCATAGCGTTGCGGTGAGATGCAGTACGACCCAGGTGGTTGAATTTCTTATTGTGTCTCATTTTGTTTTATTCTTTATCTAATTTGTATTGAGAAATGTCGGTACCAAACGACAGATTCAGACTCTCGAGCAAATCATCAAGCTCTGAAAGCGATTTCTTACCGAAGTTGCGGAACTTGAGGAGGTCAGTCTTGTTGTACTGTACCAAGTCGCCGAGTGTCTCGACATCGGCAGCCTTGAGGCAGTTAAGCGCACGAACCGAGAGGTTCATGTCTACCAACTTGGTCTTCAAGAGCTGACGCATGTG
>ERZ1026874.1388-NODE-1388-length-13035-cov-4.432203_pt1 | contig 13035 bp, 7 predicted proteins | sample MGYA00380167_ERZ1026874 | MGnify/ENA primary metagenome ERZ1026874 (study PRJEB33269, sample SAMEA4719803) | human gut metagenome | biome: human-associated habitat; feature: organic feature; material: feces | place: Cameroon | collected 2013-10 ...
CTACGGCATTCGTACTCCATGGAGTAATCATTTCGCGGCGTGGACCCACAAAGAAGCCCTCGACAGTCTCACCCTCGATGAGAGTGGCACCGCCGTAAAGCCAACACAGTTCATTGATCTCGTCTTGTGAGAGCTGGTGATCTGCTGCTGTAGCAATCACGCTCTTGCTTGGAGTCATGAAAAATAGAATCATACTGCTTGTATATTGTTTTGGATGAAAAAACATTTTGTTGTCTGCAAAGTTACGACTTTTTAGCAAAATGAGCGCATGTTTGCGGGGTTATTTTGATTATTTAGGTTGATTAATACAAAAGAGCGGCTGCAAAACCGTAGCGGAGGTCTCCGGCCTCCGCAGCAATCTGACAGACAATAGCGTCGTACTTGGTGCTGCGGAAGCCGGAGACCTCCGCTACGGTGTTATGCTCTGAGTGTGAACTCGAATCTTAAGCCTCCATTCTCGTTGTTGCGAACGCTTATTGTGCCGCCGTGCAGCAGAACGGCGTTCTTCACGATGGCGAGTCCGAGACCGGTGCCTCCCATCTTGCGCGACCTGCCCTTGTCTACGCGGTAGAAGCGTTCGAAGATGCGCGGCAGATGCTCCGGCGCCACGCCCACGCCGTTGTCCGAGAAGGTGAAGTGCCACTTGCGGTGGTCGTCGAACAGCTCGTCCGAGCAGAGTTCGGCGTCGATGGTTATCGTTGTGCCCACGCCGGCATAGGCTATGGCGTTGTCCGTAAGGTTGCGGAACACGCTGTAGAGCAGACTCGTGCTGCCGCGCACCACGATGTTCGGCTGCAAGTGGTTGCAGAACGTCATCTGCTTCTGCTGCAACTGAAGCGCAGTCTCCTTCTTTATGTTCGATACAATCTCCGATATGTTCACGTTCTCCTCGCTCATCATCTCCGGCGCATCGTCCATGCGGTTGAGCGTCGAGATGTCCTGCAGCAACGATGTCAGACGCTGGCTCTGTGCGTAGCTGCGCTGCAGGAACTGCTCGCGTGTGGCGTCGTTGATGTTCGGGTTCTCGAGTATTGTTTCCAGGTATCCCTGAATACTTGCCACCGGTGTCTTCAGTTCATGCGCAATGTTCTGCGTCAGTTGTCGTTTCAGCACGTCCTGCTCTCGGCGTGTGGTCTGCAGACGCTTGTATATCTTGATGATACGCTCGGCAATCTCGCCCAGCTCGTCGTTGGGGAACACGGCAAGGTCCTCGGTGTCGAGCGACTCGTTGTGGTCGGCTCGCGAAGCGAACGTGCGCAGTTTCGTTATGTTGTCGCTCAGTCGGCTCGTGAAGCGGTAGAGTATCACCGTCAGCAGCAGAATGGCTCCCACGGCGAACCAGATGTAGTGCTGGTCGGCTTGCAGCGAACGCACAAGGTCGCTCGTGTAGGGCAGGGCGGAACGTATGATGAGGTCCTGCTTCGGGAAGTAAGTAGCCGAGTAGAAGTAGTCGCCGCGCAGCGTCTGACTGTTACGGTCTACGGTCGAACCGGTGCCGTGCTTCAAGGCTGTGGCAATCTCGGGTCGTGTGGCGTGGTTTGCCATGTCCGAGTAGTCCTTCAGCTCGCTGTCGTAGATGACTTTGCCGTTATGGCGTATCAGCGTCACGCGCAGACTGTTGATGTAGTGGGTATGCACATAGTTGTCGAGCGCCTCCTCCGAGAAGTCGGGGAAGAGTCGCAGATACTCCTCCATACGCGAGTTGTAGTCTTGCAGCTTAAGGTTGAGCGTGTCAATCTTGAACTGCTTCTCGCGGTTCTGCTGGAACACGATGAACGCCACGGCGAACATCAGGAACACCGAGAGTATGCTGAGATATAGTTTAGTGCCGAAGGATATTTTCATAATTAGTAATGTTGAAAAAGTCAGAATAGAATGTTTACTTTCAGGTTTTGGCCTTGTGCTCCGTCCGCCGCCCGATCGGATTGCGTCCGCCGCCCGATCGGATTCCGAACGCCGCCCGATTGGATTCCGAACGCCGCCCGATCAGATTCCGTTCGCCGCCCGATCAGATTGCGTTCGCCGCCCGATGTAGATGGCTGCGTGGATGGTGTATCAAACCTATGAAATAGAGGCGAAGGCTAACTGTAGGAGGCTACGGCATTCCTGCCGTAGCCACTGCAAATAGTTGCATTTCAGCTACTAATGGCTACGGCAAGAATGCCGTAGCCTCCTACGATTATAACCGTTTTGCTATTCAATTTAGCCAATGTTTTGTAGTTTTACACCCATCCTCCTAAGCGTCGAAGTAGTAGCCGAATCCGAGGCGTGTGACGATGCACTTTGCGAAGCGTCCAATCTTCTTGCGCAGACGTGTTATGTTCACGTCCACCGTGCGGTCGAGCACGAGCACATCCTTCGGCCAAACACGGTCGATAAGCTCCTGGCGAGAGAACACGCGTCCTCGCTCGTCGAGCAGCAGGTGCAGCAGTTCGAACTCCGTCTTTGTGAACGCTATCTCCTCGCCATCGATGGTTACGGTCTTCTTGTCGAGGTTCATCACGATGCCCTGATATGTAATGAGGTGCGGCTCCTCCTCGCCGTTGTCAACAGCCGTACGGCGCAGCACGGCACGCACACGCACCATCACTTCTCGCAGCGAGAACGGCTTCGAAATATAGTCGTCCGCACCGAGGTTGAATCCCGTCACGGTGTCGTTCTCCGTGTCGCGTGCGGTGAGGAAGATGATAGGCACACAGGCTGTCTTCGGGTCGGCTTTCAGCAAGCGAGCCAAGGCAAATCCCGACATGCCGCCCATCATCACGTCGAGCAGCAGCAGGTCGAACGATGCTATGTCGAGCGTCTGCGCCTCCTCAGCCGACGTCGCTGTCTGCACTTCGTAGCCTTCCGTTTCGAGATTGAACTTAAGGATTTCGAGCAAGTCCTGCTCGTCGTCCACCACAAGAATTCTTTGATTCTGTTTCATAACTGCTATATCTTTGTTCTGGTTGCAAAGTTATATATAATTGTATTCACAAGTACTACTAAACTGTTACAATTTCGTTACGCCGAACAAAAAAGGCGCACCCTTAGCGGGTACGCCTTCAGTATGTCTATGTATTAAAAAGCCTGCTTGTCGCCTACTATCACGTTTGCCACGGTCTTATACATTATATATATATCGAGCCAGATGCTCCAATGCTCCAGATACCAGATGTCGCCCTCGACGCGTCCTTCCATCTGCGAGAGCTGTTTCGTCTCGCCGCGGAATCCCGTCACCTGGCTCCATCCCGTAATGCCGGGCTTTATGTAGTGGCGCACCATGTAGTTGTCAATCAGCTTCGAGTAGTCGTCGGTGTGCTTCACCATGTGCGGACGTGGACCCACGATGCTCATCTGTCCGAACAGCACGTTGATGAACTGCGGCAGCTCGTCGATGTTTGTCTTTCGCATGATGTCGCCCCACTTTGTCTTTCTCGGGTCGTTCTTCGTAGCCTGCAGCGTGTCGGCGTCCTTGTTCACCTTCATGCTGCGGAACTTCAGACAGTAGAACTCCTTGCCGTTCAGTCCGGTGCGCTTCTGCCAGAAGAATATCGGACCGGGCATGGTTATCTTCGTGATTGCTGCCACTATAACGAATATGATGGGGAAGAGCGTGCAGAGGAATGTCAGCGACACCACGATGTCGAACAGTCGCTTAGCCAACCGGTTCTCCATCTGGCTCAGCGGCTCGTTGTAGAGGCTGAGGTAGGGCACGTCGCCCATCAGGTTCAGGTGCATGCGGTGGTGCAGGTAGTTGCTCACGTTCGGCATCGAGTAGAAGTGAATCATGTTATGCTCGCAGTAGCGTATCACTTCCAGAATCTCGTCGCTGAATCTCGACGACAGACAGCAGTATAGCTCGTGTATGTCATTCTGTCCCTCCAGCACTTTCGGCAAGTCTTGCGGCGTACCCAGATACTTGCACTTCTCCGAGAATATCTCGTTGGGCTGATGGTCGAAGTAGCCCAGCACATTGTAGCCGAAGGTGTCAGTCTCAGTCATCTCCTTGTACATCACTCGTGCGTTGTTGTTGCTGCCCACGAACACCACGTTGTGCTTGTTAGCCGGCTTGCGGCGCCATGCCACCAGCATCTTTCTTATGATGATGCGGTTGATAGATATGCACACGAACGATGCAATCCAGTAAGTGCCCATGCGCAGCAGCGACAGATGCGGGAACTTGCCCAGCGAGAACAGCAGGAAGCAGCAGACAGCGTAAATGAACACGTTGCGCATCACGCGCATCACTATCTGATGGTTGCTCACTTTGCGGTAATGCAACAACACACCGTTGTTCATGGTGCAAGCGAAGTATATGATGCTGCTAGCCACCATTGTGTGGCGCATTATCTGTACGAAATGTCCTAATGGTATGAAACTGCAGAACAGCCAGTAAAGCAGGTTGAGGATGACGATGTCACCCAGCAGTACCGATACTTTCAAGAGATTGTTTTCATGCGGACGATGAATACTATTGCTCATGTTTATATTCTGTTTTTGGGGTTATACTAATGTTGTTCTTTACTTATTTATTTACTTATTTCTCGAATACTCTCTATGTATTCTACGTTCAGTCGTAGTTTGTTTTTTTTGTGGTTTGTGCTTTTGCTTTAACACATGATGCAAAGTTAAGCCAAATAATTCAGAAAAATGGTGCAAAACCGAAATAAAAAGTTAATTTCTCTAAAAGAAAAGCATAAAACCTCAATCTCAATATTTTTAAGTAACTTTGCAGTCCGAATTTAAATTTTTAAACAGAAAGGAACAAATGATAGTCTGCATAGCCGAGAAACCAAGCGTAGCCAAGGATATAGCCCGCATATTGGGTGCCACCACCTCTCACAACGGATACATGGAGGGCAATGGCTTTCAAGTGACGTGGACCTTCGGACATCTCTGCACGCTGAAAGAACCCAACGACTACACCGAGAACTGGAAGCACTGGAGTCTCTCGGCGTTGCCGATGATTCCGCCGCGTTTCGGCATCAAGCTCATCGACGACGACGGCATCAAGCGCCAGTTCAGCGTCATCGAACGTCTCATGCAGGCTGCCGACTGCATCGTCAACTGCGGTGACGCCGGTCAGGAGGGTGAGCTGATACAGCGTTGGGTGATGCAGAAGGCTCAGGCTAAGTGCCCGGTGAAGCGTCTTTGGATTTCGTCGATGACCGATGAGGCTATCCGTGAGGGCTTCAACTCGCTGAAAGACCAGAGCGAGTATCAGCCGCTGTACGTCGCCGGACTGAGCCGTGCCATCGGCGACTGGCTCTTGGGCATGAACGCCACGCGTCTTTACACTCTCAAGTACGGACAGAACCGCCAGGTGCTCAGCATCGGTCGTGTACAGACGCCTACACTCGCACTTATCGTCAACCGCCAGAAGGAGATCGACTCGTTTGAGCCTGAACCCTATTGGGTGCTGTCCACTATATACCGCGACACGCTCTTCACAGCCACAAAGGGCAAGTTCACGACGAAGGAGGAAGGCGAGCAGGCGTTCGCCACCATCGCCGACAAGCCGTTCGAGGTGACGAGTGTCTCGAAGAAGAACGGCAACGAGGCGCCTCCGCGTCTCTTCGACCTCACCTCGTTGCAGGTGGAGTGCAACCGCAAGTTCTCTTACAGCGCCGAGATGACGCTCAATCTCATACAGTCGCTCTACGAACGCAAGCTCACTACCTATCCTCGTGTCGACACGCAGTTCTTGAGCGACGACATCTATCCTAAGTGTGCCGGCATTCTCATCGGTATGCGCGGCTACGAGCAATATGTACAGCCGCTTGCCGGCAAGAAACTGCCCAAGTCGAAGCGTGTTTTCGACACGTCGAAGGTCACCGACCACCACGCCATCATACCTACCGGTGTGCCGGCGACGGCGCTCAGCGACATGGAGCGCAACGTCTACGACCTCATAGCGCGCCGCTTCATCGCCGTGTTCTATCCCGACTGCAAGTTCTCTACCACTACCGTGCTCGGAAAGGTGGAGGACGTGGAGTTCAAGGTGAGCGGAAAGGAGATTCTGGAGCCTGGCTGGCGCACTATATACGCTCAACAGCAAACCTCAACACCTCAACCCAACAACCCCTCAACATCTCAACCCCTCAACTCACAACCGTCGTCAGACGATGATGACAAGCACGACGAGGAGCGCACTCTGCCCACATTCGTTAAGGGCGAGAGCGGACCGCACACGCCTACGCTCACCGAGAAGTGGACCACGCCGCCTAAGTATTACACCGAGGCTACGCTGCTGCGTGCCATGGAGACCGCCGGCAAGTTTGTCGACGACGAGACGCTGCGTGCTGCACTGAAGGAGAACGGCATCGGTCGTCCGTCTTCTCGTGCCGGTATCATCGAGACGCTCTTCAAGCGCCACTACATACGCCGTGAGCGCAAGAACCTCATCGCCACGGCTACCGGCATCGAACTTATCGACATCATTCACGAAGAACTGCTCAAGAGTTGCGAGCTTACCGGCATCTGGGAGAAGAAGCTCCGCGACATAGAGCACAAGAAGTACGAGGCTGCCGACTTCATCAACGAGCTGAAGCAGCAGGTTACGGAGATTGTCTACGATGTGCTGCGCGACAACAGCAACCGCCGTGTCACCATAACCACTGATGAGGATCTGAAGAAGGCGAAAAAGAAGAAGACTGCTGCGCCGAAGAAAGTCGCAGCAAAGACTGCTGCATCAACAAAAAATGCTGCCGCCTCACCGCAACCCGCAACAAGCGAGCCGTCGGCTGACGACAGCATTATCGGCACCACATGCCCCGTTTGCGGCAAGGGTACTATCATTAAAGGTAAGACGGCATACGGATGCAGCAACTGGAAGAACGGCTGCACCTATCGCGTCGCATTCAAATAGTTTAGAACTTCACTACGCGCGCGCCGTCCGCAGTCTCTTCTATCGTGACCTTCGTCGCGTCCTCCGGCAGCAGGTCCTCTATCAGCTCGGGCCACTCCAGGAAGCACAGCGAACCGCCGTAGAAGTAGTCCTCATAACCCATGTCGTACACCTCTTCGAGCTTCTTTATGCGGTAGAAGTCGAAGTGGTATATCGCCTCGCCGGTTGTGGCAGAAGTATACTCGTTCACGATGGCGAAGGTCGGCGATGTGATTACATCCTCCACGCCCAGACACTCGCAGACAGCCTTCACGAACGTAGTCTTGCCTGCACCCATCTTGCCGTAGAAAGCGAACACCTTGCCGTCGCCCATGTTCTCGACAAATGTCTTGGCAGCCTCGTTGATGTCTGCCAGAGAGTTGATTCTTATTTCCATAGTTTTTCTCTTTATGTAATCGGCTGTTGGCAGCCGGTTTTCTATTTTCTTCCTTTTAATGTTATCAGCGGTATGAGCATCTCTTCGAGCGAAATGCCGCCGTGCTGGAACGTGTCCTTGTAGTAAGACACGTAGTAGTTGTAGTTGTTGGGGTAGGCGAAGAACGTGCTTCCCATGGCGAACATGTACGACGTACTGATGTTCGGCGCGGGCAACTGCGCCTCGTGCGGGTTCTTTATCACGAACACCTCCTTCGACTGGCAACTGAGGTTCTTGCCCAGCTTGTAGCGCAGGTTGGTGTTGGTGTTGCGGTCGCCCACTATCTTCACCGGCTTCGACGCACGAATACTGCCGTGGTCGGTAGTGATGATAATCTTGCAGTCGATCTGCGAGAGGGCGCTGAGCAGGTCTGCCATAACCGAATGGCGGAACCACGAGAGCGTAATCGATCGGTATGCCGACTCGTTGTTTGCAAGCTCGCGCACCATCTTCGATTCGGTTCTTGCGTGCGACAGCATGTCGATGAAGTTCACGACAATCACGTTCAGGTCGTTCTTCGTCAGTTCGTTGAGGCGCGCCAGTAGCTTGTCGGCGCCCGTCGAGTCGTTTATCTTATGGTAAGAGAACGAGTCGTGGCGTCGGTAGCGCTCTATCTGCGTGCGTATGAGTGGCTCCTCGTTGAGGTTCTTGCCCTCGTCTTCGTCCTCGTCCACCCACAGTTCGGGGAACATCTTCTCAATCTGCTCGGGCATCAGACCCGAGAAGATGGCGTTGCGGGCGTACTGCGTAGCCGTCGGCAGAATGCTGGTGTACATATCCTCCTCGATGTCGAACATGTTGCCTATCTCCTTCGACAGCACGCGCCACTGGTCGTAGCGGAAGTTGTCTATCACGATGAGGAACACCTTCTCGCCCTCGCTTATTGCGGGGAACACCTTGCGCTTTATTATGTCGGGGCTCATCAGCGGACGCTTCGTAACGCCCGGCGCCACCCACGACATGTAGTGCTTCTTTATGAACTTGGCGAAACCGTTGTTCGCCTCCTCCTTCTGCATCTGCAGCATCTCGGTCATGTTGCTGTCCGTAGAGCTCAGCTCCAGCTCCCAATGCACCAACCTTCGATACACATCCTTCCAGTCGTCTATCGTCTCGCAGTTCATTATCTGCATCGAGATGTCCTGGAAGTTCTGTTGATAGCCCGTCTGCGTCACTTCCGACACAATCTGCTTGCGGTGAATGTTCTTCTTCAGTGTCAGCAGAATCTGGTTCGGGTTCACGGGCTTTATCAGGTAGTCGGCAATCTTCGAACCGATAGCCTGGTCCATGATGTTCTCTTCCTCGCTTTTCGTCACCATCACGATAGGCGTGGCAGGCGAGAGCTCCTTTATCTGCTGCAGCGTTTCGAGTCCGCTTATACCAGGCATCATCTCGTCGAGCAGCACCAGGTCGAACTTGTGCTGCTTACATTCTTCGATGGCGTCGGTGCCGTTGCTCACGGTCACCACCTCGTAACCTTTGTTCTGCAGGAAGATGATATGGGCGCGCAAGAGTTCTATCTCGTCGTCAACCCACAGTAAATATCCGTTGCTCATAATGCTCTTTCTTTTTTAGTTAAAAACCGTCGAGGTCGTAATACTCGTCGTCGTCGAAGTTGTCTTTCTGGGTCTTGCTGCCCTGCTTCTTCGATGTGCTCTGCTGAGGCTGCGGGTCCTCGCCGAAGTAGAACTCGTCCTCCAGCTGCTTCGGTTCTTCTTTAACCACGGGCTTCGGTTCTTCTTTAACCACGGGCTTCGGTTGCTCCTTAACCACAGGCTTCGGCTCCTCAATAATCGTTGTTGCAGGTTCCTCCTCAACAACAGTCGTTTTGGGTTCTTCCTTAATAACAGTCGTTGCAGGCTCTTCCTTAATAACAGTCGTTGTGGGTTCTTCCTCAATCACGGTTTCGGTAGTCGACTGCGTCGGCTGTTCGTCCTCTATGTTCACGACGCCGCTCTTCGTAGTCTGCTTCTCTGCCGACTGCGGTTCTTCCTCGAAGAAGGTGTTCGTAGAGTTCTGGTTGCTGTTCTGCTCCTCGTCGAAGTCGTCCTGCGGCTTCTTCGTCTCACTTTCGTCAGGCTCGGTTACGGTCACCTCTGGTATCTCCAGCAGATCCTCCGAAGCTATCTTCAGCGGAGCGAAGTTCTTCTCGTAGAACTTGGCGTAGTCGGCGTAGCTGAACTGCTTGCCGAGCATAGGCAGATTGACGTCGCTGATGACGATCTGTCGGCTCTTGCCCACGAGCTTCATCAGCTGCTTCTGCTTCTGCAACTGGCGGGCGTACTGCAGCGCCTCGTCGTAGTTGCGGAATCCCTTCACGAGCATACGGTTCAGACCGTCTACCTGCTCAATCTCTATGTCGAAGTTGCGCACCATGTACGACGTGAAGTTGTAGCGTGCCAGCTCGAACAACATTCGGTTGGCGTCTATCGAGTCGGGCTTGTAAGCTATCATATATATGAATGCGGCGTTGCGGTCGTTAGAGAACTCGCGCACAGCCGTCGAGTCGTCATCGTTGAGCACCTGCGAACGGCGTTCCCAAACGTTCTCGAGGTCGAACTTGCCGCCTTGCAGACGTCTGCCCTCGTTCACGCCCTTCACAATCATGCCTGCCATCTCTGCCACGGGGCTTTGCGGATACTTCTTCACCACCGTGTTCAGGTCTTCGATGCAGCCCTCATAGTCGCCGTCGTTAAGCTTGCCAAGTCCGCCGATGAAGAGGAACTTGTCGCGGTTGGCTCCCAACGGGAATCGATGTTCGGAGACAGCGACATTGGCGCTCACCTCTTTGTAGCGAGCCGCCTTGAACGCGTCGTATGTAGAAGCGTAGAGCGAGTCTTCGAGATGCACGCCGAGGCGAGCGTTCTCCACGAAGTATGGGTCGGTGAGCAGCGTTGTCCACTCGCTCTCGGGGTACTCCTGCTTCAGTCGTGCCACGTACAAGTTGGCGGTCTGCTTCTCGCCCTTGCGCATATATAGCAGGTAGAGGTGATAGTAAGCCTCTGCCATCTTTTCAAAGTTCGGATAGCCGCCGATGAGTCGCATCAACTGCTTCTCGCTAAGCGGCAGGTTGTCGAGCTTGTCCTTGAAGATTACGCCCGAGTTGTAAAGTCCGTCGGCGATGACGGCGTTGCTCTCAGCCATCTGCTCCTCCGTGAACGGAATCTGCGCCAGATAATACTCACGCTTGTGCGGGTCGTTCTGCGCACTATCTGCCACGAGCGCCAGCGAGTCGGCTGCGGCTTCAGCCTGCGCTATTGAGTCCTGCTGCTCTTCGGTCAGTTCGGGCTCGTCGCTCTGGAACGCCACCACCGTCTTGTTCACACGCTGCCAGTTGTCTACGTTCTCGCGCTTGCCCCATTGCTTCTGGAATGCCGCCTTACCCTGGCTCACCGCCATCTGGTTGTAGAAGTACCACTGTGCATTGCGCTGGTTCTGCTGGTTCTGCATCGCCGTGTTGTTGCCGAACTGGTTGTTCTGCGCCATGTCGTTGCCGCCGTTCTGCTGGTTCTGTGCGTTCTGCTCAGCCTGCAGTCGGCGCTCCTCCTTCTCCTTCTTCTTCAGCGCCTCGATGGTGCGGTCGATGGCTGCGTTGCGCTCGCTCTCGCTCATCTTGGCGAGCGACTGCAGCGAGTCCTGCAGGTGTATGGCGTCGGTGTATGGCACGAGATCGTCCAGAATCTTCGAGCGTGCTGCAAGCTCCTCGTAGTCCTTGCGCTCCTTGTCGAGCATACCGATAGCCTGACCGTAGCAGCGCTGCGCGTCGTTGTAGCGCTCCTTGTCCCAGTAGATGTCGCCCAACTTCAGCAGCAGTACGCCCTTCTCTATGCCCGAGCGTGTAGCCTTAGCCGCTCCGCGCTCGTAGGCGTTGATAGCCTGCGTGGAGTCGTTCTGTGCCAGGTAGATGTTGCCGATGGCGTAGTACACCTGGTCGAGATAGTCCTTATTCTTGTCCGAGCGTGCCATGCGCTTCAGTCTGCCAATCATCTTCTTCGACTGACCGGCAGACATCACCTCCGTCATGGCGATGCGCGCGTTGAACTCCAGTTCGTACGGCGGGTTGAGCTTCACCACGTGCTTGAATGCCTTCGTAGCCTCCACGTTGTTGCCCAGTGCCGCCTGCATCTGTCCCATGAGAAACCACTCGCGTGCGCGCTGCTTGCGTCGCATCTCGTGCTTGATGACGTTGCGCAGGTGGGGAATAGCTTTCTCGTATTCGCCCGTGTGCACGTAGTAGTCGGCGTAGGTGTAGTCCCACTCCTTGCGTGCCGACCAGTGAATGGAGTCGCGTTGCATGTTGCGTATCACGTCCTCTGCGTCGTAGAGCCATCCCTCCTCGATGTAGCACTTGGCGAGCCATGCTCTCGACTTGGCGTAGATGGCGGGCTGTGTCTGATAGAGACGTCCCATGTAGTTGAACGTAGCCGCTGCCTCGTCGAACGCACCCTTGTAGAACTGCGAACGGCCCATGAGCATCCACGCCTTCCAGAGGAACGGGTTGTACTCGCGGCGCGAGAGCCACTCCAAGTCTTTCGCCGTCTTCTTGCGCTGCTTCGTCCACTGCGGTCGGTGCTTTATGCTGTGCAGCTTGATGGTCTTCTGACACTTCTCGATGGCGCGGTCGTAGTTCGACTTGCCTATCTCTCGGCTGCTCTTGTTGCTCACGGTGTAGAGCGGAATAATCTCGGTGAAGTTGTCTTTGTTGCCCTCCTCTTTCTCCAGAGAGGCGTCGATATACGCTAACGAGCCGTTATAATAGGTGTTATAACGAGCCTTGAACGAATGCCACCAGCGTGTGCGCGCGGTGTTTTTCTGCGTAGAACATCCTGTCGCAACCACCAATACAGCTGCGAGAAGGATAGGGATAATATGTCTTGTCTTAAATAGTTTCACGTATAAATAACTCTGTTTGTGGCGTTTTATTGCCTTAGCCCTCCATAAGCATGAATGTTTCGTCCTTTATCTGGTCGGGCAGACTGATTCCGCGTAGTGTCAGACTGCGGCACCAGTCGGCAATCTCCTCGTGTCGCATGGTGTAGAGCACCTCGCTGAACTGCTCCACTTCCTCGTCGGTGTAGCTGTCTGACGGGCGTCCTTTGAACGCGTCGAGCTCCTCGTCGTCGTAGTACACGATGTCCTTCGTGGCAGCCTCCATCATGCAGTCCTGCTCGCACTTGTCGTTCGTGCCGTTGCATGTGGCGCAAGTCTCCACCACGGTTATCTTCTCTTCGCCGTCGTGCTTGCTCAGCTTGGCGATCAGCGCTGCGATTATGCCGAGCGCAATTATCGAAATCACTAATATTATCATGCTACTTAAAAGTAAAAAAGTAAAAAAGTAAAAAGCAGGAGGCTACGGCATTCTTGCCGTAGCCACGCAGCTACTTTCAGTTATTGCCCATACCACGCAGCCTAACTATCTGTGCTCATCCGTGCCAATCCGTGGAAATCCTTTCTCTGCAAAAGGTTCTGTGTGTTCCGTGCGTTCAGTGGGAATATCTGTTCTCCCACAGATTTCACAGATCTGCACAGATGTTAGGCTACGCAGAATTTAACCACGGATTAAATCGATTAAACGGATGAGCCTTCCAGGGGGTGCACTTGTCTCAAGTGCACCAACCGAGCAATAGGTGCCAACCGAGCAATAGGTGCCTTTTGTTTTGTTGGTGCAGCTGAGACAGTTGCCCACCTGGGCTGGCAGCGTGGGTATGGCAGGAATGCCATACCCTCCTACATC
>ERZ1026874.1396-NODE-1396-length-13002-cov-14.200278_pt1 | contig 13002 bp, 15 predicted proteins | sample MGYA00380167_ERZ1026874 | MGnify/ENA primary metagenome ERZ1026874 (study PRJEB33269, sample SAMEA4719803) | human gut metagenome | biome: human-associated habitat; feature: organic feature; material: feces | place: Cameroon | collected 2013-10 ...
ACAACAAGCCGCGTCTGTTTCCGCGCATCGTCAACAAAGAAGTGGTAGACGATAACGAGTTGGCAACTCTTCTTGCCACCCACAGCAATCTGTCAAGAGGCACCGTGCTGCACGTCCTTGAAGACCTCACCGACGTTATCGCTTCCTTGCTACGCGAAGGCAAGGAGATAAACCTTTCCTCATTAGGTCGCCTCCATCTGTCGTTAGGAACCGAGAAACCTGTCACTCTTGAAACGTCCAACACCACACAAAGCATTCGTGTACGTGGCATCAACTTCCAGCCGAGCGACACGCTACTGCAAGCTGTAGGCAAACCATCATTCCGCCTCACCGCACGCAATGCCGCAATCGTTGTAGCCTCAGCCACCACCTTGCTTCCACAGCTAAGAGTCTTTATGCAGTCTCATTCCTCGTTCACAAGTTCTGAGTTTGCCCAACATTTCAACCTAAAGCGCAGTACAGCTGTCACAAAGTTGAATGAGTTGATTAAAATGGGAGAAATTCGGAGAGAAGGGCATGCGGCTGACACAAGATATGTACAGAACAAGACGAAATAAGCTCATTTTAGGAATATGCAAAAAATACTTCACGCGCCAGCCCAACCCCGAAAGAGGTTATTTGTGGAAATTCAAAAAAATAATTCATGAACATCTATGGCTCATTGATGTACATTTTTGACTAAAAAAACGAATAACTTGTGCAGCTTTTGATAAAAACATGCTATCATTAAGGAGTACCCATTAAAAGTTGCACAAGTTATTTTTTGCATATTTCTAAACAAAGCTTCACGCGCCAGCCCAACCCCGAAAGGGGATATTTGTGGAATTTTTAAAATAATAATTCATGAACATTTATGGCTCATTGATGGACATTTTTGACTAAAAAAACGAATAACTTGTGCAGAAATTGATGACAGCTTGCTATTATCATTAAGGAGTACTCGTCAAAAGTTGCACAAGTTATTTATTGCATATTACTAACATAAAAAACGACAAAAAATGATAGAAAGGGGTTACCTTTCCCCTCTTTCTATCATATATAAATAGATAAACAATGGAAGTAATAAAGCATTAGGGTTTCAACCTTATGTGACAAAACACTTCTCATTCAAATTAATAGTGAAATACGAGAAGATTAGCATTGCATAATTGTTAAAATCAATTTGCTTTAAAGAAATTACAAAATTAGCTTGTCTATTTTAATAAAAAATACGTATATTGCCTTCGTATTTACTTCAACACACTAAATTATTATGTTTAGTGTCAAGAACAGACTACTATCATCCTATTGGAAACAGATATATTCCAATAAAAGAAGGACAATAATAGACTAAGAAGTAAAACAAAACACTAACTGGGTTCTGTTTAGAATAGGTTAATGCCGATATGAATATCGATATCGAACAAAGGTCATCGCATGATGTACCCACCATTGGAGGTGGTGAAACTCCTCCCTGCGCTGGACTTACCTCCAACGCCCTCCCCGAAGCTCAATGCCGAGATTTAGCAGAGAGTTCACAAACAGGGGTGTCCACCAAAAATGTTCTATCGGCTACTGCCAACCAATTGTCCAAGCAGAAAGCCAGTCCACAATGGTACGTACTTCGCACCACGTATGGCAGAGAAAGAATGGCATACGAATATTTAACTGCTCAAGGTGTCAAAGTATTTTATCCCACACAGAGAACTTTAAAAAATATAGGTGGAAAACACAAGTTTGTAACAGAGTCACTTATTCCCAACATTCTTTTTGCCTACGGCACTTTCGATCGAATCAAGAGTTTTGTTTACGACAACGTAAACCTTCCTTATCTCCGTTTTTATTATCGTTACATTAACATTGGTCGCAGAACAGAAAAAATTCCAACCACAGTCCCCGACTATCAGATGGAAAGTTTCAAAATCATCTGTTCTGTTGATGGTCACGACACCATTTTATCTTTTGATGAAATTCCCAAGTTCAAATCCGGTCAATTAGTACGCATCATTCACGGAACTTTCGAAGGTGTAATAGGAAGAATTGCCAGATATCAAGGTCAACAACGCGTAGCTGTTATCATAGACGGCATCATCTCCGCCTTAACTGCGTATGTACCTACTTGCTTTTGTGAGATGGTTGAAGAAGAGTAAAGACTACAAGTACCCTTATTTTTGTAAAGTATAGCGATGGATGTAAAAAAGATCTTCACACAAGATTTACAGATAGCCAAGTCCTTAATAGATAGGTACGAAATGGTTACTCGTAAGTGTTTTTGATTTAGTGAGGATTACACCAAACATTTTTTTCAAAAAAGATAGAATGGAAAGGGTTGTCTTCTCTTTACTAATAAACAAAAATTTAATATGGAAGCATCATACATCATAGCACCATTATTAGGCGGTGTCATTGGTTATATAACTAATGATATTGCCATAAGAATGTTGTTTCGACCACATACTGCAAAATACGTGTTTGGCATTCACATTCCTTTTACACCTGGTATTATTCCGAAGGAAAAGGGACGTATTGCCGAAGCCGTAGGAGGTGTTATCAGTGAGAATCTGATGAACAAGGATGTATTAGAAAAATATCTTCTTTCTGAGGATATGATTGGAAAAGTTCGCTCTGCAGTTGAGGAATTTATCGCCACACAACAGAGAAATAGTGAGATAGTGGTTCAATTCTTAGGACATTATCTATCAAAAGAAGAAATTGATACCATTGCACAGAACATCAATCATAGTATCACCAAGCAGACTTACGAGAAACTTGCAGACTCCACTGTTGGAGAAAAGGTTGCTCACATTGCCATTGACCATGTAGCGCAAAAGCTAACCATCAATGGAGCACAAGAGTTACTTTCTGGTATTGGTGGTGCATTAGGAGGTTTAGGTGGCATAGCTGCTGGACTATTTGGAGGCAATATCGTTGCCAAATTCTTAGGTATGCTTCGTGAACCAGCCGAACATTTCCTTGCCAAAAATATCAACAAAATGCTTCGAGACAATGGTGAGGAGATTGTATCAAATATGATTGGTGGCGAAGTTGACAACTTTTTAAACAAACCAGTGAGCAAGTTGCTTGAAGGACACGAAGAGCAACTCGCACAAGCCGTCAATACAATAGAGTCCATATATCGAAGTATCATTACCGAACATCTACCAAAGATTCTTGATTCTATCGACATCAGCAAGATTGTTCGAGAACGTATCAACGAAATGGATGTAAATGAGACTGAAAAGCTCATCTTTCAAGTAATGGACAAAGAACTCAAAGCCATCGTGTGGCTCGGTGCTTTGTTGGGACTGGTGATGGGGAGTATTAACATTTTAATTTAAGAATTTTATGGGACCTTTATTTTCACAATTGGGTGCTCAGCTTGGGCAATTAGCTACACAAGCAGGACAATTTGTCGCACAAGAGCTAAGTAAACCACATGTTCATGCACATATTGCGAAAGCAATAGGAGAATTTATTGAAGAGGTAAAAAAGAAAAAGTAATTTAACAAAAAAATAAATCATGAAAATTAACATCAACAACGAAAATCGTGAGTTCATTAACGCAAAGGAAGTGAACAAACACGTTCAAGACTTTCTAACATGGTTACAGTCTTGGTTAGAGAATGCGGGGACAAAGTTGAACAACGAGTACATTCCCTTGGCAAAAGAATGGGTAAGAATCGGGAAAGATTCAATCTTAACACCATGCGTTGAGGAAAAATGTGAGTTATTAACAAAGGATGACTTTGTGGCAATAATCAAAGCTCACAAAGTTGTAGGATGTGACAGCAACATCGCCTATAAAAAGATGGAAGAAGATGGAAGTTTCCAAATTGTAATTTCCTATCTGAAAGACGGCGATTTCTTACCTGCCAAAGATAACATCCACATCTTCATCAATTGCGATGGACTGAGCAAAGAAATGAAAGAGATGTTTGGCGACAAAGAATTAATTATCATAAAGTAGAAGTCATGAATGTTTTGATAAACTGCCTTTCTGAGTTGATGCAAACAGCATTCCAGAAAATTTATGATATTTTTGTAACAGTCATTATACAAGCTATTGTTGATTTCTTTTCCAACGTAGTCGAATATTTCAAGAGTTTAGACTTGAAGAAAGAATTCCATACGGCATTCATCATGAGTACGGAAAAGACAGCCAACAATCCTTTTTCTTCTCTCATCTCTGATGATTTAAGTGGCAAAGGTATTATCGAAGGTGTCTACAACAAGTCAACCGATAGCATTGACTCGTTACGTTACATCGGAGGTGAAGGTGTTGACGAGAAAACAGAAAAAATAATTAAAGATAACCCTATTGTCGTATTAAATTAAAAAGTTAAATATGTTTGAATCATTTTTTAGTAAGCTTTCTGTTTGGGCAGAAGCCTTTATCAACATTGTTGTTGATATTTTCAATAGAGTAATAAGCTTTTTCTCTGATGTCGTAGATTGGTTTCGAGAAAAAATTAAAGGCATTAGAACAAGAATTGCTTATGTTATCACAGTGATAGAGCTTAAAAGAAAGCTTAAAAAGCAAGGAATGGGATCTATTATAAACAATCCGAATATTCCTACAGTAAGCGTTCCTGGTCTTTATGGTGAAGACGCAAAATTCTCTGAAGGTCTTGCAGAAGTTGTTTATGATGAACAGTCTGATAAAATCACAGATTTCCGTATTATAGGAAATACTGAAGGTGGCATTGATGAAAAATTGCGTGGTGCTATGAAAAATCAAGACATTATAAAGTTAGCTTAACGAATATTAAATTATGAAGAAAATGGAAAACAATAATATTTGGATTTGGATTGCAGCAATCGTTGGTGCATGCATTGGAGGATTTATCCTTAAGCATTTACATATTAAAATAGGTCTACCCATGAATGTGGATGAAGAATATGCAGATGGCGAAATTGCATTTGATGATATGGTTGCATATTTTAAGAGTCTTCATCTCAAACGAACGGATGGTATTTGTGCTATTGTTAGTGATAAACATGCGATGTTTCATAAGATTCTTTTTAAAGCAGGTTATGTTTCTCTTGGACTTTTTGTGCTAAACGAGAAAAATAACGAAATTGTCAAAGGTAAAATTATACATGCCAAGAGTTTTGATTCCAAGACAACTAACGCATTTAACGGACATGACATTATAAAACTATCATGATAAGTCTTATCGTTTTAGGAATGGCCGTAATGCTTGGAGCTGTGGTAACAATCGTTACTACAGCTCTGGTAAACGCTTTTTTTCTACAGAAGGAAATTAGAAGCAGATACAAGGATGCAGCAAAAGCCGTCATTGAATCTAAAGATGCAAGTGTTGTTCATGTCAACGTTTACGACCAAGACAATAAAAAGATTCAAGAATTAGAAATTAAATCAGAAACAGGTATTGACAATTCTATTTCAAAAGGACAAACATACAAAGTATAATAGGCATGATAAAAATATCAGTAGACAAAAAAATGCTATCTGTTGAGCAAATGACAGCCCTCAACCGATTCGAAGAATCTTTGGTAAAATTTATTAAAGAACTTTTGAAAAGAAACGAATATGAACATTTGAGCATATTACCTTCATTTGAGATTGTAAAAAGAGGGAAATACGCAGTAGACTTTACCAGTAACGCATCCTTACAGAAAAAAGGCAGCTACAATTTCATTCAAGATATTACATCGTGGATTAAGCTATATGACGAGTTAGAAGTGTATATACCGAATTACACTTTGAAGATAGACTTGAAAATAATGCAAGCAGAAAAGAAAGAAGAAAAGAAGAAAGGCAAAGATGAAAACGAATTACCCAATTTTACTCCTACGAAACCAAGATATTCTTTTGACAAAGTTATCCTTCCTGATGAAATAAAAAAAAGAATAATGACAGATTTATTTGTCATTAAGCATACAGAACTCATTTACAAGACCTGGGGATTTGAAGAAGTAGATGGTATTCCTCGCTTGGTGTTAAGTCTTTATGGAAAACCTGGTACTGGAAAAACTATGATAGCACATGCAATTGCTAATTATTTCGACAAACCCTTGCTCGCCTTAAATTATTCTGAGATAGAATCTAAATATGTAGGTGATGCGGCAAAAAATCTGAAACACGCATTTGATACCGCCAAGGAAATTGATGCAGTTCTGTTTTTTGACGAAGCTGATTCTTTCTTGGGCAAACGCATTCAAAATGTTTCACAAGGTGCGGAGCAGGCGATAAATTCATTACGCAGTCAGATGCTAATATTGTTGGAAGAACACGAAGGAATTGTTCTCTTTGCAACAAATTTGGTTGCTAATTTTGACAAGGCTTTTGAGTCTCGCTTCTTGGACAGTATTGAAATACCACTTCCTAATAGAGAGGCTAGAGCTTCAATCATAAAAAGTATGATTCCCCAAAAATTACCTTTTGCTTCCTTACCGACAGATGATGATTATTTGAAAGCGAGTGATTTTATTGATGGACTTGCTGGTAGAGAAATAAAAAACGCTCTACTGAAGATGTTACTCGGATTTGCAAATAAGCCGACACATCAATTCACAGCAGAAGACATCTGTAATGCAATGAGAAAAAAGAAAGAAGAAATTGAACATTTGCATTCTGAAATTGATAATCAAGAAGGTCGTGGAAAAAAAATAAATGCCACACCTGAACAATTGGAGAGTGTAAAGGATGCTATTAAAGGATCCATGAAGAATGCTCCAGAAGTAAAGATTGACAAATAAGATTAACGAACAGAATTGGGTAATATATTGTTATGACACAAGAATCCATAAATCAACTATGGGCTTTTGCTAATGCCAACGATGCTATGGCCATGGCATACATGGGAGTTATTCTTTATGAAGGAAGGGGTGTAAAGCAGGATACGCAACAGGGATTGGCTTGGTTGAAAAAAGCTGCCGATATTAACGTATTGTATGCCAAGGATCTCTTGCTTTATATAGAGCATGTGGCGAGTGGTGATACCAATATTACCCAACATTTTCTCCTGTCGACAGATGCTGCCAATCAATTGGACTATTGCATTCAGCAGAATAGCACCTATGCGATGGTTTTTCTCGCAGAAATCCAGTATATGGGTGCTGCGTTTGTGCAAGACAAGACTAAAGCAATGGAATGTCTCACAAGGGCTGACCAATTGGGGTGTATACTAGCTAAGGAGGTAATAGCAGACTTTCAGTCAAGAGAGTTCTTTGCAAGAAATAATTTCCAAAGTCCGTTTGATGTCTTCAGAAGCACGAAGAGAAATCACTTCATTTCAAGAAATCAAATAGAAAATCTTAAGGGGAATCAGCAAGGAGGCAATAGTAAAACATCTCCCAATCCCAAGGAAGACCACATGAAAGAACTAAATGAGATGATAGGTCTTTCACGTGTAAAAGAAGAAGTTGCTTCCTTGCGTAATTTTGTTCTTGTACAAGAGCAGCGTAAACGTCAGGGGTTGAAGTCTAATAATGTGTCCTACCATTGTGTCTTCTCAGGCAACCCTGGCACTGGAAAGACCACTGTGGCAAGAATTGTGGCTGGTATCTATAAGGATTTGGGTATTCTGAAGAAAGGGCATCTTGTAGAAGTGCAACGTTCTGACCTTGTAGCAGAATATGTTGGACAAACTGCAACAAAGACGAATGCTAAAATTGACGAAGCTTTGGATGGAGTTTTATTCATTGATGAAGCTTACACATTGGCGGAAGGTGGACAGGGTGACTTTGGACAAGAAGCTATCAATACCCTTCTAAAAAGAATGGAAGATGACAGAAATAGACTTGTTGTGATTCTTGCTGGATACAGCAATGAGATACAACATTTCATTGATTCTAACCCTGGCTTACAATCACGTTTCAACAGATATATTCATTTTGAAGATTATAGCTACGAAGAACTATTGCAGATTTTCATCTTCAATTTGAGCAGGAACGACTTTAAGATTACAAGAGATGCTTTCAATGCTATTGGAAGTATCATCAGAGAACAGATTGCCAATAAAGATTCTAAATTCGGCAATGCACGTTATATACGTAACATGTTTGAGACAGTCATTATGAAACAGGCAAATCGGCTAGCTTCTTGCAAGAAGAATCCTTCTAAAGAAGACTTAATGCTAATTACATTAGAAGATATTACAGTATGAGTTTCAAAGGTTCTTTTTCACGATATACCTCTAATAGGATAAGTGGGCATATTTTTATTAGTTTTTCGCTCAAATGCACAAACCTGATGTTTGGCGAAACGATTGATATTGGTATATTTCCATCTGATGGTTCTCAACCATGGTACTATCGCAACTTGAAATTTAAAGCTGGACAAACTTATGTTTTCAATTACGATAGCATAGATTGGAATTGGTGTCAAGGAGATTATATAGCAATCTTAGGAACAGACAATAAGGTTATGCAGAAATGGGTACTGCAACTTAAGGAATATGGTCCAGGCGAATGTCCCGAATGTCATGGTACACATAAATGTAGGCATTGTAGAGGAACTGGATTTGTTAATCCTCCTGGCACGCGTCATCTTTGGGAACAAGTCAGATGTCCAAATTGTGGAGGAACAGGTATTTGCCAAACTTGCGATATACCAAGAAGGAAACCTCGTTTCGGTGGTCCTCCAACAGGTTTGCATCCATTTTAATAGATAGAAATATGAGTTTCAAGGGACAATTTAATTGGATTCAGAGTATGCGTCAAGGTGGACGTAAAGCAATATCTTTCACTTTGACTTGTACAAACCTCTTTAAGAGTGAGACTTTTGATGCGGCAATCGTTGATGGTACAGGACAACTGCAACCAATGCTATTCTCGCAACTGTCATTAGGTTCAAAAAAGTCTTTTCGTTTCGATATAGACACCGTTGGCTGGGATTGGTGTCAAGGTGACACTTTTGCCATTTTAGATAAAAATGGACAAATAGGTAAAGCCAATAAATGGACCCTAAACATACATGTTCCAGCTCCTGGTGAATGTCATGACTGTCATGGTACACACAAGTGCAAACAATGCAATGGTACAGGTATTGTCACCAATAACTATTCGCATGAAATATCATCATGTGAAGTTTGTCATGGTACAGGCATATGTCAAACGTGTTTTGTACCTTTCAGAAACGTTACAAATCTTGACTCCACATTTCAACAGAATGTAGGAACTGGATATGGTGACAATAAAGCATCTATATATTCTTCTAATCAAGAGGCGGCTAAACAAAGAAAAATAATAGCTTTGCGACAGAGTATACAGGAATTGCAAACAAAAATCGATAGAGCTGATTGGGACGAGAGAATGATGAAATTTAGGGGTACAGATATTTCCTCTAGAAGAGTTTACATGTCACAAGTAAGCCTAAAATATCAATATGAAAAAAAATTGAGCGAGTTACAATACCAACTTCAGCAATTGGAAAACTTATAGCTCATATTATCATAATACATACGAAAAAATATTGCACATAACTATAACATCAAACAATATGAGTTATATCGTAAAAAATATTGATATTTTATTAGATCTTAATATTTTATATTTATAATGTTTTGTATTGTTTAATGGAAATATAATAAAGGATACTCGCCCCTTCATCGGAAATCTCGCTCCAGGAAATAGGAAACGATATATTATGGATAAAACGAACCTTATAATCGTAACGACATCTGTTGTCATAGGTGGATTATGGGCTTGGATTATGGGCTATCAAGAATGGTGGCAATGGATTTTGAGCATAATTGTTACTGGTATTATTATCTATATTGTCATAGGCATATTTATGTTTATTGTTACAATAGTCTCACTATTTATGCTACACAAATATTGGAAAAATAACAAGAATACCATAAAGTTCAATCTATATGTCATATGGGAAAAATTGTGGAGACCATTTTCCTCGTTAGAAGAAGTGGAAGACTATGTACGTTCAATATATAATCTTAAATAATTTTTTATAATCACTATCTATTTTACAATTATTCGTTAAACTTTTAGACTTTACAATCTATTAGCTTTTGCCATTTTTATTGTTTAACTTTTAATTTCTCGGTAAAAATTTACCGAAGTATTGTTTGTCTTAACCTACATTTAATTATAAAATTGTTCAAATGCATAATACAAAAGATTATATTGTCCTTAAAAAAAATCTTGATGGTAGTGAACTACTCATGTCTTTGAACGATATTCCTAATGAAGAAATACATAGACAGGAAGATTATCTATACGAGAAATCCATAATGGAGATTGACAAGGATGCAGAATGGCATGTGCCTTCAATAGAAGAATTTGAAGTATTGATGAAACTGTTGAAGGAAAAACAAATAGACTTTAATACATTAAACTTCAAACCGCACTGCATCTATGATATTTACGATTCTAAAAATGTTTTCCATTCCGATTCAAAGTCGCTAAAACCTTATGATGAATTTACATGGGATGAAGATGATGACAAAGAGGAATGGGCTGTTCGTCCATTTGCAATCGCACGTCTTAAACAAGCCAATCCTGATGAAAAAATGACATTAAAAAGGCTTGTTGTACAATATGGTCGCCCAATACCACTTTTTCAGATGCAACATTTTTTGCTTACGACACATATGGAGTTGGATAAGATGCATGAGCAGAATATCTGCCACAATGATATTTGTCCAGACAATATCATTGTGGAAATTACATCTAATGGCGTCATAAAATTCCATTTGCAGTGTAGCTCGTATTCTGCAAAACCAGCAAAAGGTGATGCTGTATTAAACCAGGATGATTTTCATCGATGTTTTTGGGCTCCCGAAAACTTTATTGGCGAGACATCTTTCTACTCAGACCAATACCAACTTGCCATGACTATGTATTTTGCCATTTATGGACATTTGCCACCTAATTACAAGAGAGCGAATGCGAGAAATATAGCATCGGCATTTGATAATAGAAATTTCTTACCAAAAGATTTTGAAAATAATGCCTTTGGACGTTGTCTAGTAAAAGCTTTGCGTCTGAATCCGACGGAACGTTTTCGCTGTATGGATGAATGGAGCATATATATGTTGGATGAATTTGTAGCTTTCAATGCCTATTCCGATTTTTATGCTATTGAACACATGATGAGTTCGTCTGGTCGTCTTCACATTTCAGGTGAACACCATCAAACATATCTAAAAATATTTGGCGCAAAATCATGCAGCCCTAATGCGCATATCATGGAAACATACAAAGAAATGGAAATTAATGTATGGGAATGCTATGACTTTAGATGCTATCAAAGAAGGAAAATAGATAAAAATGATGACCTTACATATGTGTATTTCCCTAATGGAAGATGCAAGAATTTGTTCCGTCTCATGATAGCATCATTAGCCGTGAAAGAATATATAGGCGATAAGTACTTGTATTCCTACCATGATAAATGCCATGCTATTAACGAAATCACAAAAGCGTCAAAAGACATTCGTGGCTTTCATATTGAAGGGGTTACTTTCCTTTCATACGAAAAGCTAATCGATGAGACAGCTGATTTTAAGAGGCTGCTAAACGATGCGCAGACTGCATTGCAAAAGGCTGAAGCAACAATGAAGCATCTTCTTGAGGGTGGTTCACTGAAAGAAGAGGAAAAAGGGGAAGATTGGGTTAGCGTCCCCGTATTCTATCTTAACAACGATAATGTTTCACACCTTAGAATGATAATCCATTATACTAACGTGATTTCTCCATTTTCCCGTTGTGTTACAAGAGGGAATACTGTTTGTGTAGAAGGCTCGCAAAAGCATATTGACGAAGGAGTGAGAATATTTGAGTTCGTCAAGAACTTCTCTTATCAGTATAATTGATGCTTCATAGCAATAACATTGCTTGAATTTTGAACCTATGGGACTTTTTGAAAACAAGATAAAACAATTCCCTAAGATATTCGATTGGGTGGAGAGACAGGATGTGTCGCGATTGGGTGGTTTTCTGCATGGTAATGATAGATGTAACCGTCTGTTTGTAGCATCGGGTGGCTCATTCAGCGCAGCTGTTTATGCAGAGCAACTGTCAGCAGACCTTGGAATAATGAGTCATGCCTTGACTCCGTTATTGTATACAGGAAGCGGATTTGCACATATAGCTGCACGTACATTGCTCATTAGTGCCTCAGGATACAACAACGACATTCTTCGTGCTTATGATAATGGATGCCTGACAGAAAAGCAAGAAACGGGAGCTGTTGTGCTTTACTCAAAAGGAAAATTGCAGACTCTCATGCAAGAGAAAAATGCCAATAACCTATTTAGCTTTGACATCCCTACGGGACGCGATGGTTTTCTGTCCTCAACAACGGTGCTCGCTTTCTACACCTTATTATATAGGGCGTTTGGATATACCGAACTTAGTAGCGTGAGTACAGAAATATCGAAGAAGGAGCAGGAGGAAATCAATGGGTTTGTCGACCGATTGAAGCGCATATCGCTTGACGAACTGACTGAGCATGAGGCTTTTCTACATAAACTGGAGGGAGTGGACAGTTTTTTCATTCTGTATTCAGCCAAAAGTTATCCTGTGGCTCTTGACATAGAGTCTAAATTCTCTGAAGGCGCAGTGGGCAACACTCAACTTGCAGACTACCGTAATTTTGCTCATGGACGCTTCAACTGGTTCACCCAACGTCCTGGACAGACAGGCTTGATATGTTTGCAGACTCCTGATGATATGGAAATGTCTGAGGAAATACTCAGTATGATTCCTGGTCATGTTCCATCATTACGAATTACCACATCACATAATACACCCATAGCTGCAATTGATTTACTCATTAAAGAGCACTATCTCTGTAGCGCAATTGGACAAAGATGGGGATTAGATCTTAGTCGTCCTATTGTTCCTGAATATGGAAAGATTCTTCATGCAAAGTAAAATTAACACTAAGTAATGTTCAAAAAATAACTTCCGCAGAAAATCTGCGATCAAGAGCATTTGATGATTTGGCAATTGAGCTTAACATAAACTGCAACAGAAAAATTGCTGAAGTTATTTTTTAAACATTACTTAGCATCTGTGAATACAAACTTATTC
>ERZ1026874.1397-NODE-1397-length-13000-cov-8.446195_pt1 | contig 13000 bp, 11 predicted proteins | sample MGYA00380167_ERZ1026874 | MGnify/ENA primary metagenome ERZ1026874 (study PRJEB33269, sample SAMEA4719803) | human gut metagenome | biome: human-associated habitat; feature: organic feature; material: feces | place: Cameroon | collected 2013-10 ...
TAATTATACAGTTTCATATAATAATTACATAGAATTAAAGGCGGTGCTATTTATGGAGAATATATCTTTAATATTTAAAGAAAAAAAATTAAAACTTACGCCTCAAAGATTAGCTGTATATCAATATTTAAAATCTACAAATGAACATCCTTCTGCTGAAACTATTTATAATGCTCTTCAAGCAACTTATCCTACTATGAGTCTTGCAACTGTATATAAGTCTCTTAAAACTCTTGTAGAAGTAAACTTAGTACAGGAACTTAATGTAGGAGAAGGTAATTTTAGATATGATGCTAACTGTTTTGAGCATTGTCATATTCAATGTGTAAAATGTGGTAAAGTTGAAGACTTAATGAATCTTCCTCTTCCAAATCTAAATTCTATGGTCGAAGAAAATTCAGACTATAAAGTTAATTGGAATAAATTATTCTTTTATGGACTATGTAAAGAATGCCAGTAGGTTAAACTTACTGGCTTTTTTGTATTATCTCCCCCTTAAAATCATATATATTATAGAGGTGATATAATGACAAAATTTATTATCATAAAGAAGAAAACCATCATTGCTATTATGCTCAGTATTTTAGCAATTTTCATCTTGTTTTTCTGCATAAATTATACTAAAAATATTTCCGCTTTTTTTACTCTTTCAAAACCTAATCATATTTATTATTACGACTTGGATGGAGATGGTATGAAAGATGAACTAACTATATCTGAGATTAACAACTATTATGAAATCAAAATTGAAACTTCAAATAAAGATTACATTCTTAATTGTTCAAATATAAACTTTTTAACCATCTGTCCATATTATGATTTAAAAGTAAATATTCTAGATTTATCTCGTGATAATATTCCTGAAATAATTCTTTCAAATTATTATAATAATACATCTCAATACTGCATATTTAAATGGAATGGTACTAGCTTTGAAAACATATTCTGCTGCAATAATAATATACTTGGAGTAATAGATTCAAAGAATTCCAGAACGCCAATCCTCTTAAAAAACAATTTTTTAAATAACAAAGATTTCTCATCATATTTCCTTGATAATGACACAGTTAAAGAAGTCACCATCAATACTGGTAATATATTCTCACTAGATGAAGTAGGAAGATTTATTGATTTAATTGAATACCCTTACGAACCAGAAGAACTACCTGATATATTTACTCCTAACATATCCAGTGATGAACTTAAAATTTTTTGGAACTTAAATAAGGATAATTATGAATATAAATTCCAAAGTGCTTATTTTTGTGATAATGATTGGAATGACTTAGGTAATCCTAGCTCTATTTTATGGACCTTATCTTTTCAAAAAATAAGTCGTAATGATGTAACTAAACCTTCTAAAGAAGTACTTATTCACCTTACTGTTAATATAGATTATTTAAATCATTATAAGATTTCATCAATTTCAACATAGAATAAAAGGCCGCTATATTGCGGCCTAAAAGGGGGATGGGGGGGTTTTTAGCTTAATGAAGAATTTCTCTTCATTTGCTATAGGAGAATACTTCTCCGGTACACTATTATTATTTCCCTTTAATTTTCTTTTATACACTTTCTCCCTTAATCTTTAAATGCACCTTTAGCATATAATTCGATTATTTTATCTACAAATGGCACTCTTTCTATTGATACTATATTTCTAAGAGACTTTAATAGTTGCATGTTTTCATCATTTACATCTACTTGAAACTTTCTATTATTCTTTGGTAAATCTTCATTAAAAATATCCATTTCCTCATTTACTACAGATTCGCTATTATCATTATTTATATTATTAACGCTATTTACATTATCTGTTCTTCCTCCATTGTTACCCATTAAATTTTGAAGCATGCCTAGATTAAAATTATTAAAATCTATTCCGTCCCTATTCATATTTTGAAGCATATTATTAATCTGATTCATATCTATGTTTCCAAACATACTTAACAACTGGGCAGGATTAATTCCAAAAGGTCCGTTATATTGCGGCTGCTGCCTAGCCTGTTGCTGTGGTTGTCTTTGCTGCTGCATCTGTCTTCTTCTATTTTCAGTGGTATTATCCCTTTTGTTTTTATGTCTTCTCTTTGACATTTTCCCCCTCCTATTATCTTTCTATTAAATTATATGTATTTAGATAAAAAAAGTAGCATATTTTTATAATATTTTTGGAGGGTTAAAAAACCCTCCACCCTCTACACTAGCAGCAGCAATTGCTTTCACAGCAACAATTTGAGTTGTTTGTGCAGCAACAACTTCCGTTGTTTCCATTTCCACCAAAGAAACTTCCGCAACCTCCACATAGCAAGAATAATAAAATAATTAGATATGATGAACCACTACATAATAATCCTGATCCGCAAGCTATTAATAAGAATATAATAGGTGCTACACAACTATTAATTCCTGAAAATGGATTTCCGCAGCATCCACCATTGTTGTTATTATTGTTATTACAGCAACAATTTTGTGGACAACATGGCTGACAACAGCAGCAACATTCATCTTTGTGATAATGTTTTTTTGACATTTCAACATCTCCTCCTTATTTACTTTCTAGTAGCATCCGCCAACAAGGCTGTCTAGTCCATCACAAATTCCACAATTTCCTAATCCGTAGTTTCCAAATCCACTGCCTAATCCGTAGTTTCCAAATCCTCCACCAAATCCGTTATTACATCCACTACATAAGAATAAAATAACTAATAAGAATAACCATCCACTGCAGCCTCCATTTCCATAACCATTATTTGAGTTTCCTTGACAGCAGCAACAGTCATTTGATCCATTATTACAACAACAATTATTTCCTACATTATTTGTACTTTGATTAGTATAGAATAATATTAATAATATCCAAATCCACCAACCAAATCCGCAGTTTCCAATACCAGCATTGCCTAATCCACCAGCATTGCCTAATCCACCTAAATTGCCACATCCGCAGCCACAGCCACAGCTACTACCAACTGATGAATAATCTGATGGTTGCATTTCACCAATGATATCGTTCATTTGCATAATTGATTCCTCCTATTGATTTAAATTTATAATTAAATTTATACTATATACTATTCTCCCACAAATAATTTGACACTATTTTATTCAATGCTTTATTTTTATACTATTTTTTCTTACAAAAAAAGAACTGCCATTTGGCAGCTCTCTACTGAGATAAATCCCCGAATAAAATATCATTTAATTGTTCTGCACCCTTCTTATTTAAAGACGAGAAGAAACATAATGTATCATTTTCAGTTAATTTTAATGTTTCTTTTATTATTTTTTTACTTTTTACTAAATCATTGTTAGATAGTTTATCACTTTTAGTTGCAACCACTATTACATCATATCCATAATGTTTTATCCATTCATGCATAGTAATATCATCTGCTGTAGGCTTATGTCTTGAGTCAACTAATAATATAACTCTCTTTAATTCTTCACGAGCTGTAAGATAAGTTTCAATTGTTTTTCCCCATGACTCCTGCTCTTTCTTTGACACCTTTGCATAACCATAACCTGGTAAATCAACTAAATAAAACCCATCATTTATTAAAAAGAAGTTTATTAGTCTTGTCTTTCCTGGGGTTTGTGATACTTTAGCTAATTTTCTTCTATTAGTTAAAGCATTTATTATTGAGCTCTTTCCAACATTAGATCTTCCAACGAAAGCTACTTCATTAAGTCCATCTTCTGGATACTGCTCTCTTCTAACCGCTGATGTTATAAACTCTGACTTGTTAATTATCAATATTTTCAACTCCAATTAAAGCATTTTTTAATACATCTTCCACATTAACTGCAAAAATTAAATTTAATTTATTTTTTACAGTACTAGGAATCTCTATTATATCTTTTTCATTATCTTTAGGTAAAATTATTGTATCTATACCTATTCTATGTGCTGCTAAACACTTTTCTTTAACGCCTCCAATAGGAAGTACTTTTCCAGTTAAAGTTACTTCACCTGTCATTGCCACAGTCCCTTTAACTTTCTTTTTGGATAGGGCTGATACTAAAGCTGTAACAATAGTTACCCCTGCTGAAGGTCCGTCTTTAGGAACTGCTCCTTCTGGCACATGTATATGAACATCTTTGCTCTTATAGAAGTCTTCATCAATGCCATATTTTTTACAGTTAGCTCTTACATAGCTATAAGCTGCTTTTGCTGATTCTTGCATAACATCTCCTAGCTTTCCAGTAAGTTCTAACTTCCCATTACCTTTCATCACTACAACTTCTACTGGCAGTGTATCTCCACCATATGCAGTCCATGCTAATCCATGAACAACACCTATTGTATCCTGTCTATCAGCTTTCTCAAACTCAAAATATTTATTTCCTAAATATTTTTTAAGATTATTTACAGTAATAGTAACCTTTTTCTTCTTTGTCTTAACCATTTCAGTTATTGATTTTCTAATAACCTTATTAATTTGACGTTCAAGACTTCTTACTCCTGATTCCCTAGTATAACTATTTATAATTTCTCTTATAGCACCTTCAGAAATCTTTATTGTTTCTGCATCTGTGTTATGCTCTTCTAAGGATTTAGGAATTAAATGCTCTTTTGCTATATGATATTTTTCTTCATAAGTATATCCTGATACTTCTATTATTTCCATTCTATCAAGAAGTGGTCTAGGAATAGTTTCTAAAGTGTTTGCTGTAGTAATAAATAAAGTATTAGATAAATCAAAATCTACTTCCATAAATGTATCCCTAAAAGTTTTATTTTGCTTAGGATCTAAAACTTCTAAAAGTGCATCTGCCGGATTACCTTTGTAATCGGAACTTAATTTATCAATTTCATCTAATAATATCAATGGATTATTTACTTTCGCTTCCTTTAAGGCATAGATAATTCTTCCTGGAATAGCTCCTACATAAGTTCTTCTATGACCTCTTATTTCTGCTTCATCTCTTAATCCACCAAGTGAAATTCTAGCAAACTTTCTATTTAATGAGTTAGCTACAGATTTTGCTATAGAACTCTTACCAACACCTGGAGGTCCTACTAAGCAAAGAATTGGTCCATTCATTGATTTAGTATATTGTTTTACAGCTAAATATTCTAAAATTCTTTCCTTCACTTTTTCTAACCCATAATGTTCATCATCAAGAATTTTTTCTGCCTTTTCTATATTAAAAGAATCATTACTTGATTTGTTCCAAGGCAACTCTATAATCCAATCTAAGTAATTTCTAATATTATTTCCATCACCTGAGTATGATGTTTTTAATCTAGATAATTCACGTTCAGCTTTTTCACGAACTTCTTTTGGCATTTTTGCCTTACTTATTCTCTCTGCGTAATTATCTATCTCATTTTTTTCATCATCTTCACCAAGTTCTTCTTGAATTACTTTTAATTGTTCTCTTAGGAAATATTCTTTATTGGACTTATCTAATTTATTTTTAACTTTTTTCCCTATACTATTTTCTATCTTAACAATTTCTACTTCTTCCTTAATAAATACTAGAAGCTTTTCAATTCTCTCACCAACATTTATTGTTTCAAGTATAGTTTGTTTTTTATCTTCATCTAATTGAATATATGCAGCTATTAAATCTGTGACTTTTCCTAGTTCTTCTTCTTTAGTTATAACTTCGATAACTTTACTTTCGTCACCTTCTGTAACCCTAATATATTCTTTAAAGGCTTTAGATAGTAAATTTCTTAAAGCTGAATCTTCATTTTCATCTTTTAAGTTAAGTTCATCGTCAATTTTTTCAACTAAAACTTCCATAAACTTCTTATCTTCTATTAAATCAATTATAGCTGCTCTCTCAACGCCTTCTACCAATACTCTTGTTACGCCTTTTGGCAACTTTAAAATCTGCTTTATCTTACAGATAGTCCCTATTGAATAAATTTCGTTTCTCTTTGGCTCCTCAATTTCTGGATCTATTTGAGATACTAAAAATATCTTGCTATCTTTTAACATTGATTCTTCTAATGCTGAAATCGACTTTTCCCTACCGACATCAAAATGTATAATCATATTGGGAAAAATAGTAATTCCTCTTAGAGGAATAGCTGGTAAATTAATTGAATCCTTATTCATTTTCCCCCTCCATTCAATCCTTTTACAAATTATTTTATCTAACCTACTTAGTATACACATAAAAGAACATTTTTTCAACTTTACTTAAGATGTATTTGGTAATTTAAGCTATTTTACTGGTATCTTTCTGCTGATAATACGTCTACTGATTCAATTGTATCTTTTAAAGGTATTATAGCATTTTCTATAACTTCCTTTATACTCATTACAGGAATAACTTTTATTTTTTCGTCCTTTAATAAACCTTCACTATAGTTATCAATTGGAATTAATACTTTTTCTGCTCCAGCTTTTGATGCTGCCATAATCTTAGCTATAATTCCTCCTACAGGCTTTACAGCCCCTAAAATGCTTATTTCCCCAGTCATAGCTACCTTATTATTTACAGGTCTTTTGGTGATTGCACTATATATAGCTGCAGCTATAGTTATTCCTGCTGATGGACCATCTACAGGCATTCCCCCTGGTATGCTTATGTGAATATCATATTCATCACAATTTAAGTTATATAAATTATTTAATACAGTAATTACATTTTCTATTGACGAATATGCAGTGCTCTTACGAATCATTTTCCTATTATCACTAGATATTTCTTCCTCTTCAATAATTCCTGAGATTTTTAAGCTCCCTTTTTTCTTTTTATTTAAATTAGCTACTACCTCTACCTCTATTAAAATACCTATATTACTTCTATATACCGCCAAACCATTAGCTATACCTATTTCTGCCTTACTTCTAACTTTTTTTTCAACTATTTCATGATATTCTCCATTTTCAATAACCCATAATATATCCTCTTCACTTATATAATCACGCTTTTCATTTATAGCCACACCAGAGCAAAGTTGCACTAGATTTATTACTTCTCTACCATTGCTACAATGCCTACTAATGGTATCTAGCCCTCTATTAGATATATTTAAGTTTACCTTATTTATTGCATTTGATGCTATAGTTCTAATTTCAGGACACTCTAAAGGTTTAAAAAACACCTCAACGCATCTGGATCTAATGGCTGGTGATATTTCCTCAGGTCCTCTTGTGGTAGCACCTATAAGTCTAAAATCAGCCGGAAGACCTCTCTCAAAGATTTCCTTTATATAAGTAGGCATATTAGGATTTTCCGAACTATAGTATGAACTATCTAAAAATACTTTTCTATCTTCCAAAACTTTTAATAGCTTATTTAATTCTATTGGATGAAGTTCACCAATTTCATCAATAAAAAGTATTCCTCCATGAGCTTTAGTTACTGCTCCAGGTTTAGGTTGAGGAATGCCTGCAACCCCTAAAGATCCTGCTCCTTGGTAAATAGGATCATGCACTGATCCTATAAGTGGATCTGCTATTCCTCTTTCATCAAATCTTAATGTTGTAGCATCTATTTCTACGAATTTTGCTTCCTTCTTAAAAGGTGAATTTTCCATACTTTTAGCATATTCTAATACTAGACGTGCTGCTGCAGTTTTCCCTATACCAGGAGGACCATATATAATTACATGCTGTGGATTTGGCCCACAAATAGCAGCTTTTAGTGCCTTTACTCCTTCTTTCTGACCTATAATTTCATCAAAGGATGAAGGCCTACTCTTTTCAGTTAATGGCTCTGTCAATCTTACACTTCTTAACTTAAGTAACTTTTCCATTTCTTTTCTGTTTTCTTTATCAATAATATTTACTTTACTATAATTATTCTTATTACTATTAAAAAGATAAATTATAAATAAAATCATCATTACTATTTGTAAAAAAATCAAAAATTCACTCATATTTAATAATACCCTCCATTTGCATTTAATTATTAGTATTATTAACTTAAAAATATTCATCTATTCTTAAATTAAAATAATAAAAATATAAAAAAAGGATATTACAAAATAAATAATTATTTTGTAATATCCTTGAAAAATTAAGCTGTTTCAACACCTTTTTTCTTTTTTGCTTTTTTAACTTTTATAGCTGGTCTTGTTTCATTCTCTGCTAATCTAAGTAATTCTGGTTGCTTCTTTTCTTTGATTGCTTCTTCAGTAATGATAACCTTATATACATTTTCATCTGAAGGTGCTTCAAACATTACATCAACCAATATATCTTCTAGAATAGCTCTTAATCCCCTAGCACCAGTCTTTCTCTTAATAGCTTCATCAGCAACAGCCTTTAAAGCTTCTTCAGTAAACTCTAACTCAACATTATCAATTTCAAAAAGCTTAGAATATTGCTTTATTAAAGCATTCTTTGGCTTGCTTAAAATATTTATTAATGCACTTTGATCTAAAGATTCAAGTGAAACTACCATTGGTACTCTTCCAACAAATTCTGGAATAAGTCCAAATTTTAATAAATCTTCTGGTAATAAATCTTTTAATAAAGCTCCAACATCTTTAGTTTCTTTAGAGTCTATATCTGCACCAAATCCCATTGAACTCTTTCTTGTTCTCTTTTCAATTATCTTATCTATACCATCAAAAGCTCCACCACAAATAAATAATATATTAGAAGTATTTATTTGAATAAACTCTTGATGTGGATGTTTTCTTCCACCTTGAGGAGGCACTGATGCAACTGTTCCTTCTAATATTTTAAGTAAGGCTTGTTGAACACCTTCTCCTGAAACATCTCTTGTAATTGAAGGATTTTCAGATTTTCTTGCAACCTTATCTATTTCATCAATGTAAATTATACCCTTTTCTGCTTTTTCAACATCATAATCAGCATTTTGTATAAGTTTTAAAAGAATATTTTCAACATCTTCTCCAACATATCCTGCTTCTGTTAATGTTGTAGCATCAGCTATAGCAAATGGTACATTTAAGAATTTAGCTAATGTTTGTGCTAAAAGTGTTTTACCAGAACCTGTAGGTCCTAATAGTAAAATATTACTCTTTTGTATTTCTACATCATCATCAATCACATTGCTTTTTATTCTCTTATAATGATTGTAAACCGCAACTGATAATGATTTTTTAGCTCTATCTTGACCAATAACGTATTGATCTAAATAATTTCTTATTTCAGATGGTTTTGGTAATGAAGTTGTATCTAACTCTACACTTTCCTCAAACTCATCTTGAATTATATCTGAACATAGGTCTATACACTCGTCACAGATATACACTCCCGGCCCTGCAATTAATCTTTTTACCTGGTCTTGACTTTTTCCACAAAAAGAACACTTTAATTGCTTTTTATCTTCATATTTAGCCATAACCTCACCTCACTTCAGCTTTTTCAATCTATACTAACTTTCTATTTACCATGTCTTACTATTACTTCATCAACTATACCGTACTCTTTAGCTTCGTCAGCTTCCATAAAGTAATCTCTTTCAACATCTCTCTTTAATTTTTCAAGATCTTGATTGGTATTTTCACTTAATATTAAATTAAGCTTTTCTTTAATTTTTAATATTCTCTTAGCATGAATATCAATATCTGTAGCCTGACCTTTAAATCCTCCTAAAGGTTGATGTATCATTATTTCTGCATTTGGAAGTGCAAATCTTTTACCTTTTGCACCACATGAAAGTAAAAATGCTCCCATTGATGCAGCCATTCCAATGCAAATAGTGCTTACATCTGGCTTAACATATTGCATTGTATCATAAATAGCCATGCCTGCAGTAATTGAACCACCTGGACTATTTATGTATAAATATATATCCTTATCTGGATCTTCGCTTTCTAAAAATAATAATTGAGCAACGACTAAGTTAGCAGTATCATCATTGACTTCACCACTAAGCATTATAATTCTATCTTTTAACAGTCTTGAGAAAATATCATATGATCTTTCTCCTCTTCCTGTTTGCTCCACAACCATTGGAACTAAACTCATTTTGCTCCCTCCTTTTCTCTTTTAACCCTTCTCTTAATAATATATCCAAAATGATAAAAGTAATGATAATTAAATTATATATAATTTACATTAATTTGTTAATGATATATTTTAAGAATTGCCAGAATTTCTTCTGGCAATTCTTTATTTCTATCTAATATTAGTTATTTTCTTTTAAGAAGTTTATAACTTTTGAAGTCATTACATCAGCTACTAATGCTTCTCTTTGGTTTTGTAATAATAACTCAACCATTTTTTCATCGTTAGCTCCGTAAAGTTTTGAAACTTCTGATGCTTTTTCTTTTAATTCTTCATCAAGAACTTCCATTTTTTCAGCTTTTTGAAGAGCTTCTAAAACTAATTCAGTTTTAACTTTATTTTCAGCATTTTCTTTCATGTATTCTCTCATTTTTTCTGCATCTGTTCCAGTGAATTGGAAGTATTGTTCTAAAGTTAACCCTTGATATTGTAATCTTTGAGCTAAGTTTTGAACCATTCTATCGATTTCTTGTTCAACCATAACAGCTGGTATATCCATCTTAGCATTTTCAACTACAGAGCTTAATATAGCTTCTTCATATTCTCTTTCAGCTCTTGCAGTATTTGCTTCTTCTAATTTCTTAGTAGTATCTTCTTTTAAAGCTTCTAAAGTTTCGAATTCTGAAACTTCTTTAGCAAATTCATCATCAAGTACTGGTAATTCTTTTGCTTTAACTTCTTTAACTTCTACTTCAAATTTAGCTGGCTTTCCGTTTAATTCTTCTTTTCCATAGCTTTCTGGGAAAGTAACATTAACTTCTACTTTATCTCCAGCTTTAGCTCCTACTAATTGTTCTTCAAAGTTATCTATAAATGAACCTGAACCTATTTCTAATGAATAGTCATGTCCTTCTCCACCTTCAAATGCAACTCCATCAATGAATCCTTTGAAATCTATAACAGCTATATTTCCATTTTCTATAGCACCTTCTTTAACTTCAACTCTTGCATTCTTTTCTTGCATTTCTTTTAACTTAGCAGAAACTTCTTCCTCAGTTACTTCGTAAGTTTTCTTTTCAACATTTAACCCTTTGTATTCTCCAAGTTCTACTTCTGGGTAAACAGTTACTTCAGCAGTATATATTAAATCTTTTCCCTCTTCAGCTTGAACTACTTCAACTTTTGGGAAATCTACAGGTCTTACATTATTTTCTTTTAGTGCCTCTGCATAGCTTCCTTCTATTGAAAAGTTAACTGCGTCTTCTAAAAGAACTTCTACTCCATAGTATTTCTTTACAACGCTCATTGGCACTTTACCTTTTCTAAATCCTGGCACATTGAATTTCTTAATATTCTTCTTATATGCTCTTGTTAAAGCTTCTTTAAATTTATCTGCTTCAACCTTTACTTCAAATTTAACAACGTTAACGTCGATTTTTTCCATTTTAGCTTCCATTGTATATTCCTCCTACAATTAGTATCTCTTGTTACATAATACAACTTAGTCATTATAACATATCTAAGCTAATATTTTCAAATATTTGTTCAATAAAATTCCTGTATCTATTGTACTAACTCTCCGTTTGAAGTAATATATCGTACATTGCCGTCAATATTTACCTCTAAACCTTTTTCCTGCATCTGTCCAAAAGTAATTTCTGTAGATTTAGAAGCCCATATAGTAAAGTGTGTATTCATATTTATGTCTATTATGGATATATATTTATTTAAATTGTAGCCAAAATACGGAATATTAGTAATATATGCAATTTTATTTTCACTTATTTGTACAGGTGTACTATGCCATATATATCCTTGATATAAAGCTCTTATATTGTCTTTAATATATATTTCTCCATCAGGCCCAACATATTGTGCTAATGTTACATTCTTAATCTCTCCGTTAGCATATACTATGTTAATATTTTGATTTGGATCTAATACCACTGCATCTTTACCATTATTGCCTATATAAATATAATAATTTTCTGGAACTTCCTTAACAGATTCAATTAGTGTTTCCGAATTTTCTTCCTTTAACTTAAAACTTATAGGGGTATCTGAAATAGTTACATCTAAATACTTTTCTACAGGTGCCTCTTCTACCATTGGCTCTTGTACTTCTGAACTTTCATTAGTTTCATCTGTCTGCACCAACTGTTCCTTATCATCAGTTTCCTTATCTTCGTCAACCCATGCCTGAAGTCTATCCTTTAATTTAGAAAAATCATAATTAGCAACTTCTGTTACCAATATGCCTATAATACATATAGAAAGAATTCCAATAATAATTTTCTTTCTCTTTCTTTTCCTCATTATTTTTTCATAATCCTTACTAAATATGCTAGGCTTCTTCATAATACCTCTCCTCTAAATGATTACTTCTTAATTTCTAGTTTTGTGCTCTTTTTACAACATCCAGTTGAACAATTACATGTAGCACATTTTCCACTGCTTTTGCATCCTCCACATTTTATTATACCTAATTCTCTTAATTCTTGAACAGATAATTTAGCTTCATTTACATCATAATCTTCATATTCTGGTGTTTCTTTTAAAATTCCTTGTTTTTTTTCCATTTCCTCCTCCTGTTTTTTAATATTATCCTATTTGGTATTAATATATACTTATTGCTCATCTAATTCCAATTGTATTCTTTGGCTACTTTCAACTAACCATTTTCCTTCATTATATATTAAAACAATTAAAAAACGTTCTTCTTTTTCTTCCTTTATAAAAGGAAGTATTTTTTTAGCAACACTATAATTAATATCTACTAAGATATTTGCTACATACCTTTCATTCTCATATTTAAACTCACTATTGGCAATTTTTAAGTCTAAATCAGCTATGGTATAGTTATTAGAAAAAATCATGGTCTTTTCATAAATGGAATTGAAAATTTCTTCTCTTGAATTTTCTTCAACATTTTCCATTAATGATATATCTTTATTATTTAAAGCGTCAAATAAAGTGTTATAAAATCCTCTTAATGTGTTTTCTATGGTTGCTAAAAGCTTATCATTAGCCATATTTATATCAAGTTTTAAAATATTATCTTCTTTAACCTTCACCTCTGGACTTTTAACCACTCCCCAAGGAAATTCTTTGGT
>ERZ1026874.1404-NODE-1404-length-12965-cov-5.480635_pt1 | contig 12965 bp, 7 predicted proteins | sample MGYA00380167_ERZ1026874 | MGnify/ENA primary metagenome ERZ1026874 (study PRJEB33269, sample SAMEA4719803) | human gut metagenome | biome: human-associated habitat; feature: organic feature; material: feces | place: Cameroon | collected 2013-10 ...
CGCTATCCGCCGTGCCGCGACACCGTCATGCAGCTGCCTTCGCTTGCCGTCCATTCATGGATGAGTGCGCTCGGAGCCGAACGTCTCAGCAGCAAGTGTGATGCCATTGATCAGCGCGTAAAGGCTGCGGGCGGGTCGTGGGAGCAGGCGTTCTTCGCCACTATAGCCCGCGGATTCGGTTTCGGAGTCAACAGCGAAGCTTTTGAGCTGTGGGCTTCCGGCTTGCCGTTTATGCAGGTGGCGCACCATCGTGACGACCCGTTTCAGGTGGAAGCCCTTTTCCTTGGCTATGCAGGACTGCTTGACGATGACGCCATGAACGACAAGCAGCGTGCTTTGGCGCTTGCCGATCCTTACTTCGTCCGTCTGCAACGCGAATGGAAATACCTTGCACATAAGTTTCATATCGTCTCCATGACCCGCCATACGTGGCGCTTCATGCGTCTGCGTCCTCAGAACTTCCCTTACATCCGCCTATCACAGCTCGCCACGCTCTATTGTTCGCGGCGTGCCGACCTGAGCAACATTGTGGCTTGTACCACGCTTGACGATGTTCGCAAGGCGCTGCAGACCGAAGCCGGCGACTACTGGCGCACGCATTACACCTTCGGAAAGGAGAGCGCCGAGTCAGCCAAGCGTCTCTCGTCTTCTTCCATAGACGTCATAATCATCAATGCCGTGGTGTCGATTCTCCACGCCTACGGACGCCATCGTCAGGACGAACGGCTCATAGCGCGTGCCGCAGAGTTTCTCGAGGCTCTGCCCCCAGAGGACAACACTCACATCCGTCTATGGCGTGAGTGCGGCATTTCTGCCGATAACGCAGCCGACACGCAGTCGCTCATACAGCTCCACAATCGCTATTGCGAGCGCAAGGACTGCCTCAGATGCAGGTTCGGATATTACAGCATGAAGAGGATATGAGAGTTAGGAATTAGGAGTTAGGAATTAGAAGTTGTGGCCATTTTGACAATAAAGTAACGAAATAATAGAAAAAAGTGGATAGATATAGGCATAAATAAAATAAAAAAGCTACTTTTGCATTATTACTAACAATCTAAACCACGACTATTATGAAAATCAAGTATCTCAAAGTGTCGGTGATGTTACTCGCCGCTACGTTACTCACCAGCTCGTGTGTAGGTTCGTTCTCGCTTTTCAACAGACTTGCGAAATGGAATACCCGTGCCACAGGTTCGAAGTTCCTCAACGAAATTATCTTTATCATCATCTCGCCCGCCTATGCAGTATGCTGCGTGGCAGACGCACTTGTGCTCAATACCATAGAGTTCTGGTCGGGTAGCAATCCGATGGCACAGAACATCGGCAAGACTCAGAACGTCACCGGCAAGGACGGTCTCATCTATGCTGTCACGACATTGAAGGACGGTTATGAGGTGAAGAGTCCGAAGGGAGAAGTGGTGAAGTTCCTCTATGACCAGCAGACCGATTCGTGGTCGCAGGTGCAGAACGGCAAGAAGACGGAGATATTCCGCTTCAACGATGACGGCACCATCCAAGCCAACCTCCAGGACGGACGCCACATCACAGTAACACCCGATGAGGCTGGTCTCTTCGAGGTGAACATGGCGCAGTACGGCGCATCGTTCTACGCAATGAGATAATTTCTTAGTTTGCCAACTATATTCGTTAATATATAATTAGGGTGTATCATGATTGAAGTAGCTTCAGTCTTGATACACCCTAATTTTTTCTTATTAGTCCAATCTTTTATCAGCCCAGCTTCTCTATTTCTTCTTTAGAAAGTCCGGTGTAAGTGGCTATCTTGTCAACAGACTCTCCCATTCCGAGCATCATTTTAGCGAGGCGTTGTCTTTCTTCGTTAACACCTTGCGCTTTTCCTTGTTCTATTCCTTGTTTTATTCCTTGTTCTATTCCTTGTTCTATTCCTTGTTCCAGTCCAAGTCTCATTCCTTCATCGCGTGCATTACCGAGCACGTCGTTTTGTATCATCACGGCGTTGATATGCTCGTCATAGGCATAGCGTTCTGCGTCCGTCATCGAGTAGTATAGTAGTTTCTTTCTTGCTTCCTGCAGTCCGGGTGCGGTGGTGTCGTCTTTTATGATGCCATTCTTCAGATACGCCACCCATTCCTCGAGTGGTGTAACAGCCACCTTGTTAAATTCATTTACGCGTACGAGGATATACTCCGGGAAGATTTCCGAAGGACTTTTCTTCACGATGGTTCCTTTCTCCTTACTGCTCACCATCAGCTGGTCGTGTGTATGTACGCCGATAAACTTGTTTTGTCCGACGTACAGATAGTCAGCACCCTTTCCGAGGTCGAAATATAGAATGCTGATGGAGTAGACCTTCTTCACCTCCTTGTATGTATCTCCGAGATTTATATGCTCCGTGATGGCCTTTGCCACCCCGTAGAGGATTCTCTCTAAATAATAAAGCTCGCTCGTGTTCTGTACCTCCACGATTATAATCTCGCCCTTTGAGTTCTTCGCTTTGATATCCACGCGGTTGAACTTGTCGTCCTCAGCCTTCTGGTTGCCTTCGCTTTCGAGAATCTCCAGTATCTCCACCTTCTCGTTCAGGAACACGGTAAGAAATCCTTCGAGTACGTCGAAGTTGGCCTTTTGTCGTAGCAGGCGTTTGATAGCCCAGTCAAAGCGTATGTATTTATCATTCAGTGTACCCATATCTCATATATATGTTATGTTCAGAGTTTCTTCTGCAAACTTACATAAAATAGTTTAGAAAACATCCATATAATTCGTCTTTTTTGTGTAAGTTTGCATTCAGAAATACAACATAAGCCGTTAAAGCCTAATTGTTTAGCTAACACTATTACAAATCATTGAATAATTATTCTTATCATTTTTATTTATGACAAAAAAACATCTACACATGCTGCACTCTTCCGTTGTTGCCCTCGCCGTTGCGATGACAGCAGGAAATGCGCAGGCAGCGACGTCCGTAAGCAAGCCGGGAATGGCACCGCTGGACGCTAATGCCGCACGGACTGCCACGGCAAACTTCCTCAGTCCGTTGAAGGCTGCGGCACGCGCCGCATCGCGCGACCTATGGGGCTATATGTATTTTGCCAATGCTTGGCCTACGGCAAGTCAGGAGTACGGATTCATGGCATTTGATGCCGCCACCGCTTCCAACTTCCGCGACTTGCGTACAGAAGAGGAACGCAACATGCTTCCTAACGGAGGTTCTTCTCTCTATAACGGTAAGTATAATCTTATCAACTACAAGAAGAACGGCAATTCGCTCCGAATCACTCACTATTGCCTCGACACCGAGAACAAGTGGCATTCTGAATTCGCTCCCGAAGAAGTAACGTCAATGTCGCTCCTTGCCACGGAGACCGCCACAAGCCAGCTGACGGGAAAGGTGTACGGACAGTTCTACACCAACGACATGAGCAGCTTCGAGTTCGGCGTAATCGATTATGATAAGATGGAGCGCACAGCCATTGCGCCGTCCACACACAAGTATGTGGCTATGGGTGTCAGCTCAGAAGAGCGCGTATATGCCGTTGCCACAGACGGATTCCTTTACGAGATAGACACCAAGACGGGCGAAGAGACCAAAATTGGTCCTACAGGAGTCTACGTAGCGCCTTCTTCAGAGAAGAGTTTCGGACAGAGTGGCGAGATTGATCAGGACGACGACACCTTCTATTGGGCTTCGTTCGACGCCAATAAGCACGGCGCTCTCTACACCGTCGACCTCAAGACCGGACTTGCCACACTCGTGGCAGACTTCCCCCACAACGAGCTGTTCTACGGTCTGGCTGTTCCAGAAGCCACACCGGACGCTGCCGCTCCTGCCGCACCGACTATCTCAGTCAGCTTTAACGGCGCTTCCACGACCGGACAGATATCCATCGTGGCTCCTTCCAAGACATACGGCGGATCTGCACTTACGGGCAATGTGGACTACGTGGTTCACGCCGGCACACAGCAGGTTCTCAACGGAACGATGAAGGCAGGATCGACATCCTCGTATGACATCACCGTGCCGGAGGGTATGAACTACATCACCGTGACGCTTTCCAACGCCGCAGGCAAGAGCAAGAAGGCTTCCACGTCCGTTTTCGTGGGCTACGACCAGCCCAAGCAGGTGTCGTTCGCACGTCTCAAGATTGACGAATCGACGGGCAAGTCCACAGTTACATGGGGTGCTCCCAGCGGAACACTCAACGGTGGTTATCTCGGAACGCTCAAGTATGACGTCGTTCGCTATCCTGACGGCACGACTGTGGCAAGCGGAACAAGCGCCACGACATTCTCTGAGACCTTTACAGACCGTCAGCTGCGCAACTACTACTACGGCATTACGCCCGTAAACGGTACGAAGCGCGGTGAGGAGCGCCGCACTCCTGCCGTGCGTTTCGGCGACAATATCCAGCCTCCTTACAACGAATCGTTCGACACGGAGAACGACTTCGACCTCTATACCGTACTCGATGCCAACAGCGACAAATACACTTGGTCATGGCACGAGAAGAATATGTGCGCACAGTACGAGTCGACCGACGCAAAGAAGACAGCCGACGACTGGCTCTTCACTCCTCCCGTACAGCTGCGTGCTAACCATTCTTACACCGTTCGCTTCAAGGCACGCAACTCAATGTCGCTCTATGCAGAGTACGTTGAGGCCAAGTGGGGCAACGCAGCCACTGTGGCAGGAATGACCAACGTGGTGGCTCCTGAGACAAAGCTCACAGACAGCAACAACGCAAAGACGCTGGAGACAACGTTCAACGTGTCAAAGGACCAGATATTCTATCTCGGCATCCACGCCATCAGCAAGGCAGGAACCGGCAAGATCTTTGTTGACGACATAGAGATACTCGACAACGGCGTGCTCAACGGACCGGCTGCTGTGGAGGATTTCACCGTCACTCCCGACCAGAACGCAGCGCTCCGCGCCACCGTTTCGTTCCGTCTCCCTGAGAAGAACGTGGCTGGCAACACCGTTGGCGCCATCACCAAGACCATCGTAACACGCGACGGACAGACCGTTAAGGAGTTCGGCGCCGGCAAGGCCGGTCAGACTCTCACATGCGAGGACAATTCGCCCGTAGCCGGATTCAACAACTACACCGTTACAGCATACACATCCGCAGGAGCCGGCACACCCAAGATTGTTTCGCAGTACGTCGGTCTTGACGTTCCAGCTGTGCCCACCGGACTGAAGGTTAACGACAAGCAAAGCTCCGTAAACCTCACATGGGACAAGGCTTCGGCACGCGGCACCAACGGCGGCGCTGTCATCACGGACGACGTAACGTTTAATGTTTATCGTGCTCGCTCCAACGGTGGCGTGACCAACCTGCAGCTCCTCGACTCGCCGAAGGACAATGCTTACAGCGACAACATCTCCACAACGGAGGGTGCTCAGCAGCTCCGTCTCTACGCAGTCTCTGCAAAGAACGACAAGGGCGAGAGCACACCGGTTCTCTCACCGGCTGTCATCACCGGCGCTGCTTACCAGCTTCCGTTCCGTTCAGGTTTCACCACAGAGGAAGGCGCACCGCTCTGGTGGTCGCTTACCGCTGACGAAGAGAACGGATTGGGATTCCTTCAGAACACGCAGACATCATCTGACGGCGACAACAACTGCCTCTCATTCACGTCATACAAGAACGGAGGCACAGCCGATATCAGCTCGGGCAAGATTGCTCTAGGTGGCGTTGCAAAGCCCATCGTGACGTTCAATCACAGCGGAACAGCCGACAAAGACATCGTTCTCGACGTTTATGCTTCCACACCCGACGGTTCACAGACGCTCCTCGGAACCGTTGACTACAACAATGTGTCAGGTAAGGCAGACGATTGGCACCGCACATCATTCAGCATTCCTGCTGCAATGGCGTCAGAGCCTTACGTCATCATCACCTTCAAGGCCACAGCTTCCCTCTACGGCATCCTCAAGCTGGACGACGTTTGCGTACGCAATACTTACACCAACGACCTCTCCGTGGCTCTTTCTGCACCCTCGGAAATCCATCGCGGCGTGAAGACTCCGGTAAGCGTGACCGTCACCAACAGCGGCGAGAAGGCAGCTTCTGGTTACACCGTCACCCTGACTTCCGGCAACAAGGAACTGTTCTCGCAGAAGGTAAGCGAGGCATTGCAGCCTCTTGCTGAGAAGACGTTCAAGGCAGACATCGTCAGTCCGGTGACAAGCAGCTTGGAGAAGATGACTCTCAAGGCCACTGTTACCTACGATGCCGACGAGTATAAGGCTGACAACACGGCATACGCCGATGCAAAGGTCATTGATTCCGACGTGCCTATGCCTGCATCGTTCAGCTCGTCAAAGGATGAGGCTGCCAACAAGCTCACTATGACATGGAGCACACCGAAGGCTGTCAACAAGCGCGTGACAGAAGATTTCGAGCAGTACGACAGCTGGACCATAAATCAGTTCGGCGATTGGACCACATACACTGGCAAGAAGGGTAACACCACGGGCGGCTGGTGGGCTTCGTTCGGTATGCCGTTCCCGCACGAGGGCGAGAAATATACGTACATCGTATTCAATCCTGAGGCCATCCAGCCGGGCATCACTTCGCAGAATTCGTCCATCGCTCCCCGCAGTGGCGAGAAGTGCCTGATGTCTATGTATAGCAGTGACGGCAGTACCTTCTACGATACTGACGACTGGCTTATCTCTCCGATGCTCTCTGGTGAGGCACAGACCATACTCTTCTGGGCCAACAACGGACAGCCCTACATGAACAACATCCGCTATCCGCAGACCATAGAGGTGCTCTATTCGGACAAGACTGCCGACCATGCCGACTTCCAGAAGTTGTCTACGTTCACGCAGTCAGGCGGCAAGTGGAACTCGTACACAGCCGAACTCCCCGACGGTGCCAACTACTTCGCCATCCGCTGCATCACAAAGGAGGCTGACGCATTCTGTATGCTCCTTGACGACATCTATTATTATGCCGGATACGGCAAGCTGAAGGGATATAACGTTTATCGTAACGACGAGCTTATTGCCACATTGCCAGCCGATGCCACATCCACAACCGTGACCTTCGACCCCAATGCTGAGGCTACACGTTACAGCGTTTCTGCCGTATACGCAGGTGGTGAGTCTACCGCAGCTTACGACGAAGCTTGCCAGACCGACATCCATAACGTCACCATCGACGCCCAGCATCCCGCCGATGTCTACACAGTGGACGGACGTCTCGTACGCAAGAACGCCACATCACTCGCACAGCTCCCGAAGGGCATCTACGTAGTGAACGGCAAGAAGATCGTAAAGAAATAGCCTTAACTAACTCATTATAAGAAAACGCCTGCAAAACCAAATGGGTTTTGCAGGCGTTTTCTTGTTCTATCTGATCGTCATTCTTGTCAGGTTTTCCTCGTTGAAAGTCTCCCTTGCCACAGCCTGAATCTCCTCTGCCGTGAGCGTGTCAATGCGTTCGCAGAGCGCCGTTACGTCCTTCTGCCAGCCGTAATGTAGGTATGTCTTGGCAAAGTCGAGCGCGAAAGCCTCCCTCGAATCGCACGCTATGCCAATCTGTCCGCGTATCTGCTTCTTCGCAGCCCTCAGCACAGCGTTGCTCAGCGGCTTCTCCATCACCTTGTCAAGCTCGCGGCGTACAAGGCGCAGACAGCGGCGGACGTTCTTCGGATCGCAACCGAAGTAGACCGCCCACAGTCCGGTGTCCGAATAGCTCTGCGTCATGCTCTCCACCGTATAGACTAAGGCGTTCCTCTCTCGCAGCGATACGTTCAGCCTTGCCGTCATACCCGGTCCACCGAGGATGTTGTTAAGGAAGTAGAGAGCTATGCGGCGCTTGTCCCTGATGCCGTACGAACGGGTGCCGAGCATCACGTGAGCGAGGTGCGTGTCCATGTGTTTCTCCAAGGTTTGCGCCACGTAGGGTGGGAGAGTGGCGCCTTCGGCAGCCTCCTTTATGCGTCGTTCCACGATGGGCAACACCGGTGCTGTGCCCGCCGGCAATGGGCAGGCACGCTCCAACAGCTTCACCAGCCGACCGAAGTCTACGTCGCCATACGCGAAGAACACGCAGTTCTCTGGGCGGTAATAACGCTCGGTGAAGCGCTTTGCGTCCGCCGTAGTGTAAGTTCGCAGCTGGTCAGCCGACCCCAGGATGTTGTGTCCGAGGGGATGTCCTTTGTATATGGCGTTCTCGAAGAGATCGTAGACGAGTTCGGAAGGCGAGTCGTTGTAGCTCTCAATCTCATCGATTATCACCTCCACCTCCTTGTCAATCTCCGCTTGAGGATACGTACTGTTAAAGACGATGTCGGTAAGCAGGTCCACGGCACGGTCGATGTCGTCCTTAAGCACGGCGGCATGATAGACCGTCTCCTCCTTGTTGGTGAAGGCGTTGAGGTCGCCGCCCACACTCTCCAGATAGCCGAGAATCTTCATCGAGCCACGTCGCTCGGTGCCCTTGAAGGTCATGTGTTCGCAGAAGTGCGCCATTCCCTCCTCCCGTCCCGCCATTTCGTCTCGCGTTCCGGCTGCCACGGCATACCCGCAGTATACCACGGGTGAGCTGCTTGGAAGATGTATTACACGCAGACCAGACGCCAGCGTGTGTGTATTGTATTTCGTCATGCTGCAAAGTTACACTTTTCGGTAGACACCCGAGCAAGACTAATGCAGTTTTATCAACTCTCAACTCTCAATTCTCAACTTGATGGATGCTCGATGTTACGTATTTACCCATTTTTGGTCAATAAGTCATATTTAAGATATATTGTCTTATTAATGTCTAAAAACAGGAAACTTTAGTGTTTTAAAAAGTTTCGCAACCGCATTTTTTATATAACTTTGCGCCATCGACAACATGTAATTATTATTAAAATAGTATTAAGATGATGACACTAATAAGAAAGGCTGCCATTGCAGCCATCGCCTTATTGCTCATGCCGCTGACGGCAAGTGCAGACGGCAACTTCGTGCTTTTCAAGTACGGCAACTTCGACACATGGGTAACACGTCAGATACATGAGTCGGCTGTGATTGGCGGAAACAAGAAAACGCTCTACGAGATAGGCCCCTCACGCGCCCTTACCGGCAACAATCCGTACACCAATCTCGGCGGTTCGCCGTGGGGAACCAGCAATGTCATGGCTAAGGTGATGGGTGTTGTCAAGACCAACAACTCCGTTTATCGCGACAATCACGGCTCGGGACATTGTGCCAAGATGGTGACCCACATCGAGACTTGCCGCGTCCTTGGCATGATGAACATCAAGGTGTTGGCGGCTGGAAGCATATTCCTCGGCGACATGAAAGAGCCTATCACAGGAACGAAAGACGGCCCCAAGGCGCTCAACTTCGGCATTCCCTTCACGCATCGTCCCAAGGCGCTGCGCTATGACTATCGTGTGCAGGTGCCCGGAAACGCCAACCGCATAAAGCAGACAGGCTTCTCCAAGCCCACTACGGTGGCAGGAAAGGACTGCTGCATAACCGTGCTCTTCCTCCAGAAGCGCCACGAGGACGCCCATGGCAACATCACAGCCAAGCGTGTCGGAACGCTTGTCGTGAAGTATAGCAAGACCACGGGCAAGTGGATAGACGGTGCCACGTACGAAATACATTACGGCAACATCACGCACAAGCCTTTCTATGACGCTTCCACCATGGGACTGCGCTCCACGGATTACGCCCGAAACTCCAAGGGCAAGAGCGTTCTCGTGAGAGAAACGGGCTGGGCTGACGCTGACGAAACGCCCTCGCACCTCATATTGCAGTTCTCTTCCAGCCACGGCGGAGCCTATGTGGGCACCGTGGGCAACACCTTCTGGGTGGACAACGTAGGACTGGTGTATTAACTAAACTATTCTTAAGACAATGAAGCCAATCATACCCCTGCTTCTCTCCCTCCTTTTCCCAACGGGAATGTCGGCGCAGCAGAAAGACATATACGTCGACACTATGGCTACGGCAACGCCCATGACGCTTGCCGCAGCCGATACAGTCGTGCATGCACATCCAGCTGCTGACCAGCTGCCGCAGAAGAAGCGCAGTCTGATGACTCGATTTCTCGACTATTTCAACGACGCCAACAAGGAGAAGAAGAACCGTCGGTTCGACTTCAGTATTATCGGCGGACCGCATTACAGCACGGACACCAAGCTCGGCATAGGTCTGGTGGCTGCCGGACTCTATCGTTCCAACCCGCAGGACACGCTCCAGCCGCCAAGCAACGTGTCGCTCTTCGGCGACGTGTCTACCGTCGGATTCTATATGCTCGGCATCCGTGGCACGCATATCTTCCCCGGCGACAAGCAGCGCATCGACTACACCACTTACTTCTATTCCTTCCCGACCGACTTCTGGGGAATGGGATATGCCAACGGCGACAACGATGACAACTGCAGCGACATGAAACGATGGCAGGCGCAGATGAAGGCGAGCTGGCTGTTCCAGACCGCCGACCGGCTGTTTATAGGTCCGACGCTCTCCATCGACTACATCGAAGGCAGAAACATAGAGCGCCCCGAGCTGTTAGAAGGCCAGCGCACGAAGACGTTCAATCTCGGCGTGGGCGTGACGCTCCTCTACGATACGCGTGACAATCTCACGGCTCCCCATTCGGGAGTTTATCTCTCGCTTATGGAATTGGCTCGTCCGCATTTCCTCGGCAATCATTATGCCTTCTCCACCACCGACCTCCGTGCAAGCGGATACATCCCCGTGTGGAAGGGAGCTACGCTCGCTGCCGACTGCCGCGCCACCATCAACATCGGCAATCCTTCGTGGGGCATGATGGCTCTCCTCGGCAACAGCTATTCAATGCGAGGCTATTACGAGGGACGTTATCGCGACAAGAACAAGATAGAGGCAACCATCGAACTCCGTCAGCACGTATGGCGACGCAACGGCGTCGTGGCGTGGGCTGGAGCAGGTACGGTGTTCCCAAAGTTTGCAGACCTGAGAATGAAGCATGTCCTGCCCAACTTTGGTGTGGGCTATCGTTGGGAATTCAAGAAGAACGTGAATGTCCGACTCGACTACGGATTCGGCAAGCACGGACAGAAAGGATTCATATTTAATATCAACGAGGCTTTTTAGGGCTTTCAACTTTCACATAGTATGACCAACTCTCACAATAACAGGCTCACGACCTTTCTCCGTCGTCTGCTTTCGCCCCGCTTTCTTTATTTCTATGCGGTGCTCTCCATTGTCGTGCCCAACGTGGCGCTGTGCTTCACGGAGCGCATGCCGTTCATGGCTTGCCTTGCCAACGTGCTGCTGCCGTTGGGTGTTTACGGCGGGCTGATGGCGTTGTCGCGTAAGACGGGTTGCCAGGTGTGGCGCGTCTTCCTGCTTATCTTCTTCGCCGCTTTCCAGCTGGTGCTTATTTATCTTTACGGACGAGGAGTGATAGCCGTGGACATGTTCCTTAATCTTGTGACGTCCAATCCCGGCGAGATGCTCGAACTGCTTGACAATCTGGTGCCTGCCGTGGCTGGCGTTGTGGTGCTTTACGTGCCTCTTCTCATCCTTGCCTCCTTCTCATGGGCACGTCATCTCAAGGCAGAGACGGCGTTCTGCCGTTCCATGCGCCGTGCTGCGCTGTGGTGTATGGCGGCTGGAGTCGTGGTGGCAGGACTCTCTTACGTGATGTATCCGAAGGGTGAAGACCGTCCTTTCACATATCGTGCAGAAGACCACATGTTCCCCGTCAACGTGTTTTATAATCTCGGACTTGCCGTGGAGCAGAGCAGTCTGTCTGCCAACTATAAGGAACGTGTGGCTGACTTCCGCTTCGACGCCAAGTCAGACCATCCTGCCGACTCAGCCGAAGTGTACGTCCTCGTCATCGGCGAGACCGCACGTGCCGCCAACTTCCAGCTCTATGGCTATCACAGACCCACCAATCCGCTTCTCTCACGCACGGAAGGACTGACGGTTTTCTCGCATACCATGTCACAGTCGAACACCACTCACAAGAGTGTTCCGATGCTTCTCTCTGCCGCTTCCGCTGCCGACCATGATAGATTGTACGACGAGAAGAGCATCATAACGGCGTTCCGTGAGGCTGGATTCCACACCACGTTCGTCTCCAATCAGTTGCCCAACCATTCTTACATCGACTTCTTCGGCAGCGAAGCGGACGACTGCATCTTCATTCGTGAGGACGAGACGGAGGCAAAGGAAGGTTCTGAGGATGTGGTGAAAGCCACGAGCGACGAGCAACTCCTCCCTTACGTGAAGCGTATACTGGCTAAGAAGCGCACCAAGGAACTCATTGTGCTTCATACATACGGCTCGCACTTCAACTATCGCGACCGCTATCCGCAGAGCGAAGCCCGCTTCCTTCCCGACACTCCGACGGAGGCAAAGGCGAAGAATCGTCCTTCTCTTATAAACGCTTACGACAACACCATACTGCAGACCGACCGCCTTCTGGCTTCCATCATCGGTATGTTGCGCAATCGTGGTTGCGCTGCTGCAATGATCTACACCTCCGACCACGGCGAGAACATCTTCGACGACCAGCGCCTACGCTTCCTCCACGCCTCGCCCGTGCCCTCAGCTTATGACCTCAATGTGCCGCTTCTCGTATGGACATCGGAGCAGTACAGTCGTGACCACAGCGCCATAACAGCCGCCCTCCACGCCAATCGCAACAAGGACGTGGAGACCAGCGTAAGCCTTTTCCCCACCTTGATGTCAATGGCTGGCATCTCATCGCCGCGCACGGCTGGTCTGAAGTCGCGCTCCCTGACCGACGCTGGCTATAAAGCCCCGCGCCACCGCCTCTATCTCGACGACCATAACCGCGCCGTGACATTGCGCCAGGCAGGAATGGATGAGTATGACTTTGAGAAGATGAAGGAATGGGGGATGGGGGACGACGGCTGCCGTCCGCTATGCAAATATTGTCCCAAGAGTAAAAACCTGTTACAAAATAAAAATTGATTCTAGAGTTCCGGTTTGCTGTTTTTACGGTGTT